>JACCED012228119.1_pt1 | contig 11093 bp, 14 predicted proteins | sample 7455021 | NCBI WGS metagenome assembly JACCED01 (sample SAMN15323456, study PRJNA562643) | freshwater metagenome | isolation source: river surface water | place: USA:Blue River Watershed | collected 2017-08-19 | reverse complement strand
GTAAAAAGTAGCATCGCTGATGCCCATCTTGCGGCAAATCTCGTCAATCCTGGTGCCTGTCTCTGCCTGCTTAAGCGCAAAGGCAATTTGCTCGTCCGTAAATCTGCTTTTTTTCACGGCATGTCCCCTTTTTCAATAGGTGAAATATCATGCCGGATTTTTCTACTTTTAAATGGTTAAGTTTTTCGGGTCAGGGTCAAGGTGATGGATAAATGGGCTTATGAAAGAGGTGTTGAAGTAGTCTTCAGCAGACTAGGTAAGCCCACGGACAATGCAATGGTGGAAAGTTTAAATGGAAGGCTGCGCCAAGAATGTTTGAACGAACATTGGTTTATTATCTTGCAAGATGCCAGGAATAAAATTGAGGCTTGGCAGGACCTCTATATCGATGAGAGACCTCACAATGCGCTATGCTGACAAACACCAAAAGAGCTCGCGCTGGATAACGGGTCTAAACCCTGCCTTTATAACAACAGAGAGCCGGATTTACTAACTCCTTAGCTATAAGGGAAATGGGTTAGGTTCGATCATTCTTTTCGTACCGACCTTACTGTGACAAACGCTTCGGCTGCTGATACACCCACTGAATTGCCGCGGTAACTTGCGAGGTGGATCAAGTTCTCCATACTACGAGAATGGGGTGTTGCACACATCTCCTTTGCGTAAGACCGGAGTGCCTCCATCTTAGTGTTGAGGAAATTGCTTATTTCCACATAATGGTTTGGCAGGAAAGGTTCTGCTGCTGGCGTCGCCCACTCTGTGCTCGACATTACCTCAAAAGCGTAGATTGCCTGCACACAGCTGCCTGGCATTGGCCTGCATACAGTCAGGACAGCTTGATGAGTGATTCGATGGTCGACGTTCAGGTCACCATGGTGATGTGTGTAAACGATGTCCGGTTGTAACTTTTTGATAATGGGCTCAAGTTGCTGGATGACCTCGATGAGCGCTAAGCTGTCGAGACGGTTGTCAGGTAAGCCCAAATAGGTATTGCTGGTTATCCCAAGAATCTGACGAGCCTTTTCACTGGCAGCCATGCGCTCATTTAATTCACTTGATTCAATTCCAAGACGGGAGCTAACTCCATCAGCCAGAAAAACAGCATGTACGATGTCACCTTCGACTACGTGACGAGCAATAGTCCCTCCGCATCCAAGAGCTTCGTCATCGGCATGGGCGGCAATAACTAAAATGATTTTGGGAGCGGAATTTCGCAGGTTCATCAAATATTACTCGTTGCGTAAAATCCGCAGACTGGCATCGCCGCAATTAAACAGCAGATCAATTACGCTCATATATGGCTGAAACCCTGCATGCAGTTGCGGATATACCGGATGCTCATAATCATCGAACTCAATCTTGATCCCGGCCGCCTCAAAGGCCACAGCATCCAGATAGTCACGCCCGAATGGGCCTGACAGATAAGTGGTGGCCCCTGTGTGTTTGCACAAGTTCAAGATCAATTCACTTTTCTGCCCATTAAGCCCCATCTTCGAGCTGAATAGCAAAGGTGTATCGATGCCGATGGCATCCAGCAAATAACTTGTAGACGCTTTGAGCATCGGCGCCAGATGAGTCCATGGTTGACTATAGAAATCTGCCAGCCAATCGCGATGTGCCGCAAAATGAGGCGCTCGGCTATATGACTGAGTGATAGATCTGAAGTGCTTGTCGGCCCATTTCTGTTCCATATCCAGCTCCACATTGCAAATTAGCGGCTGCCCACGTCCCGCTGTTTTGACAGGCAACGTCAGCCAGGTCCAGCCCTCTGCCGCCCTGATCTTGTTACGATTGGTAAATCTGGTCTTAGAACTGCGCTCGAACATGACATTATCAAGAACAATGGCAACATCACTCTTCGCTATACGATTAAAGTAACCACTCCACGGCAAATAAGCTGGCTGACTGATGGAAACAATCATTGCCTCGCCCTTCGTGATAGATAAATAGTGAAATCTCGCGGGTGATAATCATGCCTCATTGCTACCCATGAAGTCAGCGTCCTGCAATATTCCAACGTGGCTGATGGATCCGCATAGTATTCATTGGCATCGTGGAGCTGAGCCCATGCCGATAATGAATTGAACGCAACGCCTTCTTTGCATAACCCCCACATTCTAGACACTGCAGATCTCAACCACGCATCTCCGGCTATGCTGTATGTGTAGAAAATCCCACTTGTAAATACAAAATCGAATTGCTGGCCTGCCAACAAGGATTCATCGAGAATACTTCCCTGGATGAAATTCAATTTGGGGTAACTCTTATGTGCCTGCTCGACCAGTTCAGGCGTCAAGTCAAGGCCAGTGTAATCTGCCCGTATATTGTTTTGAGACAACCAACCGGCGAAATCACCTAGCCCGCAACCAACGTCCAATATACGTTTCCCTTCCAACACCCCTATTTCTGCAAGGATTCTGAACCGTAAATATTGCCCTTCCTGACTACCCCAGTTCAAAGACTTGTGGGACTGCCCATGCTCATCGAACAGGCGCCGATAGCGACGCGCAGTCAACTTGTCTTCCTTGTTGCTCATTCTTGACCCTTCATTATTAGTCTGTTGCCTACTTCGATTGGGCAATATCCTGCATCCAAGAATTCGATATCACTCAATACCAGTGCCCCCTCTCCGCAAGCTACAACAGGAGCACAATCTTCAAACCCAATCACTAATCCAGCAACCCCGCCTGGCCATGGTTTCGCAAGACGCGCTTTCCAGACAATAATTTTGGTTTCACCTAGAAATGTGAAAGCTCCGGGATAAGGAGTTGCAACGGCCCTGACCAGATTAAGAATCGTTACAGCAGATTCGTTCCAGTCGATCAGCCCATCTTTAGGTTTGCGTGCTAAGTAACAGGTTGCTCCGGCGTCATCCTGCTTTAGCCTGACTACATTTCCTATATGCAGATTGTTCAAAATTCGTCTGGTTACAGAAGCATATAACGGCAACAACTTACTTAAGGCATCGCCAACATACTCACTGGGCGAGAATTCGAAACGTTCTTGCTCGATAATGTCACCACTATCAATGCCCTCGTCGACAAAATGCGCCGTTAGCCCTAGCTCCGTCTCGCCACGAAGTATCGCCCAATTGATTGGAGCACGACCACGGTATTTGGGGAGCAGTGATGGATGCAGATTAATCGCTCCAAGCGGCGCAATATTGAGCAGATGAGCTGATAGCAAATATCGATAATCAGTGATCCAGATAAGATCCGGCATTGCTTTAGCAATGAAATCCGCCACGCATGGCTCGGTAGCTTTTCCTCGGATAACTGGCAAACCACGGCTTTTTGCATATGCATGAACAGACTGGTAGCATACGCCATCTTCCATATCGGCTGGATGTGCTACGACGCCAACCACTTCCGCTTCATCCGCCAGCACTGATAGCGCCGTCACTCCTACTGTATGATTGCCAAGGAAAACTACTCTCAATTAACCTTCTCCGCTATTGCCCGCCATTCAGCATGCACCAACCAAGCAGGATCCAGCATTTCCGTCCATTCAATGTGCTGCAAACTGTTTATGCGAAACTCCCTCAGAGCAGAGATCACCTGCTGCCGCCCATAGAAGCATATCTGACCCACACCGACCATGGAGCCTGCTGCAACGTCCAGAACTAGGCCATCTGGCCCAAGTCGCCCCGATGAAAAACTGCTGTGTCTGTCAGAATATGGATTAAAAAGGAAGCGCCCTCCTTTTTTCATTACGCGATGAATCTCCGCAATTGCCCGTTTGCCCATTTCGAAACCGCAGCACACCAGCGAACCGCGGTCTATCACCAGATCGAAATCGTTATCGTCGAATGGCAGACTGGTGAAATCTGCCACGCGTAAGTCGCCGCACAGCCCGTCTTCCTTAAAACGCAGCTGGGCTGCGATCACTGCACTGGCAGAGCCGTCGACCCCGGTGACATTGAAACCCTCTCGCGCGGCGAACCATAAATTGGAACCTGTACCGCAGCCTACCTCTAAAATTCGTACCGCTGACCGCGGTTTATCATTAGGAAAATTCCGAAAAACAAAACTCACTACTGCATCCCATGGATAGCGCACAACATGCCCCGCCGCATACTTTTCTTCCCATATCGGATCGAATGTCGGCAACTCTTTCATTTGAAATCCTCCCAGCTAAAGACATGTCCGCGCGGAACGGCACGCTTGAGTGTCAGCCCTAGGAGGGCCTCCACTTGTTTTGGCGGGATACCAGTCCCAGGCCGCTTGTATGCAACATGATGGCGTTTTAAGGTGACACCATCCGCAAGGTTGTCTGCGGACTGGCACGAAAGTCGGAAACTGGCTCGCCCGAGCAACTCCGACGGCGTAGGCCCCAACTGAGCAGTTCCCATTGCTGCTTCGACTGTTCGTATGGCTTCGACCAGTTCGCGAAACTCTGCCGGTTCAGCTGAGAACAGATGGTCCGGGCCGGGGAGGCTTTTGTTCAGTGTGAAATGTTTCTCGATGAAGCAGGCCCCAAACACCCTAGCGCCAACTGCGGCGGTAGTTCCTTCACTGTGGTCGCTGAAACCAGAGAGACAACCAAACGTTTCGGCCAGCACGGGTATACGCCTCAAATTGATCTCATCACTTGGCGCAGGATAGCTCGATGTGCAGTGCAACAGAATTAAGTCCCGCCCACCCGCCTGCCTAAATGCATTAACAGCGTCGTCGATTTCGGCTACCGTAGCCATTCCTGTGGATAGCACCGTGGGTCTACCGGTCGCTGCCATACAACGAATAAGCTCCAGATTGGTAAGATAATCCGACCCGTTCTTGATTAGGACAGAATCAAGACGCTCTAGTACTTTCAGTCCTGCTGCGCTGGTTGGCGTACTGAAAAATACAACACCAACTCTCTCACAATGATCCTTGAGCTCCTCGAGTTGTGCATCGGATAATTCGCAACGTTTGAACATCGCCCATTGAGACTCAGTGAATTCCTTGCCATGCTTCTGATAGGCATAGGTCAACGTCTCGTCTTGTAGAAAGTCTGCTGTCGCATAATTTTGGAATTTGACGCCATCGGCACCGGCTGCGGCCGCCGCATCAATTGACTGACGAGCGAGTTCCATATCGCCGTTATGATTCAGGCCAATTTCGGCTGCGATAAAGCATGGCTGATCGAAACCAATAACTCGACCTGCAATTGAGAGGGGACGGACGTTTGTGGTCATACTTACGTTCCAATAGCTTCTATGACAGAGGAAATGCCTGAACCGTCGCATATTGCAGCAGCGGACTGAGTCATAAATTTAAGCTCATCTAGTTGAACGCTATCCAGATAATGAGCATAGGCGGCCGGGGTAAGCTCAGATGCCAACCCCAAGGTAATTTGAGCACCACATTCATGCATCTTGGTTGCAATTGGGTGCTGGTTATAGCCTTGAATGACTACAAGGCTAGGCAGGCCAAGGGTACATTTTTCCCACGTTACACTGCCCCCCGCCGTAATCGCAAGATCAGCTGCTGCCATGAGTAATGCCATGTCCGATGTTTGGACATGCAGTGTGGCGGACGTAAAGTCCGCCATATCTCTTTTCAACGTTTCGATGGCAGGAAAGCACTGACCAACCACAATATCAATATGTTGCCATTTTCTGTTTGCTTGTTTGATTCCATCAACCACTTTGCTGGTCTCATTTTCCTCATCGCTACCACCCAAAAAAACGAGTAAGCGATTAAGTTCCGGTGTTTCCCGGCGCGCGAGGGTAGCTAGTCGTAGCGCATTGAATTCAGGGCGCAACAAAGCGTATTCAGGGCCGATCAGGCAGGTGCAGGGCTCTGGTACTTTGTCTTTGTAGCGGGTATTTACGTTTTCGACCAAGTTTTGATCTAGCAGTACATCGCAAGCATGCACTCTGTCAGCAAGATCGTCGATGGCCATTAATTTTCGATAGATAGAACGCAAGGCATTCTCCCAGCGGTCATCAAGGGCATAGTGATCAACAATAAGCCAATCAGCTGCCTTCTCGCCGACGCCAATTTTTGTCTGGGCTGCATCAGTGGCCCAGTCGCTCCCCAGCCATCTGGCGTGAGCCAGTTGCTTGGTATCGGTTTCGCTGCTTTCCACTTTACTATCAGTTATCGGCAAGGACACTACGTCAAAACCATGTCGCCGAAGGTAGTCGATCAGATTTCCAGGATGCTCCCGGCAGACGAAACGACATTCCGCTCCTTTATCGCGCAGAGCGTTAGCCAACGTCAGGCAGCGCATGATGTGGCCTGTACCAATTTGCATGGATGCATCAGATCGAAAAATGACGTTCACTGCTTTTCAATCAAAAACCAATTGAGGTCATCTTGAGGGAAATTCGGATCGCGGCGGTAAACGAAGCCGTAGTCCACAAGTTTCATCTGTGGGTATCGCTCCATAATTTCCCCGGCGAAGTCTCGCTTGAACAAACGGTTGCTATGACCACGGTAGGGAACTACCACTGGTTCTGGATTGTAGTACTCTGCAACCATCAGGTAGCGTCCGCAAGAAGCGAACAACCTGTCATACACCAGAGGTAGGTCCTCGGGATTGATATGTATAAGCACGCCCTTGATGAGGGCCAAATCCCATTGCCGGGCAGGCATGAAGTCCAGTATGGAACTGTTGTGCACCTTGGCTGATGGAATTATGGTGCCCAGCTGTTTGGCAGCCTCAATATTTATCTCGATAGCATGGGCATCAATGCAAGGATATAGTAACTTGAGCGCCATAATATTCAAGCCAATATTTGCACCGAACTCTATGCAACTCTGAATGCCACGCGACTGGTTCAGCGCCTTAGTGAAGAAAGCAAGGTTCGAAGCCAGCATAGCATCACCATTGTTGCGCCGGTTGTATTCATTACCAAAGTCGCCTGCCCAAAAGATTTCCTGTTCTGTTTTGTATTTCATACTCGTACTTCACGCGACTTATTTAGAATTTCAAACATGAGTTCGGCGCGCTCCCAGTCTTCCGATGTGTCAATGTCCTGAACACGATGACGGGGTAGCAGTATGGGCTTAGCGGCGTGGGTGAACAGCGGCTTGGCGGCCAGCCAAGCGGAGGCGCGCCCCCAGTAGAATTGGCCCGCATCGTGGTATGCCTCTTCAAGGTCTTGAGAACGGGTACTGAAATATTCTGGACTAAACATTTCAACTCGGCCGACGCCAGAAATCCGAATGGCGCGTTGGATGGGGAAAGCGTAACTTGTCACAGAAAATGTATAGTCACAACCTGTTTCCGTAAGCACTGTAAGTCCTCTGCGAAGGTCTTCCGGTGTAACGAAAGGTGCGGTGGCATAGAGGCAACAAACTTCACTGGGAGCCTGACCTTGTGATGCGGCCCACTCTATACCATGCGCAATCACAGCGGTAGTACCAGTATGGTCGTCGGAAAGTGACGCTGGGCGTACGAAGGGTGCTTCTGCGCCCCACTGCTTAGCAACATCCGCGATTTCCGCATCGTCAGTACTTACAATAATGCGATCAAAGCAAGCACTCGTTTTGGCTGATTCGATAGACCAGACAATCATGGGTTTGCCGCAGAATGGCTTGATGTTTTTTCGAGGGATGCGCTTACTGCCACCGCGGGCCGGAATGATACAAATTTTCATTAGGCTACAGCCTCGCCAATTGCTGTGATGACTCGATCTTGCTCGACCAATGTCAACGCCGGATAGAGCGGAATGGTAATTACCTCAGAGAAGAATTTTTCAGCACTTGGGCAATAGCCCGCTGCAAAGCCCAGTTGCTCGTAATACGGTTGGCGATAGACTGGAATGTAATGAAGATTCACTAACAATCCAGCAAGGCGAAGAGCATCAAATACTTGCCGTTGTGTTTTGTGTATTGCCTGTACCTGCAGACGAAGAACATACAAATGGAAGCCAGAATAGCTATCAGGATGCTGCCAGGGTATGGTTACCGGCAAACCAGCCAATTGTTGGTTGTAGCGCTGGGCAAGTGTATGTCGCTTGGATACAAACACATCGAGGCGTTGCATTTGACTTAAACCCAATGCAGCTTGCAAATCGGTCATACGGTAGTTAAAGCCAAGGGCAATTTGCTGATAGTTCCAGATTTCTTCTGCTGGGCGGCCTTGCATTTGTTCAGGGGCGCTGGTAATGCCGTGGCTACGTAATAGCCGTAATCGCTTGGCTAGCGACTCATTATTGGTCAATGCCATGCCACCTTCACCGCTGGTAATAATTTTGACTGGGTGAAAGCTGAGAATCGTTATGTCACTATATCGACAATTACCGATAGGTTCGCCTTTATATTTACCGCCAATGGCATGCGAGGCGTCCTCGATGACCCTGAAGTCGTAACGCTTGGACAGCGCATGAATTTTGTCCATTTCACAGGGCTGTCCACAAAAATGCACGGCTATAACGACTTTTGGGAGTTTTCCGGCGCGTTCGGCCTGATCCAACTTGTTTGCGAGTGCCTCTGGACATAGGTTGTAAGTGCGCGGATCTATATCAATAAAGTCAACTGAGGCGCCGCAATACAAGGCGCAATTGGCACTTGCGACAAAGGTGATTGGGCTCGTCCACACCACATCACCTTTGCCGACCTCTAACGCCAGACAAGCAATATGCAAGGCGCTGGTAGCACTATTTACGGCCACTGCATTTTGTGTACCGCAATAGTTTGTCACTGCTTGTTCGAAAGTTTGAACGGCGGGGCCTTGAGTCAAGAAATCCGATTTCAATACATCAACAACGGCGTTGATGTCATCTTGATTGATGTCTTGTCGACCGTATGGAATAGGTTTCGTCATATTTTTCCAATATGCTCGAAGTTTTGCTCAATCCAAGTTTGCAGGGTTGATATGCTCATCCATTCTGCATTGTTGTCAGAGCAATATGTGAAATCAGGCGCTACTAGCCGGCCATCCTTGACACGGGCCGGGTCTTGACTCCATTTATGGATAGCTGGCAAGACCTTGTAATGGGTGCTGTATTCATAGGTGTGAGGTGCATCCTCGGGGCCGATCATTTGTTCATGCAGCTTTTCACCGGGTCTGATACCTACAATCTCATGTTTAGCCCCCGGCACACAGGCATTGGCCACATCGGTGACTTTCATGGATGGGATTTTCTTCACGTAAATTTCGCCACCCACCATGTCTTCAAACGCATGCCAGACAAGATCCACCCCTTGTTCAAGAGTAATCATAAAGCGCGTCATTCGAAAGTCAGTTATTGATAAAACCCCTTTTTCCGCTTGTGTCAGAAAAAAAGGAATCACGGAACCGCGTGAGCCCATTACATTGCCATAGCGGACTACCGCGAAACGCGTGTCACTTTTACCCGAATACGAATTACCCGCAATAAAGAGCTTATCTGACGTGAGCTTGGTGGCGCCGTATAAATTAGCAGGACTACTTGCTTTATCGGTTGATAAAGCTACGACTCGTTTGACGCCTTGATCGATACAGGCATCGATCAAGTTCATAGCACCAAAGACGTTTGTTTTAACGCATTCAAATGGGTTGTATTCTGCCGTTGGTACTATTTTGGTGGCTGCAGCATGAACCACATAATCAATGCCGTGCAATGCTCGCGCAAGCCGGTCTTTGTCTTTCACGTCCCCAATAAAGAAGCGAACTCGGGGGTCATTGCCATAAATTTTGGCCATCTCCCATTGCTTCATTTCATCCCTAGAATAAATGACCAGCCGTTCGGGATTGAACTTTTGCAATGTCAATGGCACAAAGCTATGTCCAAAAGATCCAGTTCCACCGGTAATTAGAATTGAAGCGTTATTAAGCATTTGGATTTTTAATTTAATACAAACTATTATTTGTTGGTAGTGTTGCAAGCATCGACATATGCTCTTAGGACAGCATGCATTTTGGTTTGATATCGGCTCCCTTTTTGTTTGAAGAAATCCAAAATATCTTCATCAATACGCAAACTTACCTGTTTTTTTAACCGCACATCTGTTGCACGATTAGCTTGCGTTATCCATTCGGCATTCAATTTATGCGCGCTTAGGGCTTCAGGCGAATTTCCTTGAATTTGAAGCTCAGAACAAAGGTTACTGGTATCTGACATTGTTTTCTCAATCAATTAGTCTCGGCTTGCCACTCTTTGAAATTATATCCAATTTGCATATACAAATGAATTAATATTTGTATATACAATTTGACGTAAAGCGGCAAATTCTTTCCATTTGCCGCTTGTAAAGACAAAGAAATGACAAAAAACGGCAAAGAAAACCTGGCACACCTTTTGCTGAGTAGCCTGTATCCGCATTAGCAGCGTTGATTACATTCAATTTGCTGATGTTCATTCACTACAGGAGCACGACATGCACATTGAATTACAACAGGCCATGCAACACTTGGTCGCAGAACAATCTTTGAACCTCAAAGAAGTTTCACGCTTTACACCAGTTGATTTCCGCCTGGGAATTCAATACCTGGTTGCACAAGACCAACCCGACCTGGCGCAAGCCTTGGCCGAAGCTGGCTTGGCTTTGTACCCTTTAAGTGAAGACATTCTGGCAATTTCTGGCCTCTTGGCAATTACCCGTGAAGACTGGCCGCTTGCTGTAGAGATCTTGCAAGACCTTGTATCTATTCAAAACAATCGAGTTCAGCCCATGACTTACCAAATGTTGGCACGTGCATTGGCTTGCAGCCTAGATGTAGCAGAAGCTCACCAAGTGATTGAGACAGCTCTTCAAAAGTGGCCCAACGATGCCACCCTGATTCAAGAACGCAATGCAATGGCCGCAGTTCAGGATGCCATGCCTGCATCCACCTTAACCAATTAATTAGAAATTGAACTAACGGCAATCAAAGCGGCAACGTGTTGCCACCTAGCAATTCATCGCAATACCTTGCCACTAGCCCCATTAGGAGATTCCCATGACTGTAATCAACACCAACGTCAAAGCGCTATTCACGCAATCCGCCCTCAAAATGGCGGGGCGCGACAGCCAAATTGCGATGGAACAACTGTCAACCGGCAAACGCATCAACAATTCAAAAGATGATGCTGCAGGTTTGGCCATTGCTGCGCGAATGACTCAAAACATTCAAGGCTTGAATCAGTCTATTCGCAATGCGGGTGATGCCATCTCCATGATTCAAACTGCTGAAGGTGC
>JACCED010472045.1_pt1 | contig 11094 bp, 10 predicted proteins | sample 7455021 | NCBI WGS metagenome assembly JACCED01 (sample SAMN15323456, study PRJNA562643) | freshwater metagenome | isolation source: river surface water | place: USA:Blue River Watershed | collected 2017-08-19 | reverse complement strand
GAGCTGAGAAATCAACACGTTTACCCATAAGATTACTTCTTACACGACCAGCTTTACCTTTAATACGATCACTAATTGATTTTGTTGGTCTTCCACCGGTTTTAAATTCAGTACGTGGGAGGCTAACTGATTCGTTATCAAAATATGTTGCAACATGGTATTGTAGCAAATTAAAAATATCTTGATTATATGTTGATAATTCATTTGAAATAGTTTCTTTTTCCATTTGTTGGCGCACACGTTTATTTGCGGTAATAATATCAGAAATTTTAAGTGTTAAAGCATCTTCCATAGTTGCTGCAGACATAAAGTCGACTTTAGCTGTAGGTCTAATAACAACTGGAGGAATTGGAAACTTTTCAATAATCAAATCTTCAGGTCTTTGCATTTTAGGATTAAAGCCCAAAAGATAACAGTCATTTTCAGCAATGTTTCTTAATATATTATAACAATCTCTGGGACTTAATGATTCTTTAATTTTTTTAATAGCTTGAGCATCTTCTTTTTCATTACCAGTATTGACATCACGTTCAATCATGATTTTAATAGAACCATTGTCTTTTACTTCTCTTTTAATTTTTGGTACAGGAACACCACAATGATAACAATATTGAACATTTTTAGTCATTATTTTAATTTCCTTAAATCTTGATTCTGCCTTTTTTGTTAATGCCTTTTTAAAATGTACATCTGATTTTTCAACTAATAAGTTAGAACATTTAAGACATACACATTGCAAAATGTTTTTAAGATGGTTTAAAAATCCAAAGTGAAATACCGGTTCGGCTAATTCTGTATGACCAAAGTGACCAGGACAATCTAGTGAATTTTCACCACATGTTGTGCATGGCAAATAAATATCACAAGTGCCTAATCTTAAATCGACTAAACCACCTTTCTTTGGTTCATAGTTTTCATAAGATTCTGCCAAATCAATACCAAATGGATCACCACTTACTGCTGAATATTGTTTAACATCTTTATTTCTAAAGACACTAAACTCGATTTTTTCAATTCTTTTAACATCTTCACTATAATATGTGGGATTTACAGACATTACTTATTGATATATATTAGAAAAGCTTTATAACATAATTAATTATCAAATTTTTTTAAAGAAATATTTATATTATTTAATTTGATTAAAATAATTTCAAATACTAATAATAAGTGGTTGACTTATTATTTTTACTTGTCCCATTGTTTTTGTTTTTTCTACATTTTTTATTTGTGTGTAAATTATTTTAACTTTTTTTTCATTTTTTAATTTAGAATATTGTTTAACTAAATTTCCAGCAAATTGTGCTATTGAATTATTAATAGTTTCGGTGTGAACAACACAATGTCCCGATTGATGATCTTCTAGATGAAACCACCAATAATTATCATTAATATCTGCTGCTTCATCTATTAATTGAAAATTTTCTTTGGCATTTCTACCTAATTTGAACTTTATATCTGAATTTATTAATTCTAACATTATAATTTAATTAAAATATTCAAAAAATATTATATTCAACTTTTATCTTGAATATAATTCAAATATTTTTAATTGAGTTATAAATAAAAATTTAAATTCTTATTTCTGTTAATGTTAGATAAATTAACACGGGATTTTATTAATAAACTAATAATAGAAATTAATAAACCAGACAATAAAGAAAAATTAGAAAAAGAAGTCATCAATCCTGTTTTTGCTAATTTCGCAGATAGAATTTATCCTTATGTATCATTATTATTTATAATGTATTCTCTTAACTTAATATTAATTATAGTTATTTTGGTGTTATTAATTGTTTATAATAAAAAATAATTTTATAAATTTAATAAAAAATATCTAATATCTTATATAAAATGAGTACTTCATTATTTTGCACACAAGATATTGTTAAATACATCATAATTGGTGGATTAGTTTATTCTATATTAAAATTAATTCCATCACAACAAATATCTAATAAAGACTTAATATTAGTATTAGCTATTATTTGCATTAGTTTTATTTCTCTTGATTGTGTTTTAAATAAAATGAATAATAAACCAAATCAAGAAGCTTTTACTTCAGAACCAAATCAAGATAATTCAGATTCAAATCCATCATCACCCAGAGGTAGACGTAAAGTACGTGATGGAAAAGATAAAGAAGCCGATGAACATAAAGAACCCAAAGAACATAAAGAACCCAACGAACATAAATCAACTAGATCACCTAGAGCAACAGATAGAGAAGAACGTAAAATGAATGATGATAAAAATAAAGAAAACAATGACAATAAAACACAATCATCCAATACAAGATCTGAACCTGTCTCACCCAGATCAAAATTAGGTTTAAAAAGATCCGAAGAAGTAGCTGAATCTGAATTAGTTGATAGACCACGTATAAGTAGTCGCAGTAATGAATCAGTAAGAAGTGAAAGCGAACAATTACCTAAAGTCGGATGTTCACTTGAAGTTGAAAAAATTAAAAGAGAATTAAGAGGTGAAATAGAATTCTTAAAAGGTCAATTAGAATTGAGAAATGAATCTACAACAAATGATAAAATTGCACAAAAATACTTTGAAAATTTAATTAATGAATTACACGATAAAGGAATTTTAGATGATGGAGATATTCAAAATATTAGAGCTAAAATGAATTCTAACTTGTTAACTATTGAAGAAGTTATTAACTCATTAGAAACATTACATAAAGAAGGTAAAGTTAAAGTATTAGATAAAACTAAATCTGATGGTAAACGTACAAATGACATGGACTATACTGAATTACCAACTGACTTTTACAGACCAATTGGAGATAAAATAGCAAATGAATGGGAAAATGATTACACTATTTTAAATACTAATAAATGGCAAGTACCTATGCCAAGACCACCAGTTTGTATTAATACTACCCCATGCAAAGTATGTCCATCATTGTCTTCTGATAATGTTGTTGCCTTGAAAGAATGGGATAATTCCAGATATGTAAGCCAAAATAAAATTAATAAAAAATGGGCTAGTGAACAAGCCTCATCAACTTAAAAAAAATTAATTTTAATTAAAATAATTATTATTCTAATTAATAATAATGATTAAATACATTTATTTATTATTACTAATTTTATTTATAACTAGTATAGTTTGTCAAATAACAAATAAATATTATGAAACTTTTGATTATTCAAAAGATATTTTTAACAAAAATATTAAGACAAAGAACAAAACAAATAAAATAACTAAAAAAGATTTTTTAGACAGTCCATGGAAAAATTTTTGTATTGGTATTGATTATCGTGAACCAATATTATGGGCTGATTGTAAGGATTATTATGGTCATTATAAACATTCATCAATAAATTTAAAAAACTGTACTTCAAAAATTTATCTTGAAGATGGGAATTTAAGATGTAATTAATAATTATTTTTTATCAAAAGAAGTCACTTTATGATATAATTCTGGTGCATATTTACACTTTTTAAATTGTATACAATACCATACTTTTGATAGCCTGTTCGCTTCTTTCCAGTCTATATTTGATTTTTCTAATTTTTTAATATATTCTAATCTTTGTTCGAATTGATTATTAGATTCAGACAAATATTGTAATAATTGCTCTTTTTTATTTAGATAAATAATTTCTGTATAATTAGTTTCCATTTTCTTATTATTATATAAAAATTGATATTAACAAGATATAAAAACAATTTTTTATATAATAATAATGAATAATATACATAATTTAAATGAGTTAATTCAGCAAACAAGTGATTTAGCAAAAAGTATAAATATTGTTCAATTGTTTAAAGATTTAAATTTTGAATTGGATGAATATGAAAAAGAAAACTCTAAACTAAATGAACAACTTGTTGAAAAAAATAGTATAATTACTGATTTAACTAATAAATTAAAACAAAATTCCGAAGATTTAGCAAATATGACTAAAGTATCAGTAATGCAATCATTAAGCAAACAACTTAATGAAAAAAACAATCATATTCAATTTTTAGAATTACAATTAGAAAAACTTAGAAATAATATTAGTACTAATAATTTACCAAATTCTCCAAAATTAAAAGAAGAAACTTCAAATAATGTAGAAATAATGAATACCACACAAATAAACACTCAAAAAGAAAAAGAATCAAAATCTAAACTTATTAAACATACTGAACCTAATGAACTTGATGAACCAATCCAGCCTACCCAGCTCAAAAAAAAGAAGAAAGAAAAAGAGGTTTTAATTCAGGATCAGGAATCAATAAAAGAACAAGAACCCATAAAAGAACAAGAACAAGAACAAGTACAAGAACCTGTTGAAGATGAAGAAGAAAATAAACTTGTTAAAAAGAAAAAGAAAAAACAAAACGTTGTTGAAGAAGAACAAAAAGATTCATTTGACCCAAATAATTTTGAAGATATTAATGGTTATGAATTAATTGTGTATAAAAAGAAATATTATCTTAGAGATCTTGAAACAAATGAATTATACGATATTTTAAATAATCAACCTAATGTTATTGTTGGTTTAATATCAACAAATGGCAAAGTAAAGTTTAATTAGAATAAAATTAGTTTAAACAAAAAATTTTTTTAATATTATAATTAATGGATAATATTAAAAAAACAGATGATGTTTTAGTTGGTATTGATTTTGGTACTACTAATACTGTTATTTCTTATTTTTTAAACAATAAATCAAATGTATTAGTTGATGGGATATTTAAAATAATACCATCAAGAATAGGAAAATTTAATGAAAAAATTTATTGTGGAAATTATATACCAATAAATTGTCATGATATTTTTCATAGTTTTAAAATAACAATAGGTGAAAATAATATTTTCATGTTTAATGATGGATCAGTATATTCCCATACTGATTTATTAATTATATTTTTTAAACACTTGTATGAAATTATCTGTAAAAATTTAAAATTATCAAATCCAACAATTAAAACAGTTATTACTGTTCCATCTAATTTTAATGATAAACAAAGAGAAATTATTAGATCAGGTTATGAATCAGTTGGATTCAAAGTAATTAGAATTATTAACGAACCATCTGCAGCTGCATTAGCATATGGATTAAATTATTCATCAAATAGCGAAGAAGAAATTTTGGTTATAGACACAGGTGGTGGAACTATGGATTTTACTATTTTACAAAAAAATGATTTATTTTTTGAAGTTATTCATAGCGAAGGTCTAAATGATTTAGGTGGTAATAACTTTACAAAATTAATATTAGATGATATTATTAGTAAATGTTTAGTTAATGTAATTAATGTAAAACAAGATATTAATCCACATATTTTATGGAATCAGTCCCAAAAAATAAAAGAGAAATTAACATATTTAGATAATTATGAAATTAATTTAGGTAAATTAACAGAAAATAACATTTTGAACAAAACCTATTTTTTGACTAAAACTAGATTTGAAAATTTATCAAATGATCTCATAAAAAAAGTGGAGAATTTATTAAAAAATTTAGTAGAAAATTTTCCAAATATTAATTATGTTATTCTTGTTGGTGGTACAAGTAGAATACCATTTTTACAACAAGTTATTAAAAATATTACTAATAAGAATCCATGGATACATCCTAATTTAGAATCAGTTGTATCTGAAGGTGCTGGTTTATATTCAGGTATTATTGAAAATAAATTTACTCATAATGACGATGTTGTTTTAATGGATGTACTACCATTATCATTGGGTGTTGAATTAGCAGATGGTTCTTATTCAATTATAATTCCCAAAAATACACCATTACCAGTTAAACGTAGTCAAAAATATACTACAGATTCACCAGCAGATTCCAGTATTAAAATTAAAGTATATCAAGGCGAACGTAAAATTGCTAACAAAAATTTTTTAATAGGAGAATTTATATTTGATAAAGTTTCAATGGGTGGTGTTCCTATTATTGAAATATCATTTAAAGTTGATTTAAATTCTATTATTAATGTTATTGTCGTAGATAGAAAATCCGGTATTGAAAAAAGTATAATTATTAAAGATATTCCACAAATTAACTTTGAACAAGTAGACCAACTAATTAATCAAGCAAATAGTTTAAATGATACAGATGAAGCTGAATTAATTAGAAATCAAAATATTTATTTAATTAAAACACTTATTGAAAATGCACTAGTTAATTTACAAATAAATGATTTAATTAATCAAGAAGATAAAAATGAAATGTTAAATAAATTTAAATTAATAGAAGATGAATTAGAAACTATGAATAATTTTAAATTAATAGAAACATTAAATGATCTACAAGAGAAATATACAATTTTGGGTTCCACATTACCAAGTCAAGAAGAGTCTGATGATAAAATGGACGGTATTGAAAAATTATTTTATAATGAAAGAAAAATAGAATTAAAAAATAAAATAAATATATTATTAGCAAAAAATCCAGACTGGGATGAATTTCTAAATCCTGTTCTAGAAGAATTGAGTTATGAATCTGTTACTATTGATTACATAAATGAAAAAATAGGATTATTAGAAAAATTAGAAGAAGATAATGATTCAAATGATTTAAGAGATTATAAAAAAGAATTAAATAATTTATGTATGTATATTAAATCAGAGCTTGAATCTGGTGGTATTAATTTGGGAGAAAATAATATTATTTTAACTGATTTAATTAATCAAACTATTAATTTATTGGATGAAAATTCTCCAAATATTGATTGGAAAATGCAACTTGAAATATTAAACAATAAATGTGAAGAAATTTATAATTTAAAATAGGGATTCCAATAAAATAAATTATAAAATTATAACCTGTTATATTTACTTTTTGTGGTAGATTTATAATTTCTTTACCCTAATAATCTGGTAATGATAATGATTGTATTTTACTATAGTAATTGTTTTAAATTAATTAACATGTTCACTAAACAATGCAGGTGGAAATATTTTAGTAGTCATTCCAGATGCATTAGCATGACCACCACCACCATATTCTTTAGCAATTTGACTAACATCAACCTTATTACAAGAACGTAGACTTGTATGATAATAATCAGTTACATTATTATATGTCCACATAACAGCGAAATCAATTGATTCCATTGAACTCAATAAGTTCCCAACTTCAGATGCATGTTCATAAGAACAATTAACAACACATACTTTATGGCCTTTATAACTATCTATTTTTTTAGATGCGGAATCAGCAATAGATTTTGCTTTATTATAGTTGGCCATATTTATAACTTTACCCAAGTCTAAGCAGAAATTAAATTTATCTTGTGATAAATTGATATTATCAAACAAATTAAATAGTTCTACAAAATTATAATTTTCATAACCATCGCATAATGTAAATAATCCAGCTGTAAATTCTTTTGATCTAGGTATTTCCCATTTCCACAAGTCTCTATCTTGAATCATTTGAATAAATTCAGGTACTTGAGAATCTGGAAAAAAATATTCCCATGTTAAACCAGCTCCAGATTTTTTCATATCAAATATAGCATATGATTTATTTTCTAATGCTTTTTTTGCACTAATATGATGATCTAAAATAGTTATTTTTTTTGCAACATTTTCTATTAAATTTAAAATTTCTAATGATGGTGAATAATCACAAAATAATATAGTTTTATTATATAATCTAGTTATATCAATGGTATGACCGTGTTGTATAGGATATAGCTCTATTGACATATCTATTAATTTATGATAATAGTGCGCGATCCATCCTGATGCAAGACCATCTTGACACGGATAATGAAATAATACAATATCATAGTTTTTAGGTTCCATTATTAAATCAATACTTTAATTTAATATAAAATTTAATCAATTTTTAATGGCTAACTGTTAATAAAAATTGATTAAAATACTAATTTAAAATAAAATAATATAATTTAATGTCCTTTGATAAAGTATTTAAGAAAAATGTTAATGATATTAGATCTATGGCAAATACAATGATTTCAAATGGTAATCAGTTTTGTGTACTTGTTATTGATCCTTCTACTACTTCAGGTGAAGAATCTATTACTTATCCGTCTTATGATCAAATCAATGATTTCCTAAAAAGTCTAATGACAAAAGAATTAGTATATAAAAAGCTACCAGATAAAGCTATTGAAGAAATGAAGAAAAAAGGTCAAGAACCTAAAAAACAACCAAATGAAATTTTAATGTGTGTGATTGCACCAAGTGAAACCCATGTACATATGTTAGTTCACAATCCATTTGAACATGTAATTTCAACTGATTTAATTAATTTGGTTTTTCAATCAGATACAGAAACTAATAAGCCTATTAGTGAATCAATTAATAATTATGATATTGTTCTTAATGTTAATCATGAAACACCGTTTAAATATTGTGATGATGTATTAAGAAATGTTTTCAGTGCATTAAAAAAACTTGAAATTTATAAGGAAGAATCCAATGATGACGAACCAATGAATTTTGATGATTTTTAAATTTATTTTAATCTAAATAATAAAATTTATTATTATTTAAATTATATATTGGATTTATGCTGATTCAGTAGCAGTTTCAGATTTCTTGACTTTCTTGAGTGAGTTTTTGAAGTTCTTGACAATTTCACGACCATCTTGGATTTTGTATGTTACAGGTGTGTCGAGTTTTTGGCGTTTACCAACATATGAGTAAACTGATTTCTTTGATTTGCGGGTTGATTCGCAAATGCTAAATGTAATTTCAGCTTTGGGTTTTTCGGTTTCGCGGAAATATTTGCTGAGAGCTTTGTTGGCAGCTTGGTATGGTGTAAGACCAGTGAAGCGACCTTCAAATTCTTCTTTACCAGGGAGTTTAACTTTGAATGAGCGGATGCGGCGATCACCAGATTCTTCATCACCTTCTTCATCAGCAGCTTCTTTGGCAGGGGCAGCTTTCTTTTCAGCTTTAGCAGCTTTTTGGGCAGGAGCTTTCTTTTCAGCTTTGGCGCCGGCTTTTTGAGCAGGAGCAGCAGCTTTCTTGGCACCTTTGGTGGCTTTTTGAGCGGGAGCAGGTGTAGCTTCTACTGGAGCAGCAGCAACTGGTGCAGGGGCAGCTTTTTGAGCAGCAACTTTCTTGCCACCTTTTTGAGGAGCAGGGGCAGGTGTGGCTTCTACTGGAGCAGCTTTTTGGGCAGGGGCGGCAGTTGTTTTCTTGCCACCTTTTTGAGGGGCAGGAGTAGCTTCAACTGGAGCAGCAGCAACTGGTGCAGGTGTTGTTTCTACTTGAGCAGCAACTTTCTTGCCACCTTTTTGAGCAGGGGTAGGAGCAACAGGGGTTTCGGTTTTTTGGACAGCTTGTTTTGAGTTTTTACCAGGCATTCTATTATATACTCTATTAATAGATTATTTTTTTAAATCAAACACACTTAATTGTTTTTTAAGTGCGTTTGATTTTTTTTAAGTATAATCTCTTTCTTTTAAGTACTTAATTATATTAATTTTATTATGTAGTCATATTTTTATTCAAACGAATTTTTTAATACCGTTAATAATTTAAAATCTTTAGAATTTTAATGAGCCATTTAGATAAAAATAATAAAATTAAGAATTTTAAATTATATATATTACAACACCGTTATAAATATTTAACTGAAATAATCTTAAAATTAGAAAAACATATAGATAATTTATTTATAAATAATTATTTTGATTTTGCTCAAAAAAATCAAATATTAAGTAATGTTTTTATTATATCTAAAAATTTAAATTCGTCTTATAACAATTATATAATTGAAAACTTGGATGATAAAAATCTATTAGATAACAAGCTTAATGAATTATTGGCTTTATTTGGTGATAATATTAGTGATAATTTTTTAATTGAAAAGATTATACCTATATTAAAACAATCACCTGAATGTTTACCTCTAAATAATCAAGAAACAGATATTAACACAATAATATCAGAAGTTGGTTATGAAAACTTATTTGAATTAATTAATATATATAATAAATTTGAATTATCAAATGATCAAAAACAAATTATTAACGAAGTTTCTAAAATTTTTGTTCCAACTAAAATAACCTATTTTAATTTATCAAATTATAATGATGAATATTTTTGGAGAATACCTACAAATTTTAAAGAAAATGATTTATTAGAATTAAATAGAGAATTATGGATTAAAAATATAAACGATACTACCGAATATATTAAAATAGAAGGGTATTTTATTAATGATAGTTTATCATGTTTTATTAAAACAAGCCAAATAAATTATCCAATTCTCCAAAAATTAAAAAATAAAATTTTATCTGAATTAAATAAAAGTTCTATAGATTCAAAGTTCATTAAAAAATTTATTAGATATGATTATTTAGGTAATATTTATTCATTGGGTTATAAAAATTATATTAAATATATTGAAGAATCCTACCAAAAATTCATGGAAGTAACTGGATCTAGTTTTGTTAATATAATGAAAGATTTTATTTCAAAAGGTTCTGAAATTAAAAAAATGTATGAATCAATCTTTTTACTTTTATTAGGTAATGCAGATAATGCAGATATTGCTGGATTATTATTAGGGTTAACTAAAGAAAAAAAATCAAACAGTCCTTTAATTTATAATTTATTAAGTCAAAGATTACCTTATTATCTATTAGTTAAAATTAAAAAATCAAATAATAATTTAAAAGTAGAATTAGAAAAAATAAAAGCATTGACTGCAGATGATATAGATTATAAAAAACAATTAGTTACAAATAAAAATATTCCACCAACTATTAAATCTCTTACTCTTGAAAAAATAGAAGAAATGAAATCTTTTAATAATGAATATTACAAACAATTAACATTTGTTAAACATATTTTAAATTATCCATGGCCTTCAAATCAAGATGATATTTTCTTTCAAAATATTAATTCCTATCCTGAAAAATCATCAGAATATTTATTAGAAATTGAAGATAAACTTAAAAAATTATCATATGGTCACGAAGAAGCTAAAAAAGGATTATTACAAACAATTGGTAAATGGATTTCAAATCCATCAAGTCAAGGTACAAGTTTTGGTTTAGTTGGGCCTCCTGGTGTTGGTAAAACCCTATTAGCTAAATCAGTTAGTAAAGCATTGGATATTCCATTTGCGGAAATTACATTAGGTGGTC
>JACCED010438002.1_pt1 | contig 11095 bp, 14 predicted proteins | sample 7455021 | NCBI WGS metagenome assembly JACCED01 (sample SAMN15323456, study PRJNA562643) | freshwater metagenome | isolation source: river surface water | place: USA:Blue River Watershed | collected 2017-08-19 | reverse complement strand
GTCTCTAAAGCCCTGTAGCAGCAATGCTCCGGGGCTTTTTCGTTCGTGGGCCGCTACACACACCATACCGGGCTTTGTCCTACTGGTAGCGCGCCCACACCCAATGCACACCAAGGAAGCCATGGACAACATCGAGCAAGACAAGCCCGAACCATTCGCGCTTGACCTGAACGACGACACGCCTCTGCCCGTCATCTGCGAACTGGGCGAAGACGGGACGTGTGAGGCGTGCCAGTAATCGACCCCATTCATCCTGAAAGCTGATCGGGAGCGCCAGGGGTAAGTGGCGCTGTACCTCCTGCGTGTGCGCACACGTCATCAGCGAAGGCAGCTACGGCACCGCTCAGCCTGCAAGGGTAGACCGATGGGCGCTTACTCACTTCGGACAATCCGACTGGAACCCGAGCAATGAAAAATATATACACAGACACGAAGCCCGGCAGAGGCGGCGCTAGAGTGGGCGCTGGGCGAAAGCCGGGTAGTCTTCGGCCAGAGATCGCCGCTGGTTGGTATCTCTATGCCATCGCTGAAAACCCATCGAGCGAATATCTGAAGATTGGCATCGCCCACAAGCCATATGACCGGCTCTCTTCGGCGCAGACGAGCAACCCACGCCAATTGGTCTTTGTTGGGTTGTGGTCCTTGGGTGGCAGCGACACCTACTGTGCGGTGGAAAAAGGCCTACACCGGGCGCTGCGTCCATTCCACGAGAGGGGCGAGTGGTTCTCGCTGGTAGTCGCGGATATTGAGAAGCATCTGGCGCAGATAGTGGAATCGTTTGGCATTCAGGCGAAGCGGGTTTTGTGATGGCTAACCTTGAAAACAATCAAGATAAGTCAAGCCATGGCGGAGCACGCAAAAACGCGGGGCGCAAGCCTGGCGCTGCGACAACCAAAACCAGAGAGATTGCCAACAAGGCCAGCGAGGCTGGCATTACGCCGCTTGAGTACATCCTGAGCGTGATGCGGGACGAAACCACAGAGCCGCGTGAGCGCCTGTCGGCCGCTGTGGCTGCTGCGCCGTACATGCACGCGAAGCTGTCGAGCGTGGAGGTTAGCGGCAAGGACGGCGGGCCCATCGATCACAGCCTACGGGTGACGTTCGAGTGACGCGCAAAGAGACGGCGGCGAAGTTTCCTGAAAAGCTGCGCTGTCTTTTCCAGCCATCGCGCTACAAGTTCATCCGGGGTGGCCGGGGTTCTGGCAAGAGCTGGGGCATTGCCCGCGCATTGCTGATTCAAGGGGCTGGCAAGAAGCTGCGCATCCTGTGTACCCGTGAAGTGCAGAAGTCGATTAAGCAGTCCGTGCACCAGTTGCTGACGGATCAGATCAGTGCATTGGGCCTGGCGGACTTCTACGAGGTGCTGGCTACAGAGATACGCGGCAAGAACGGCACACAGTTCTTTTTTGCTGGTTTGTCGGATATGACGGCGGACAGCATCAAGTCCTTTGAGGGTTGCGACATTGTTTGGCTGGAAGAGGCGCAGACGCTGACAAAGCGCAGCCTGATGATCTTGATACCCACCATTCGCAAGGAAGGCTCGGAGATATGGGCCAGCTACAACCCTGAGCTGGAGACTGACCCCATACACGATATGGCGGTGGTGAACCCGCAGGCTGGCGCGGTGTCGGTGTTGATGAACTACAGCGATAACCCCTGGTTTCCTGCCACGCTGGAGTCTGAGCGCATCCACGCCCAGCAAACCATGCGCCCCGCTGATTACGCCCATGTATGGGAAGGGCAGTGTAAGCCCGCTGTAGAGGGAGCGATCTACGCCGATGAAATTGCCGCCGTTCTGGCGGGAAATCGGATATGCCGCGTGCCATATGACCCGCTGCTCAAGGTGCATACGGTTTGGGATTTGGGATTTAACGATGCGATGGCGATTGCCATGGTGCAGCGCCAAGCCTCAGAGATTCGTGTGATTGACTACATCGAGGACAACCGCCTGCCCCTGGTGGACTACGTTGACAAGCTCAAGGAGCGCGGGCGGTGGAACTGGGGTAGCGACTACCTGCCGCACGATGGGTTTGCCAAGCGCCACCAGACGGGCCGCAGCGACGCCGAAGTGCTGGAGGCTTTGGGCCGCGATGTGCGCCAAACGCCCAGCATGGAAGTGGAGCAGGGCATTCGGCAGGCGCGGCTGATTTTCCCGCGTGTGATCTTCAACGACACGCCTGGGGTACAGGTGTTTGTCGAGCATCTAAAGCGCTACCGCCGCCACATGAGCCGCAGCACTGGAGAGGCTGGCAGGCCATTGCACGACGAGCACAGCCACGGCGGTGACGTTCTCCGATACCTGGCCATCGTGGCCGATCAACTAAATAACGATAGCTGGGGTTCATCCGAGCCATTGAACTACCAATCCATAGGGATCGTCTGATGGCGAAAATGACACAAGAGACGTTCCGCACGCTGCTGGAGCACGAAATCACCCAGGCCTACACCTGGGCGGGCTCGGGCATTCGCGGCGAGCAGCGGCGCAACTTAGCTTATTACCTGGGCTTGCCATTGGGCAACGAGGTGGATGGCCGCTCGCAGGTGGTGAGCTGGGATGTTTTCGAGACGGTGGAGGGCGCTTTGCCGTCGTTCATCGAGCCGTTTTTCAGCGGAGACAACATCGGCGAGTTCCTGCCGCGTGGCCCCGAAGATCAAGCCTACGCCGAACAGGCCACCGAGTACGTCAATTACATCATCAAGGATCGTAACCCCGGCTTCCTGATCTTCATGACATGGATCAAGGACGCCTTGCTGTCAAAGGTCGGCGTAGTGCGCGCCAAGTGGGTGCAGCCTGATCCGGTCAAGCAGGAATATCAAGGGCTGACGGACGAGCAGGTTACGCAAATGCTGCAGGACGAGGGTGTGGAACTGATAGCCGCCGCCAGCGTGCCCATGCCGCTGCCCGACGAAATGGCGCAGCAACTGCTTATGGCAGGCCAGCCGCTGCCGCAACTTCATGATGTGACCATCAAGCGCAAGCGCCCAGGCAATGTGGAGCTGCGCAACGTCGAGCCGGGGTGCTGGATTGTCAGCAAGGGCGCAAAGACATTGGATGATGCCCCGCTGGTGGGCGAGTTTGTCACCTATACGCGCAGCCAGTTGCGCGAGATGGGTTTCAGCGCCAAGGACGTGGCAGAGGTCAAAAGCTACGACGCATCCGAAGAAACGGTTGACCCGGGTCGCATTGACCGCGACGACGAGGACAGCATTGATAAGGCGCTGGAGTCTGTCACGCTGTTCGAGGGATTCATTCGTGCCGACATGGACGGCGACGGCATCGCAGAGTGGCGGCGCGTGCTGGCTGGTGGCAATCTGGAGCTGGAAAACGAGGAATGCGACGGGCACGAATATGCCGTGCTCACACCCATCCCGATCCCGCACCGGGTGGTGGGGATGGCCCTTGCCGATCCTGTGGTGGAGTTGCAGCGCCTGTCCACGGGCCTCACGCGCCAGTACGTAGATTCGCTGTACCTGGCGAACAACCCGCGCACCTACGTCAACATGGCCGCCAAGGTCAACATTGAGGACGTCATCAGCAACCGCATCGGCGGCGTGATTCGTGGGACTGGCAACGCAGCCGAAGCCATCCAGCCGATCAAGACGGCATTCGTAGCCTCTGAGAGCCTGCAAGGGCTGGAGATGACGCAAGGGATGCGCGAGCGCCGCACGGGTGTGACGCGCTACAACCAGGGCCTTGACGCCGACACGCTGAACAAGACGGCGACGGGCGTCACCAAGGTGATGAATGCGGCCGACAAGCGCCAGCTGCTGATGCTGCGCATCTTTGCCGAGACCGGAGTAAAGCAGCTTTTCCGGTTGGTGTTGCGCTTGATTACCAAGTACCAGGACATGGCCGACGTGGTGCGGCTGCGCAATCAGTTCGTGCAGTTCGATCCGCGCGGCTGGAGTCCTGAGATGGATGTTCAGATCGAAGTGGGCATCGGCACCGGCGACAAGACAGAAACGCTGATGCTGCTGCAGCAGTTCGGCCAGTTCATGCAGCAGGCCGCAGCGGTGGGGCTGGTCGGGCCGCAGCAGGTCTATGAGTTCGGCAAGGCGCTGGCGAAGAATGCCAAGCTCAAGGGCGCTGATGAAAAATTTATGCTGTCGCCGGACAAGATTCCGCCGAAGCAACCACAGCCAAGCCCTGAGCAGATCAAGGCGCAGGCAGAACAGGCGAAGCTGCAATTCCAGGCGCAGCAGGCAGCAGCCAAGGCGCAGTTTGACGCCATGGAAGCCGACAAGGGCAGGGCGCATGAGATGCGAATGAAGCAGATGGAGCTGGATCAGCAGCAGCGCGGCAGGCTCTTGGAACTGGCGGCGGGCTACATGATGGGCCAATCGCGCCAGAGCGGGATGATGCAAGAACCCGCGGTGAACATCATGGGCGGAACGATGCTCGATCAGAACATGCAGGCGCCAGGCGTGGGAGAGCAGCAATTGAACGAAGTGGCAGCAGTGATCAACGGTTTTGCCGACCGATTCGGGGGTGGCAATGTCTGACCACGCACAGGCCAGCTACCGCGCAGAACAGGCCAAGCGCCTGCTGACCGATCCGCTATTCACCGAAGCACGCGACACCGTGGAAGCGCAGCTCAAGGAGCTGATTGTTTCGCTGCCGCTGTCGGCCCGCGATGAACGCGACCAGGCGGTGGCCATCCTCAAGGGTGCGGAGCAGTTTTTCCGCATATTTGCGCTGATCCTCAACGACTATCAGATTTCCAATGCCGAGATGCTGCAAGACGAGCAGATCAAGGTGCGATCCTTTGCCATCCAGGAGCGTTTGAACAATGTCTAAAGCACCAAAAGAACAAGCCACCGTCGAGCCGATGGAAGACTTCCTGCGCCGTATCGAGGGCGCGCACATTGCCCGCGATGTGTATGCCGTGGCGGCAACGCACCCCGATGCTACCGAGCGTGTGTGGCCGGGAACGTATTCCGGCATTCGCATTGCGCCCGGTGATGTTTCTGTGATCTACAGCGACGGCACCACGGCTTAACCATTTACCAACCCTGACCGCTGGCAGGCATCCCAGCGGCTGATCAGTTTAGGAACAACCCGACAAGGGGCTGCATTCGACGGAGTGCGGCCCCTTTTTCGTTGGGACTCACACCTGGTCTGTCTCACTGATTGAAACCCCATGGACGAGCAAGAAATCACGACGCTGGACGGCCTGGCCGCTGCACTGGACGCAGACGAGGGACAAGCGCAAGCCCCCGAAGCTGATGCAGCCGATGCAGTAGAGCAGGACGAAAGCACCCACGAAGCCGAAGCGCCGGAAGGCGAAGAAGCAGCCGCAGACGACGCCGGACAAGCAAACGCCCCGGCTGACGATGTGGTGGTGAAGTGGACGACCTCTAGCGGAGACGAGATCGAAGCGCCTTTGGCCGAGCTGAAGTCGGGCTACCTGCGCCAGCAGGACTACACCCACAAGACTCAGGCGCTGGCCGAAGAGCGCAAGCAAGCCGAAGCCGCGGTAGCGCAGCAATTCCAGCAAGCACTGCAACTGACCCGCGATCACGCGAAGTTGTTGAGCCTACAGGAAGACCTGAACGTCTACCAGAAAGCCGACTGGAATGCGCTCTATGCGCAAGACCCCAATGAGGCAGGCCGCTTGCAAGCGCAATGGCGACAAACCGAAGCACAGGCCCGCGAGCTTGCAGCAGGGCTGCAATCGGCCGCGCAGCAATCGAGCCAGGCACAGGCCCAGCGGTTGCAGCAGGCCACGCAGCAGGCCATGGAAGCCCTACAGCGGGAAATTCCTGGCTTCGGCGCTGAAACGATCAAGGCCGCGCGTGAAACGGCGCTGGCCCATGGGTTTAGCGAAGCAGAACTGGCAGGCGTCACCGATGCGCGCACGTTCAAAGTGCTGCACGAGGCAGCCCAGTGGCGCGCATTGCAGGCAAAAAAGCCCGCCGTTCAAAACAAGGTTGCAGCCGCACCGCCCAAGGCCACCAAGCCGGGCAATGCAGTGCAGCCCTCCACGCGCAAGGAAGTGGCATTCAAGCAAATGCAGTCCAAGCGTGACGTCAATTCTTTGGCCGCATTCATCGCGGCATCGGAGTAATCCATGGCACAAATCGCCAACACTTTCGCTACTTTCTCGGCTGTCGGCAATCGTGAAGCACTCGCCGACGCTATCTACAACATTGCACCCGAAGAGACGCCATTCGTGTCGTCCATCGGCAAGGGCAAGGCTGCCAGCACCTTCCCCGAGTGGCAGACCGACGGCCTGGCCGCTGCTGTCAACAACAAGGTGGAGCAGGGCAACCAGGCCGCCGTGGCTGCTGTGACACCCACCAAGCGCGTTGGCAACCGCACGCAGATCAGCGAAAAGACCTTCGGCGTGACCGGCACGCAGGAAGTGGTGGACAAGGCCGGCCGCAAATCCGAAGTGGCGTACCAGAAGGCCAAAAAGATGGTCGAACTGAAGCGCGACATCGAGTTCGCCGCGATCAACAACGGCACGGCCATTGCGCCTGCTGCCGGTGTCGCGCCGCAGTCGCGCGGATTGTCGGGTTGGCTGATGACCAACAATAGCCTGGGTGCAACCGGTGTCGCCCCAAACGCCGACACCAACGTGGCCCCGACCGACGGCACGCTGCGCAGTTTCACCGAGGCGATGCTCAAGGACGTGGCGCAAAAGTGCTGGGAGCAAGGCGGTGACCCCACCATGTTGTTCGTGCCTGGTGCCCTGCGCGCTACTGTGTCTGCCTTCACGGGTGCGGCTACCAAGTTCGACAAGACCGAGGACAAGACGATCTACGCCACCGTTGAGGTGTACGTGGGCGACTTTGGCCGCTATTCCATCGTCAACAGTCGCCACCAGCGCGCCCGCGATGTGTTCTTGGTTGACCCGAACCAGTTCGAGTTGCTGACCCTTCGCCCTATGAAGGCGACGCCGCTGGCAAAGACCGGCGACTCGGAGAACTACATGATCAACACTGAATGGACGCTCAAGTCCAAGCAGGACGCAGCCAGCGGCGCAATCCGCGACCTGCAGCCTTGATCTGACGCCAACCCATGAACACAGCCGCCCTTCGGGGCGGTTTTTTTATGCACGCTCGAATCCTCTCTGCTACTGAAAACAGCCGCACCGTGTGGCACGACCACGGCGATGGGAAAGTCACCATTCAAAAGGTTGCGGACGTTACGAACGCAGTGGAGCGGGCCAAAGAGCTGCACAACACTGGGGCGCACACAACAGGGATGGGTGACAAGCATGTGGCCTCTATCCCGGTGCCTGCTTTGGAAGCGTGGCTACAGAAGCACGGCAAAACATTCTCTGATTGGGCGCGGGATTCGCGTCTGACAAAACAATTCTTGGAAGACCCGGAAAACGGAGTCTTTCGCATCTGGAAGGGGCGCCTGTGACTTCTCCTGTTGTCGTCCCCGTCGCCAATACCGTAGGCGCTGCCACTGCGGCGAACTTTGCAGCGCTGTCGCTGTCGATTGGCCGCTGGCTCAACCGCACCGATCTGGCCGATGTGATCCCCGACTTTGTGCGCATGGCTGAAGCTGAGTTTGCGCGCGATCCGCGCATTCGCTCCAGCTTTCAGACGGTGGTGGTGGATGGCTACACCACAGACGGCGAGATAGCCCTGCCATCCGACTTGCTGGAGTTGCAAGAACTGCGCATGGGCGGGCCTGTGCTCACACAGTTGCCACATGCAGATTGGCGCGACCGTGTGAGAGGGCCTTATTTCACCCGCATCGGCAATGTCGCCCACATCACCGGCAAGCCTGCCAGCGAGTACCGGCTGACGTACATGCAAAAGCTGCCACAGTTGGCCTTTCCATCGGATTCCAACTGGCTCTTGCGTGAACACTATGACGTCTATTTGTGGAAATGCTGCGAGCAGGGCAGCGTGTGGATGCGTGACGTAGAAGCCACGCAAGGCTACAACCAGAAATATGAAATGGCAGTGAATGGCCTGCTGACGGCCAACAACTACAACGCATGGGGCGGCGCGCCTGTGCAAGTGCAGTCGGGCGGGGTAGTATGAACAAGGTGCTGGGCTTCGCGCCGGACGCCGACCCGACCACGCCGGGATTGCTGGCTGACTGCGCTAACCTGATTCCGTCTGAGCTGGGGATGAGGCCTGGCCCGACAGTCACTCCAATTGGCGTCGCTGCTACGCCTGGAGATGTGCGCGGCGCATTTGCCGCAATTGACCTGAGTGGCAACCGGCTGGGCATTGTGGGCACGACCACAGCCCTGTGCAGCCTGACGGGCAATACCTGGAGCGATATTTCTGGAACAGGCGGGCCGTTTGCATTGGGCAACGATGAACGCTGGGCGCTGGATCAGTTCGCCAACAGTACCGTTGCATCGTGCCGCTCTGCCGGGCTGCAGATTGCCACGGGTGGCAATTTCGCCCCGGTAGCAAGCGCACCCAAGGCGAAGATTCTGGCGGTGCTCAAGGGCTTTGTGATGGCGTTCAACACGACCGACACAACGTACGGAGACAGCCCGGATCGCTGGTGGTGCTCGGCCTACCTGAACGCCAGCGACTGGGTGCCCAATGTCTCGACGCTGTGCACCACGGGCCGCCTGGTAGAGTCGGGTGGGGAGATCACCGCAGCGAACCGGCTGGGTGATGACATCATCGTTTACAAGCGCCGCTCTACCTATGTAGGCCGGTTTACCGGCCCTGCCGAGGTGTGGAACTTCACGCAGGTTGATTCTGACGTGGGCTGTGTCGGACAAGACGCGGTGTGCGATACCGGTAAGGCCCATTACTTCATAGGGGACGACGACATTTATGCGTTTGACGGCGTGCAGGTGCGCCCCATCGGGCGGGGCGTGCTGCGCGACTGGTTCGTCGGCGTGCGCGATCCTAAGCAAATGCAGAAAAGTCAGGCGTTTTGGGACAAGCAGAACCAACTGGCGTGGTTCTTTTTCCCATCCGTTGCAGGCGGTGGCGAACTGGATTCAGGGCTGGTCTATCACCCATCTAGCAACAAGTGGGGCCGGGCCAATCACTATATCCGCGCGATGGTTCGTTATGCCACGCCAGCCGCTACCTACGATGCAGGGTCTGATCTGGTGGCGGACTATGAAAACGGCCCGGCGATCGACTATGACTCGCCTTTCTGGGTGGAATCGCAAGAGTTGATGGCAGGCTTTGATGCAGCGAATAGGCTGGTGTCGTTCGCTGGAATTCCCGGTGCGTCGAGTTTTACCACTGGCGACTACGGAGACGAATCCATGTACACGCTGTGCGACCGGCTGACGTTGCGGCTAAAGAAGTCTCCGGCCACTTCCACGGCTACCGGCTTTACCAAGGACGATGGCGGCGTTGAATTGGAACAGGCATCTACAGCCATCCGTGACGATGCGGCCTTTGATCTGCGACAGCGGGGGCGGTGGCATCGCTTCACCGTGGATTGCACGGGCGATTACGCGCTGATTGGAATAGCACCACGGCTCAAACAGGCGGGGTTCCGATGAGGCTGCAGACCGACAACTACCGTTTTGGCAGTGATATGGATTCGCTGTCCAAGTCGCTGGCGCAGTTGCTGCCGGGGTTCGCCAAGCAGGTGAACGCCGTGTCGGAGGGCCGCATTACCGGCCACCACAACGCGGCAACCACAGCACCGGCAAGCGGCCTGTATCAGCGTGGCGACTATCTTCGCAATAGCCAACCGCAGGTTCTTGGCACGGCGGGTAGCCAGTACGTCATCAATGGCTGGGTGTGTGTCGCCAGCGGTGAACCGGGCACATGGGTGCAAGACCGGGGATTGACGGGCACATGAGCTATCAATTGCACATTGTCCCGCCCGCCTTTGTGGGTATCGCATGGCGTGACGGTGCCAGCCAACTCGGCAAGGCGTGCGACACATCTGGCGGCGAGATTACCGGCGACCAGCTCAAGATGATTCTTTCGCGGGGCGAACGAACTCTGATCCGCATTGATCTGGATGGCTCGGTAGTCGGCTGGGCTGTGACGCGCATCGACCAACTGCCAAACACCCGCGTCCTGCATATCTCTGACCTCTACGCGCCAGGCGGGCACTGGATCGCCTGCTTTGACCTGCTGGCCGACATGGCGCGGGCGAATGGCTGTGTGGAGATGCGCTGCTGTGCGCAACCGGCGCAGGCTCGTCTTTATCAGCGGCACCTTCCATGGGTTCCGCTTTATCAAACTCTGAAAGTTGACCTATGACCTACAGCCGACGACAACTCTACGCCATGGGCGAACCTTTGGGGGCCAGCGTGACACGCATGGAGGCGGGGCGCATGGTGTGCGGCGGCGGCGGCGGCGGTGGTGATAGCACGTCCAGCAGCGCGATTACCTACCCCGATGAAATCAAGCCACTGCTGACGAACGTGGCGAACATCAGCAACGATCTCTACGCACAGGAATGGCAGGGCTACGGTGGCCAGCGTTATGCCGACCTGAACGGAACGCAGCAACAGGCGCTGCAGATGATGAGTGACCGCGCCGTGAACGGCAGTCCTGTCATGGACGCTGCCAATCAGTCGCTGACTGGCATGTTGCAGGGTGGGCAGACAAACCCTTATCTGGATCAGATGGTTGGCAAGGCGCAGCAGTCGGTTATGGACAGCTACAACATGAGCGCGAAACCACAGATGGAAGCCGCCATGGTTGGAAGTGGCAGCTTCGGTAACTCCGGACTGCAGCAGATGCAGCAGAAGTCACAAAGCGACCTGCAGGACAACCTTGGAAACATCGCAACGCAGATGTATGGCAACGATTACAACACGAACCAGGCGAACCAGTTGCAAGCCTTGGGCATGGCGCAGAGCTACGGTAACCAGGCATACAACGACGCATCGCAATTGATGAAGGCTGGCGACACTTACCAAGACCAGGCGCAGAACCAGGCCGACTTTGGTTATGAGCAGTGGCAGCAGCAACAGGACGACCCCTACAAGAAGCTGCAAGCCATGACGGGTGTCATGAGCAACACGGCAGGCAGCACGACCACCACCAAGCAAAGCGGGGGCAAATAATGTTCTGGATACCAATGGCGATTGGCGCAGGTTTGGGCGCACTGACGAACAAAGACCCGCTCAAGGGCGCGGCCATGGGTGCCGGGCTGGGGGCTGCGACGGGCGGGCTGGGC
>JACCED012435006.1_pt1 | contig 11096 bp, 17 predicted proteins | sample 7455021 | NCBI WGS metagenome assembly JACCED01 (sample SAMN15323456, study PRJNA562643) | freshwater metagenome | isolation source: river surface water | place: USA:Blue River Watershed | collected 2017-08-19 | reverse complement strand
GCATCAAGGCTAAAGACCGAGAACTAAGTAACCAGGTAGTCGAGTTACAGAAAACTGTAAAAGATACCAAGGCTTTTGTTCAAAAGATGACTAAACTAGAGGGTGTTTGCCCTACTTGTTTACAACCAATTGACACACATAAAATATCAGAGTTAGTAAACGAGCAGCACGATATTCGTGAAACCAGCGAAGCTAAACTTAATAGATTGTTTATTGAGTTAGAACAATTAAATGCAGAATCTACTAAATACAGCGAAGGCTTAACGGCTTGGCAAAATGCTCAAAAATCTCAAGAAGACTGGGAAAAGTATCATGCACTTATTGATGCAGAATTACCAGAGTATTTATTAGACAAGCAGTCTTTACAACAACAATTTACAGACTTGCAAAGTTCAATTAACGATACAAAACGTCGTATAGTTGAAGCAGAGCAACACAACAAAGAAGTAAGTGCACACAACGCTAAAGTAGAATTAGTATCCAAGCAACTGGTAGAGATGAACCAAGAGTTGGAAACTTATAGTGGTAAGTTGCACGAACTCAGCGAACGAATGAGTATTTTAAATGTTTTAACTAAAACATTTAGTACAACAGGTTTAGTAGCGTACAAAATCGAATGTTTAGTCAAAGACTTAGAAGAAATCACAAATAAATATTTGGTAGATCTAAGTGACGGTAGATTTCAGATTAGTTTCAAAATTAGTGCTAGCGACAAACTTAACGTTGTTATCACTGATAACGGAAAAGATATTGAAATTTTGGCACTAAGCGGCGGTGAAAAGGCACGAGTTAATGTAGCTACACTTTTAGCTATTAGAAAACTAATGCAAACTCTTTCTAGTTCAAGAATTAATTTATTGATACTAGACGAAACTGTAGAAACACTTGATACTGATGGTAAAGAAAAGTTGGTTGAAGTGCTTTTACGAGAAGAACATTTAAATACTTTCTTGGTAAGTCATGGCTTTAGTCATCCACTACTAGAAAAAGTAAATGTTATTAAACGTAACAACATATCCCAAATAGAGGTATAATATGGTTAAAATTGAAGAACTAAAAAATGGTGCTGAAGCTACCTATACCAAAGACTACACAGGCGAACCAGGCTTAATTGGCTTGCACAATTTGATTTCTTTACGCGAGTTAGAAACAATGGTAGTTACCAAAGGTACAGTAGTTTACACTATTGATGAGCGTGAATTTGGCGAAAAGTCTGCTGAACCAGCAGCTAAACCAGCAGCTAAAACTGCTGCAGCTGCCCCTAAAGTTGCTGAGCCCGTAAAACCTGCTGAAGATAGCAAGCCTACTGAGGCTTAATATGACAACAGCATACGAAGTAAAAATCATTGCTATTGCAACCAGTACAATTAATGGTTTAGAAGGCGTAATAAAAAGAGTTGACTTTGTTCTTCGAGGAACTAAAGCTGACCACATTTATGAACTGCCTGAAAGTGTTAGTTTATCTAACCCTGACCCTCAGTCGTTTAAAGTACTGGCAAACGTTACAGAAGCAGACGTAATCGCTTGGGTAAATAGCAACCATGCAAGCATAGACGGCCTTAAATTGCACGTAGAATTCATGCTAGATAAACAGATTAGTCAAGGCGAACTTATACCAACACCACTGCCTTGGGCAACTGAGTAATGGTAGTAGACGCTAGAGCCAAAGGTGCTAGAACAGAAACCACAGTTCGTGATCTGTTGAAAAAGCACACTGGTTTAGCTTGGGAAAGAGTGCCTGGATCAGGTGCTCTTGACCCTAAACATCAGCTCAAGGGCGATTTATACGTACCTGGGCGAACTAACCTTTGGTGTGTAGAAGTTAAAGGCTATGCGGAAGACCACCTTACTTCACACTTATTAACAAGCAAGACTCCGCAACTAGTAGAATTCTGGCAACAGACTCTACGTCAAGGGCAGCAAGTAGGCAAGAAACCACTATTGATTTTTAAGTTTGATCGCAGCAAAGTTTTTGTTGCTTTTGATGAAATGCCTAATTCACAAAACTATCGCTGTATTTATTACAACCACGAAAACTATGAGTTCTATGCAGCATTGCTAGAAGACTGGCTCAAGTGGGAGCAACCAGTATTTGTAACTTGACAAAACAGCTTAGCAGTAGTATAATAACAGATTAACACGCAAACTATATGTCAAAAACATTCTCAAAAATTACCGAAGCAAATAACACTCTGCTAGTTGTTGATTCACTTAATCTTGCATTTCGCTATAAACATAGCGGCGCAACTGATTTTGCTGAGGACTACTTGCGCACAGTTCAAAGTCTTAAAAAATCTTATAAAGCATCTCATGTAATTATTGCAGGCGATATGGGCTCTAGCTCGTATCGCAAAGCTATTTACCCTGAGTATAAACAAAATCGTAAAGATAAATTTGCAGAACAAACAGACGCTGAAAAAGCGGCATTTGAATTGTTCTTTGAGGACTTTACAAAAACACTAGAACACATTGCTGAAAATACCGACTTCCCAGTCTTACGCTTTCAAGGCGTTGAGGCAGATGATATTGCAGCATATATTGTATCAAAAAAATCAAAACTCCCAGTTGACGATATTTGGCTGATTAGCTCAGATAAAGATTGGGATTTGTTAGTTCAACCTAATGTATCAAGATTCTCGTATGTTACACGCAAAGAAGTTACAGTTGATAACTGGAATGACCACTATGACTTTAATCCCGAAGATTACATCAGTATTAAATGCCTTACTGGTGACAGTGGTGATAATGTTTTTGGCGTGCCTGGCATTGGGCCTAAGAGAGCAGTTAGTCTCGTTAATGAATATGGCAGTACCTATGACATTATTGCAAGCATCCCTCTCTCAGGTAAATACAAGTATATTCAAGCCCTAAATGAATGTAAAGATCAGCTGGCTTTGAACTATAAATTAATGGATTTAGTTACCTTTTGCGAAGAAGCAATCGGTACTGAAAATTGCAAACAAATTGACGAAACCTTAGAGTTATATTTAAAATGAATTCAGGAACACTAGCATTGAATGGCGCTTACGTAACAAGCACCTCAATAAATAACTTATCGTTTAACATAGACTGCCAATTAAAACCAGGCGCACAACTGCCACACAGAGCACATCACTCAGATGCTGGAGCAGATTTGTTTAGCTATGAAGATTGCGAAATCTACCCAGGCGAGCAAAAACTTGTTGATACTGGTATAGCGGTCAAAATTCCACAAGGCTTTGCAGGCTTTGTGTATAATAGAAGCTCTCAAGGAAAAAAGGGAATCACTATCCCTCACAGCGTAGGCGTGATTGATAGTGGTTATCGTGACACAATTAAAGTTTTGTTAAAAAATATCGGTGATGACCCTTATAAAATTGCAGCTGGTGATAGAATTGCCCAGCTTGTTATACAGAAGGTTGAACTAGTACAGTTTAAAGATATTTGGAACGACTCTACCCGAGGCACAGGAGGCTTCGGTTCAACAGGAACATAAAGGAAATCATGGCAGTAAGCACAAGAGCACAAGTAATCACACGTCGTACATATAACAGACCAGTTTCAGACGACGGAAAACAATTTGAAACATGGCAAGAAACAGTAGCCCGAGTTATCGATCACCAAGAATGGTTGTGGCAACGCGCTGCAGGTCGTGAACTAACAGATGTAGAGTACGGTGAGCTCTATGATTTGGAACAGCTTATGCTGGATCGTAAAGTGGCTATGAGTGGTCGCACACTCTGGCTTGGCGGTACAGATGTAGCTAAAACTCGTGAAGCCTCACAATTTAATTGCAGCTTTACTCACGTAGAAACTGTATATGATGTAGTAGATTGCTTATGGCTTTTACTGCAAGGTTGCGGAGTAGGATTTAAACCAATTGTTGGTACATTAAACGGATTCTCCAAACCAATTAAAAACATTCGTGTAGTGCGCTCTGTTCGCACAGATAAAGGCGGTTTAGAACACAATGTTGAAACATTCGACGAAGAAACTAAAACTTGGACAATTCAAGTAGGTGATTCAGCAGAAGCCTGGGCTAAGTCCATTGGTAAGCTACTTGCTGGTAAGTATGCTGCTGATACTCTTGTACTCGACTTTAGTCAGTTACGTCCTGCTGGTGAAAGGTTAAAAGGCTATGGCTGGATTTCAAGTGGAGATAGTGCTATATCAACTGCATATGTGGCTATTGCAAACATCCTCAATGGCCGTGCTGATAGTTTACTTACTCGGATGGATATTCTCGACATTGTTAATCATCTCGGTACCATTCTTAGTAGTCGCAGGAGTGCGGAAATTGCTTTGTTCGACTACGGACAACCAGAATGGGAAGAGTTTGCAGTAGCAAAGAAAGACTGGTGGCTGTATGGTAACTCACACCGTCAGCAGTCTAATAATTCATTAGTATTTAAAGAAAAGCCATTAAAAGCTGACTTGCAAAAGATTTTTGATCTGATGCTAGAAGCAGGCGGCTCAGAGCCAGGATTTATCAATGAAGTTGAAGCTTTACGCCGTGCTCCATGGTTCAAAGGTGCAAACCCTTGCGTGGAAATCTTACTCGGTAATAAATCATTCTGTAATCTTACAGAAACAGATATTGCCAAATTCAAAGGCGACACAGCAGGTTTGCACAATGCCATCAGGCTTGCAGCCCGAGCCAACTATCGTCAAACTTGTGTAAACTTGCAAGATGGTATTCTACAAGAGTCTTGGCACTTAAACAACTACTTTATGCGTTTGTGCGGAGTAGGTTTAACAGGTATTGCTAAACGTCCTGATATGACTGGTTACGACTACGAATATTTAAAACGTACTGCAACTGGTGCTGCTATTGGCATGGCCCAAGAGTTAGGCTTGCCTAGCCCTAAAAACATTACTTGTGTTAAGCCTTCAGGTACATTGTCCAAAATCATGGATACCACAGAAGGAATTCACAAACCACTAGGAAAGCATATTTTTAACAATGTACAGTTTTCAAAATTTGATCCTATTGTTGAGGTACTGCGCGCTGCTAATTATAACGTTGTTAATCACCCCACTGATGATAGTGGTGTACTTATTACATTCCCTGTTGAGTGGGCTGATGTTCCTTTCCATAAAGTTAGTGGAAAAGAAGTCAACCTCGACACAGCAATCGAACAGCTCGAAAAGTACAAACTGATACAAACATCGTGGACACAGCAAAACACTTCAGTAACAATTAGTTACGATCCTTCAGAAGTTCCTGAGATTATTGATTGGCTGTTGGATAACTGGGATTGTTATGTAGGCGTGTCGTTTATTTATCGTACCGATCCTACTAAAACAGCTAAAGATCTCGGATATTTGTATTTGCCACAAGAAGTTGTGGATGAGCAAACATTCCGTAACTATGTTCAACAACTAACTCCAGTTAGCTTAGAAAACGCCAACAGTTTCGATGAAATTTTGGGCGAAGATTGTTCAACTGGTGCGTGCCCTGTTAGGTAATATATGGAACCACAAAAAGACTTTGTACTAACACTAAAATTAACTGTAGAGGAAGCCAATACTTTGTTGCAAGCATTACAAGAACTGCCTGCTAAAGTTTCTAATCCACTAAGTAACAAGTTAGTAAAACAAGCTCAAGAACAGTTGCCAAAAGAGCAAATTGTAGAAGAGTAATAAAAAAGCCCCTAAGTAGCAATACTTAGGGGCTTTTTCTTTATATCCAAAAATTGTAGTTTTTGTTTGCAGTAGGCATACCAGTAGATTGATAATGTATATCACAGAATAACATAAAAGGATCTATACCAAGATTGTGGTTTAATAATTTTGTTTTTACTAATATAATTCCATCTGTTTCTATATCAGACTTATTTATTAACCCAGGGCCGCTTAAAATAGTTTCCGCTATATGGTGAGTATAAGGAGTAGAGGAGGCACCTTGAGTAACTGTAGTAGTAACTGTGGTAGGAAATGCAGCCTGAGAATATCCTTTAGCTGTTGTAGCTTCGAACTGCCAAGTAACGGTACTGCCAGCTGTAGGTGGTGTAATTACTGCCCAATGTGTATGAATATATATGTCTGTGTTTGGTGCATAATCATGCGGTATATGGTATTGATGAAAGCTTTCATCCCCTATCGCAAACCTATATTTTTTAATACCACCAATAAACAAACTAAATGTAGGTTTATGTGTTTGTGCACCTTGATCAACAGTAATTCCGCTTAACATATCGTGCCAACCAAATCTTGGATTGTCTATGTTAAGTTTTATACCGTCACCCTTACTACTAGAAATTGCTGGATTATATGAGTTATACTCTACTTCTACAATCCTTTCTTTGCCATTTAGTAGTTTTTCTATTGAAATGCCGTCCAGTCTATCTAATTCTGGTATAGGCTCGGCGGACTTTATTTCTTGAAAAGGTTGTAGCGTATAATTTGTTGTCTGTATAACGTAGGGTACTTTACTTATATATCTATATAATGTAGAATTCATTTAATCTCCTGATAAATAGGTAGTTAACAATAAAAAACCCTTAGTATCACTACTAAGGGTTTTGTTTATGTAGGCGTATCTTCGTCGCTGTCTTCGTCGTCAACAGTGTTATCGCCGTCCATGCTATCAAGATCACTAAATATGTTAATAAGAATATCACGATATGGTTGTTCAACCATATATAGATCTATTAAATATACATCTAAGTGGTCATTTCGTAATAGCTCAGCATGGTACATAAATTGACCAAATGCTTCTAGTTCTTCTGAAATGTTTTGATTTGCATAGTTTTCAATTACTTGTGCAGCTACCATTCGTGTTATTTCAGGTACAATGCCTTTTACAGTTAATTTTACTAAGTGTAAAGCTTTGCCTTCGCGTTCACGCATAATTTGATTGCGTTTAGCAGTACTCCAAGAATATCCGCCATCACCGCCCCACAAATCCCAAGCAACTCGACCTTTGCTTGGAAAACCTTCTTCTCCGCTGTTAAATCCAGTGGCTTTTTTGTCTACTTCATGTCGGCTAAAAAACGAGTACATTCGTAGCACGGTGGAAGCTGTTAGAGGATCGCGATCTTTTAATTGATTAGCACGTGCTAAACCAACAAGTGTGCCTCCAGCCCGACCTTCTTCTTTCCACTTTAGTGCACGACGAGCAGCGCTTGCCATACCTGATGTTGGTTTATATGTTTTTGCCATAATTAATCTCTATAAGCTAAAATAATTTGTTTACACATCTTGGATCTGACAATGTCATCATCCATGAATCGGACTACTTCAATATCTGGGATGCGATCTAAGCGATTGATAGCGTCACTAAGTCCACTATCAGGAATATCTGCTTGATCTACGTCGCCTGAAATAATCATTTTACAGTTTTTACCAATTCGTGATAGCAGCATTTTCATTTCTTCTCGTGTAGCATTTTGTGCTTCATCTAAAAGAACGATGCAATTATCAAAAGTTGCACCTCGCATAAAGCCCAGTGGTTTAGGCTCAATGGTTTTTGCTTTTAATGCGTACTCATAAAAGCCTTTTCCAAGACTACGAGTAAACACGTTATCAAATGGTTCTAGATAAGGAGCATACTTCTCCTCTAGTGTACCTGGTAAAAATCCTAGCCCACGTCCTGTTTCTACGTTGGGTCTAGTCAGAATAATTTTCTGAATACGTCTATGAAAGAGTTCTCCCGCTGCATATGTTGCTGCTACATACGTCTTACCTGTTCCAGCGCTCCCTACTCCAAATATGATTTGATTAGATTGAATTGCTCTTAAGTATTCCGCTTGTATAAAGTTTAGTGGTTTTACATCTGTAAATCCAAACTCTATCGGGTTGCGCTCCAATTGTACTACATTGTCGCGTCTTGCTCTTTTACCACTTGCCATAAACTTCCTTGTAAGGTTGATAAAATCGGTCTAGTAAATTATATTATACCAGACCTACACAAATCTGTCAAATATAAATTTACTTTTTCTTAACGTCTTCAACCTTTGTGGCTTCTAATTTTTTGTGTATTTTAATTGTTTTGCACTCTTGCTGAGGTTTGCCAGCTTTATCTAAAAGAGGCTTACCAGCTTTGTCTGTTTTGTCTTTACAAACCTTTTGGGTTTCTGCTTCGGCAAACGCTGTGCAAAGTGCTAAACTAGCAACAAGTGCTACAATAAATTTTTTCATTTGGTTTCCTTGGTTGATGCAAACTTTTCGCTTGCTGTAAATCCTAGACCTGCAATTACAATATACATCATAGAATCAAATAGTTTTTGATCTATTTGATACCCAAACATCATTGCTATAAAAGCTGAACCGCACAAGAAAAAAGCAAGAAAAGTAATTACTCGCTTACTGCTAATGGCAGGATCTTCTGATAACATAACTTTTAATGGACTCATTTAAAGCTCTGGGTGAGGGGCTTGAACTGGTGCAGGCTTGCCATTAATATAAGTAATATTAGTAACAGGAGCAGCACTAGTTCCGTTAAATCCAGCTGTAGTTTGAATAGGTGCTGTAAATGCGGGCTCTATTTTCATTGGATTAGCTTTAGCATAAGTATTCGAATTTTCTTGTGCTTGCTTAATCATATCCCGCTTCATTTCCATTTCTTCTTTACTACCGCCAGCTAACATAATTCCTGACAGTGTACCTGTTAAGAAAGTAGCAATTGGAATAATCATCTCAAAAAACTTTTGGTCAATTGGGCTAATAGCGTTCAATGGCTGGGTAATGAAAATAATTGAGTATAAAACTACGAATACAATACCAGTTAGTGTCAGCGCAAGACAAATGCCAATAAAGAATTTTAGGCGCGCCATTAGCTGATCTTCAGTATAAATAATTGAGTTACTTTCCACAGTTAGTTCCTTGTGTTGGAGTAGTACATTGGGCTGGTGCTACAGATGTTGTACTTGTTGATGGAGGTCCAAGGCGAGGGTCGCGCTGACCTTTAAAAATATGTTCTGGGCAAGTCCTGGTTACATCACACACAGGAGGCTTACAGAAATCTTTGTCCCAGTTAGCAGGGTCTTGGCATGGGTATCTAAAATTGTCCTTGCCGCAAAACGCTAAAGTCAGAGGTAATACAAGCAATATAATTGCCCATTTAAATAATTTTAAATCATTATGCATCTCTTATAAGCCTACTTTTCCTAATAGTAAATTAACGATTCTATTTGATAAATCGTCTGGTAAAAATTGTAATAATCCTAAGAACCACCAAGCTATACAACCATAGATAAATACTTTTAAGAACATATCAAATTGTTTTTGGTATTCATTCATCGTCCGCACCTGTGAGTGGTTTGACAGAAATCTATCATTTCATTAACGCCAACAAACATCATAAATAAAACAAAAGCAGAAACTGACAATATAATAGCCATTTGATTTAATTCTGCTTCTTTTTCTTTTTCACGTTTTTCTGCTTCACGCAATTTACGCATTTCAATGGCATCGTCACGATCCATTTCTGCTTGGCGAGCTTTAATCTTATTCCAAACATCAATTTTGCCTGTTTGCATGAATAACATTTTAAGTTCTTCTTCAAATGCTCTGGCTTGTTCAAGAGCCATTTCAATTTGAAGAGCTGCACCTAAGTTTGAGCCTTTTTTGGACTTCTTTGCTTCTATTAAAGCTTTGGTAGCCGCACTTTTAGCATCAAACATTTTGCCAATCATTGGAGCAAGGGATCCTAAATCATTTGCAACTTTGCTGGCTTTTTTAACCATTGAAATAGCAGACTGTAAGCCTGCTAGTGCCGTCATCGGATCAATCATTTTTTCTTCCTCCACTCTAGGCAAACTACTTTTCTACTATATACGTCTCCCGACCATTTCCATCTTACACATTCATATTCTGGTTTAGTATACCCTAGCACGAATGTTAGTATTAGGGCGGACATTACTTGTTAGCTAAAGGATTATCTATAGCTTTTTGTATTTTTGAGTCTACTTCTGCTCGAAGTGCTCTGATTTCAGCTTGCTGCTCTTTTTGGTTTTTTACTAGTTCACGATTAATGTCTTTGAGTGTAGCATCAACATCACGTTTAATTTCTTTCATGCCGCCATCAGTTAAGCGCTGATCAGTTTTACTGCTACGTTCTACACTTTCAACAACACTCTCTAATCTGCGGACGTCACTTTTAAGATCGTTTTTAATATTATTTGTATACTCAGTCATTTTACTAGTATTGGCATCTAGGACTTCCATCTTTTTATAGATTTCAGTTAAATCTGGTGTAACATAATCAGCAATCTTTTTCTTCATGCCCATGTAGTCTTTGTAGACTTCAAAAGTACCATACAGACCACCTAAGGCAGAACTTACAATAGTAGCTGCAACCATTAGTTTAGCTGGTGTAAATTCGTATCCGCCGATGCTAATAACAGTATCTTTTGATGCGTACTTTTTAGCTGCGGCTTCTAGCTCATCAACTTTTTTATTTAAATCTTCTGCCATACTAACTCCTATTTGTATTGCAGGTTTACTAAGTCTCGATGCTTTTGATCCGACCCTAAACCGCGTAAAACTCTAACATTGTCTACAACCGTCTGGTTCTTGTAAACTTCCTTTGGTTCATAAAAACTTGCGTCACGTAATGCAAAGTTTGTGTAACTTGCATAGCCTTGTGGTATTACCATCATACGTTCTAAAGCCACTCCCGCTGCGGCTTCATTTGGCTGTGCGTTGCGATTTACTTGTTGTACAGATTGCTCTTGCTGTGTTTGATTTTGCAAGGTTGGCAAGATTATTTCTCGTAGGGGATTATTACGATCTGCAATAAATCCTGCAATTTGTTGTGGTAGTTCTGCTTCTTGTTGCTTTTGAGCTTGCGTTTCAAACAATCCTTGTGGTTGAGTACTTTGGATACTTTCCACAGTTACTGGAGCATTTAACTGCAACTGATTTGACTGTTGCTGCTGTTGTGTAGTACTAAACGTTTGTAACGCTTGTAATCCAGTACCAGTATTTTGCTGTTGTTGTATGCTTGCTGCAGCTGAGGTTCTGCTGCTAGAACTGCTTAATTGTATTCCAGTACCTGTAAAAGCTGTGTCACTCGTTACAGAAGCACTAGCAGAGGAGGCTGCGGTGGAGGTGGCTGTTGCTACGGCTTTATCGCCTGCGGCCTGTGCCTCTGCAGTAGCAGTAGCTACTGC
>JACCED010438137.1_pt1 | contig 11096 bp, 10 predicted proteins | sample 7455021 | NCBI WGS metagenome assembly JACCED01 (sample SAMN15323456, study PRJNA562643) | freshwater metagenome | isolation source: river surface water | place: USA:Blue River Watershed | collected 2017-08-19 | reverse complement strand
TTCTTCAGAACCGGTGCGGAAGCAGGGGCTTTTTTGTCAGACATGGTTCGCTACGCCTCTTCGCCCCAGAGGGGGCTTGTCCAGATTTAACGCTCACGAGCAGACGTCACATGACGTGGACACTCGCATGTCAAGGGCATCAGAAAGGCCGGTAAGCTACCAGATTAATTCTGGCGGCGCCACCGCCAAGACTGCCGCTGCCGGGGTCTGCCACAGCGGTGCTGCAAGGCCGTGTTTCGCCCGCTCGAGCGCCTGTGCCTATAATGCCGGCCTCGAAACACAGGCTGCCCTGCAAGCATAGTACACAGGAGTTGACGTGCCAGATTCCCGCCGCCCCGCCCCTTTGCAAGCCGCTGATCGCTTGCAGGGTATCAATCCCTTTCGTGTGATGACCGTTCTGGAGCGTGCCAAGGCGCTGGAGAGTCAGGGGCGCAGCATCATCCATCTGGAAGTCGGCGAACCGGACTTCGTCACCGCCGCGCCCATCGTGGAGGCAGGCCGTGCAGCGCTCGCCAGTGGCCACACGGCGTATACGCCGGCAGCCGGTCTGCCACAGCTGCGTGAGGCAATTGCCGGGCATTACCGCGCACGTCATGGCCTCGATATCCCCGCACACCGCATCTTTGTCACGCCCGGCGCGAGCGGAGCCTTGAACCTGCTGGCCCAGATGCTGCTCAATCCGGGCGATGCCGTGCTGATGACGGATCCGGGCTATCCCTGCAATCGCAACTATGTGCGCCTGGCGGGCGCCGAGGCGATTCTGGTGCCGGTCACGGCCCGGGAGAATTATCAGCTCACCCCCGACTTGCTGACCCGGCACGCCACGGCGCAGTGCCGCAGTGTGTGGCTGGCCTCACCGTCGAACCCCACGGGCACGGTGCTCGATCTGCCGGCGCTGCAGAGCATTCACGACTGGTGCACGAGCCGCGGCTGTCACTTGCTGGTGGATGAGATCTACCACGGCCTGGACTATGTCGGCGGCCTTCCGAGCGCTCTGCAACTGGGCGACGATGTTCTGGTGGTGAACAGTTTCTCGAAGTATTTCGGCATGACTGGCTGGCGGCTCGGCTGGTTCGTGGTGCCCGAGTCACTCGTCGGGGTCAGCAATATCCTGGCGCAGAACCTGTTCATCGCCGCCTCGTCGGTGGCGCAGTACGCCGCTCTGCGCGCCTTCGACGCCGACACGCAGGAAATCTTCGAGGCCCGTCGCCGGGAATTCGCCGCACGCCGCGACTTTCTCACCCGCGTGCTGCGCGACCTGGGCTTTCGTGTGCCTGTGGACTCGCAGGGGGCTTTCTACGTCTATGCGGGCATCGAGGCGTTCAGCGATGACAGCGAACAGTTCTGTCGCACTCTGCTGGAGGACTTCGGCGTCGCGACCACCCCGGGCACCGACTTCGGTGAGTTCGAAAGTCGACGGCATGTCCGCTTCGCCTTCACCACCGGCACGAGCCAGCTGGAAGAAGCCGCACGGCGATTGCGTGCCGCGGTCGAGCGTGGCGCATTCCGCGCATGAAGTTCTCGCCGCCGCTGGCCGAGGCCATCCTGCTTCGGCGTTACAAGCGATTCCTGGCCGATGTCCGCCTGCCTGATGGTGGCGAGATCACCCTGCACTGTCCCAACACAGGCGCCATGCTGGGCTGTGCCGAGTCCGGCAGTCGAGTGTGTTATTCGCTGTCGAACAATCCCGCCCGCAAGTATCCGGGCACCTGGGAACTCGTCGAGACAGCAGGTCGTCACCTGGCCTGCATCAACACGGCGCGGGCGAATGCCCTGGTGGAGGAGGCGCTGCGGGCGGGACATATCGCCGCGCTGGCGGGCTACTCCGAGCTGCGTCGCGAGGTGGTGATCGGCGGGGAGGGCAGTCGCCTCGATTTTGTCCTGAGCGGACATGCCCTGCGGCCCGACGAACACTGCCATGTGGAGGTGAAGAGTGTGACCCTGGCACTGGCGGATGGCAGCGGCGCATTTCCCGATGCCGTCACCACGCGGGGCACCCGGCACCTGCGGGAACTGCTGGCATTGCGTGAGCAGGGGCAGCGTGCGGTGTTGTTCTTCTGTGTGCAGCACACCGGCATTGCGTGCGTGCGCCCGGCGGCGCACATCGATCCGCTTTATGCGGACACACTGCGGCAGGCAGTGGCGGGAGGGGTGGAGGTGATGGCCTGGCGTTCGGCCATCGATGTGCAGGGCATGCACTTGCAGCACAGCATTCCTGTCGACTTGCAAACGGTGTGACTCAGAGGCGTCCCAGAGTGCTGACGTCCCCTTCCTCCACCATCATGAAACCATTGCCCAGCACGAACGGAATGGCCTTCAGCCGCTTGCCCTTGCAGGGGCCCAATATGCACTGACCGTTCTCGATCAGGAACAGCGCGCCGTGGGTGGAACACTGGATCAGCGCGCCATCGCTGTCGAGAAACTGGTCTTCCTGCCACTCCAGCGGCGTGCCGAGGTGTGGGCAGTAGTTGTAGTAAAGATGCATGCGGCCGTCCTTCTTCACGGCGAAGAGATACTTGTTCAGCACCTCGAAGCCCTTGGAGCGGCCTTCCTCGATCTCGTCGATGTGACACAGTGTGATCATCGGCAACCTCCGCAATGTCTCAGGCCAGTGCCTGGCTGAAGTCGGCCAGCAGGTCGTCGATGTTCTCGATGCCCACCGCCAGGCGGATCATGGAATCCGGAATGCCCATCGAGGCGCGGCGCGCGGCGCCCATCTCGAAGAAGATGGTGTGGGCGACGGGAATCGCGAGCGTGCGGGTATCGCCCAGGTTGCTGGACGACACCACGTACTGCAGGCGATTGAGGAAATCGAAGCAGTCGATCTCGTCGATCAGCTCGATGCTCATCAGTGCCCCGAAGTGACGGAACAGCCTCGCCGCCCGAGCGTGTTGAGGATGACTCGGCAGGCCCGGGTAATTGACCTTGCGCACGCGCGGATGGGCCGCGAAGAACTGCGCCAGCGCCAGGGCATTGCTGCAGGCACGTTCGACGCGCAGCGACAGGGTCTCTGAACCCAGTGCCAGCGTGTGTGCCGCCTCGGGCGACAGCGTGGCGCCGAAATCCCGCAGGCCTTTCTTCTTCAGCTGGGTCATGCCCCAGGTGGTGGAGGGGCCGGTCTTGTAGCCGTCGTATAGATGCGGGTAATCCTTCCAGTCGTAGAGCCCTGTGTCCGTCACCGCGCCCCCGAGTGCATCGCCGTGGCCGCCGAAGGATTTGGAGAGCGAGTTGATGATGAAACTGGCACCCACCTGGCGCGGGTTGAACAGGCACGGGGTGGTGATGGTGTTGTCCACGACGAAGATCAGCCCGTGTTCGCGGCACAGGGCCCCGATGCCCTCGAGATCCGCAATCTGTGTGACCGGATTGGCAATGGTCTCGACGAAGACAATACGAGTGTTGGGCCGCAAGGCAGCGCGCACCGCCGCGCTGTCCGTGGCGTCGACGAAACTGACCTCCACGCCGAAATTGATGAAGGTGTGGAACAGACTGTTGGTGTTGCCGAACAGGAAGGCGCTGGAGATCACATGGTCGCCCTGGCGCAGCAGTGAAAACAGGATCGAGCCGATGGCGGCCATGCCAGTGGCAAAGGCCACGGTACCCTGGCCGCCTTCCATGCGCGTGACGCGGTTCTGCAGGGCATTCACCGTCGGGTTCTGCTGGCGGCCGTAGTTGTAGCCGGCCTTGCGACCCTGGAATACCGCGGCCAGATCCCGTGCGTCGTCGTACTCGAACGCGATCGAAGTGTGCACGGCCTTGTGCAGGCTGCCGTGCTCGGGCTTGTCACTGCGGTCGGAATGCAGGTTGACGGTGTCAAAGTGGGCGGGTTTGTCCTGTGTGCTCATGGTGCTTTGTTCCTGGCCTGCGTGAGTCGAAGGCGGTGCTGCGGGCGCCTTGCGCGGCACCGGTGACCGGGCCGGCAGTATACAAGAGCCTCGGCGGGTCGAACACCGCAGTCAGGGCTGGGTGTAGACGGGCAGTGCTGCCAGCTGTGCGTCGATGGTGCCAAGTCGCTCCAGATACGCCGGGCTGTTGCGGTCCTGATATTGCTGCAGGAAGTCTTCCTCGCTGAGGCCGGCATTGTCACGCGACACCACTGGCATGTAGTCGGCTTCCGCTGTTGAACGCGCAAGCGCCTCCTGCAGACGGCGCGCGGATGTGGCGTTCAGGGTGGCGGCATCGCCCAGCGCGACACCTGCCATGTTGGCCGTCAGATCGCTGAAGCTGAAGCCCGAGCGGTAGCGGGCATCATGGGCCTCCTTGCTGGTGGCGAGCAGACTGGCCACGTCCGGCCCGACACTCGCGGTCATGGCAGCAGAGCTGACGAAGTGCTGCGCCAGGTCGCTGCGCCGCTGCAGCGTCACCTGAGGCGCACGCTGCCCGCCGTCTTGCGAGGTGTCGGCGTTGATGTAGAGCGACAGTGCCTGCAGCACGGAGCGGTTCTCCACCGCCGGGTCCGCCCCTGCAGCGCTCTGAGCCTGCGCCTCGCGGAACAGGGCGGGCAGCAGCTCACCCAGCGCGATCGTGCGGGTGTCTGCCGGCACCGCCGCCAGCAGGGCAGAAAGGGTTTCGCGGTAGTGCTCGATGCGGGCCTTGTCGTCGGCGCTCAGAAGCAGTTGCTCTGCCTGATTCTGCACGGTGGCCATCAGCTGGGGCTCCCAGTTCAGCGTGAAACTGGCGGTGGGCGCCGAGAAATCCACATCGCGGATGCTGTCGCGCAGTGGCCGCAGCGTCTCGTAATTCACGTAACTGCTGGCAAGCCAGCGCTCTCCCGCCCCCGCCAGCAGGCGCATGGCCGCACCCGGGACGGGAATGCGGCCGATCCAGAGCGTTCCCGGCACGGCAAGTCCGTCGACTGCCGCCACATCGATGTGCAGGTTGAGGAAGAGAGCCGGGCCGGGCCAGGGCACCGGGACGCTGAGATCCAGGGCGGCGCTCTGTTGCCCGACACTGACCCGGGCAGCTGCGCTGCGCAGGCGAGGGATGTTCTGCAGAGCGAAGGCTGCCAGCAGATTCAACTCGCTTTCTTCCAGTTGCAGGTGCAGCTCCCCCGCGCGCCCCACGCGTGCCGGGGCGCGGTCCACGAGCATGTCCTCGATGGCCGTGATGGCAACGCCATCCACCGTCAGGTTGCGGGGCACGGAAGGCTGCGCTTGCAGGCCGAGCAGCAGCGCGGCAATGAGCAGGATGACGGGAAGCGCCAGCACCAGGAGGGCCGGTCGAAGAAAGCCTTGCGCGCGAGAAGGAGTCATGACTGCGCAGCGTGATGCTGACAAATACCTGAATTGTCTATATAAAGCACACAGATTCCGGTGGGCGCGACGGCCCGCGGCGTGGATCTGACTACAGAACAGGGAACTTGACGGTACTATCCTGGAGTGATTATGGTGCCGTCAAGCTCTTCATTTCCCGGCATTCTTCACAGCCTGGCAAGGACATTCGCGATGACAAGCCCCCGAAAAACTCACAGCGTCATCTCTTCATATCGCTATCTGATCATGGGATTGTTGCTGACCTCTCTCGTTGCCTGCTCCTCCAGCAGTCAGCCGGTGGTCGATCAGGCTGCGGTCCTGGAAGCGCAGCGCGCCGCTGACGAAGCCGAGGCAAGACGCGTGGCGGACGAGCGCGCGCGCAACGAGGCGGCCGAAGCCGAGCGGCTGCGCCAGGAAGCCCTGGCCCAGGCCGAGGCAGCACGGGCGCAGGAGCAGGCGCGACTCGAGCGCGAGGCGCAGGCGCGTGACGCACAGGCGGCTGCCCAGCGGCGCGATGCTCAGGCGCAGGAACAGGCTCAGCGTGATCGGATTGCCGCACTGGAAGCTCAGATCGCCGAATTGCGCGACAGCACTTCCCGTGTCAATGCCGCCAACGAGCGGCTCGACCAGGCCATTGCCGCCGCCGAGCAATTGCTGGAAGCGCTCAATGCCGAACAATTGAAATATGGCAACACCGATGCGGTGGGGCAGCCTGTCGACCCGCTCGACAAGGAGCTGATCGCGGAGCTGGAGGCGCGCAAGGACACCCTCAAGCAGGAAGCTCAGGCACTCGTGACCCCATGAGTGCGGATCTCGTCGATATCAGTGAAGCGCTGGAGAAGCGGCGCTTCCAGCAGCAGGACGAGCGGCTGGCGAAAATGCGTGAAGCGTTTCGTGCCGCGCGCACTGCAGGTTCCGCCACGCCCTCCAGCAAGAGCAAGGGCAAGAGCAAGCCCAAGGGGCGCGGTCGCTCGCGCTGAACACGCGCAACGTTCCGCGTCTCACACATCCTTCGCACAGCCTCGCCATCTCGGCGCGGCGCACTCTCCCACAGCCTTCTCCATAGCCCCGGAAGCCTTGATTTTCGGCGCTTTTCCAGCATTTTTGCCGGCTTTGTTTGTCCAGACCTATATGCTATTGTTCGGCTCGCTTCATCCAACAAAAACAAGACGAGGAGTTACCGCAAGATGCCAGGCATGACAATTACAATTTCGATATTGCTATCTCTATTCGGTCTTGGCGTAGCCTATTTCTACATGCGCCAGGTGATGAGTGTGCCGCTTGACCTCGGACTTGAGGGTGAGCAGAAATCCCGCCTCAGATTCATTCACGCTGCGATCGCTCAGGGGGCCATGGCCTTCCTGAAGCAGGAGTACAAGTTCCTCAGCATTTTCATGCTCGTGTTCGCCGCGATCATCGCGGTGCTCATCGACGACAACCATACGCCGGACACCCGCGAGGGGCTCTACACCGCGGTGGCGTTCCTGTTCGGTGGCGTGATCTCCATCGCCTCCGGCTACATCGGCATGATGATCGCCACGCAGGGCAATGCCCGTACCACCGTGTCCGCCAGGGACAACATCGGCGACGCCTTCAAGGTGGCGCTGAACTCAGGGGCGGTCATGGGCTTCGCGCTGGTGAGTCTGGCGGTGCTCGGTCTGGTGGTCGTCTACATCGTCATGAAGGCCTGGCTTCCCGCTGACCTGCCCAATCACGTGCTGATGGAAATCATCGCCGGCTTCGGTCTGGGTGGCTCCACCATCGCGCTGTTTGCCCGTGTCGGCGGCGGCATCTTCACCAAGGCGGCCGACGTCGGCGCCGACCTGGTGGGCAAGGTCGAGAAGGGCATCCCGGAAGATGATCCGCGCAATCCGGCGGTGATCGCCGACAACGTGGGCGACAACGTGGGCGACGTGGCGGGCATGGGGGCGGACCTGTTCGGTTCCTGCGCCGAGAGCACCTGCGCGGCGATGGTCATCAGTGCCGTCGTGTTCGCCGGCAACATCGACGCCCTGCTGTACCCCATCCTGATCAGTGCCGTGGGCATTCCCATCAGTCTGCTGACCATGTTCTTCGTGAAGGTGAAGTCGGAAGACGACGTCTCTCCCGGGCTGATGAAGCTGCTGATCATCTCCAGCGCCCTGATGGCGGTGGCCATGTTCTTCGTGACCGGTGCCGTGGTGCCCGCTGACTTCGAGATCCGCGGCGAAGCCTACACCAGCATGGGCATCTACTGGTGCTTCCTGTCCGGTCTGGTGGCCGGTCTGATCGTGGGTCTGCTGACCGGTTACTACACGTCCGGCGCGTTCAAGCCCGTGCAGGAAGTGGCGAAGTCCTGTGAGACTGGCGCGGCGACCAACATCATTTACGGGCTGGCGCTGGGCTACAAGTCCACCGTGCTGCCCTACATCGCCATCGCCATTGCGATCTATGTCAGCTGGGAACTCGGTGGCATGTACGGCGTGGCCATCGGCTCGCTGGGCATGCTCGGCACCCTGGCCATCGCGCTGACCATCGATGCCTACGGCCCCGTGTCCGACAACGCCGGAGGCATCGCCGAGATGGCTGGCCTGCCGAAGGAAGTGCGTCGTCGCACCGACATCCTGGACGCCGCAGGCAACACCACGGCAGCCATCGGCAAGGGCTTCGCGATCGGCGCCGCCATCCTGACTTCGCTGGCACTGTTCGCCGCCTTCCTGACCAGTGCCGACACGCTGATGCGCGAAGAGAACCCGGGTTACGACCTGCTGGCCTCCATCAATCTGCTGGACCCGGTGGTGTTCGTGAGTCTGTTCATGGGCGCCGTGCTGCCCTTCCTGTTCACCGCCATGACCATGAAGTCCGTGGGCAAGGCCGCGTTCGACATGATCGAGGAAGTGCGTCGTCAGTTCAAAGTCATCCCCGGTCTGATGGAAGGCAAGGGTGAGCCCGACTACGCCCAGTGCGTGGCAATCTCGACCCAGGCGGCTCTGCGCGAAATGATCGCTCCGGGCGTGCTGATCATGGGTTCACCGCTGGTGGTGGGCTTCCTGTTCGGCGTCCCGGCAGTGGCTGGCATGCTGGCCGGATCGCTGGTGGCCGGTGGCGTGCTGGCGATCTCCTCCTCCAACAGCGGGGGCGCATGGGACAACGCCAAGAAGTACATCGAGGCTGGCAATCACGGTGGCAAGGGTTCCGAGAATCACAAGGCGGCCGTGGTGGGTGACACCGTGGGCGATCCGCTGAAGGATACCTCCGGCCCCTCCCTGAACATCCTGATCAAGCTCTCTGCCATTCTGTCGCTGGTGTTCGCACCGTTCTTCGTGCAGTACGGCGGCATCCTGATTGGTGGTTGAGACGTGCTGAAATGAAAGAGGGCCGCGTATGCGGCCCTTTTTTTTACCTTGGTGTCTGCCGGTGTTCTCAGGGTGGCGGCAGGCGCTCGAAGTGATACAGCAGCCATTCCTCGGTTGCCCACTGCTCGCCGCTTGCGGCGTCGAGCCAGTGCAGGGTGACGCCGCGAATGCACTGGAAGATGCGGAAGGATTGCGCGTCTTCGATGATCAGGCCGCGCACCGAAGGGTGCAGCGGGTAATTCGATATCTCCATCAGCTTCCAGTCGTCGCGCAGGCTGTCTGCCACGCACGGATCGTCCGAGACCAGATCGATGTAGGTCGTCTCGACTTCCGCCCAGCCCTGCGCCGGGACTGCCAGCGCCAGGTTCAGGACGGGTTGTCCGCCTGCTGCCTGAGCCAGTGTGACGGACTCCAGTTGCAGGGATCGGGTGCCGCTGTTCCGCGCGACGATGCGCAGTCCGGCGTCGCTGAGTCCACTCCAGACGCCGGAGTAGATGGCGAAGCGGACATCCGGCACTGGCTCGCTCGCAAGAATATCGCCGGGTGCTCCCTGCGCGCAGGTCAGGGCAGGGGCCAGCAGCAGCGGCGCGAAGCTGCAGACAAGTGAAAGGTGCCGGGTCACAGTCAATCCTTGCGCGACGAGTGCGCGGGTGTCAGTGGCTGGCCCAGCGTAGCGCAGCCACGCAGCGTTTGCCACGCCGTCCGCCGCGAGCATGCTGCGTTCTCGGGGTGTTCAAGCTGTGGGCATCCGGGGATAATGCCAGCGCGCGGTCATTCGCGCAGCACTGGGTTCTGGAATTCAAGAAGGCGAGAGCGACGTGGAAAATCTGCAAGGTGTCCGACATATTCTTTGTGTGGCTTCAGGCAAGGGAGGCGTGGGCAAGTCCACGACTTCGGTCAATCTGGCCGTGGCGTTGAGTCGACTCGGTGCCCGGGTCGGGCTGCTGGACGCCGACATCTACGGACCCAGTCAGCCGTTGATGCTGGGCGTGCCGGCGGGCACTCGCCCGCGGCTGGTCGACAAGAAGTTCATGGAGCCGGTGGCGGCTCATGGCATCGTCTCGAACTCTATCGGTTATCTGGTCGAGCCCCAGACGGCCATGGCCTGGCGCGCCCCGATGATCGTCGGCGCCTTCAACCAGATGCTCAAGGACACGCTGTGGGGCGAGCTTGACTACCTCATTGTCGACATGCCGCCCGGCACGGGCGACATCCAGCTGAGTCTGGCGCAGCAGGTGCCCGTGACGGGTGCCGTGATCGTGACCACGCCCCAGGATGTCGCATTGCTGGATGCGCGCAAGGGCATGGAGATGTTCCGCAAGGTGCAGGTGCCCTTGCTGGGAGTGATCGAGAACATGGCCACGCATGTATGTTCGCGCTGCGGGCATGAAGAGGCGATTTTCGGAACGGGCGGTGGCGAAATCCTGTCGCGGGATTTCGGCACCGAGTTGCTGGGCTCTCTGCCACTGGAGCTGGCCATCCGCGAGCATACCGACAAGGGCACGCCGATCGTGCAGGCTCAACCCGAGGGTGCGATCGCTCGCGCCTATCTGGCGCTGGCCGCGCGCCTGCGCGACAAGGTGCAGACACAGGAGGCAGCGGCGTCCAAGGCCCCTGCCATTCACATTACTGACGATTGAAACAAGCCTTCTGCAAGGGGAACGGATGTGGACGCGATCAATGCAATGCTGCTCAGACTTGACGGACTGCTCGCGGGCTCCGCGTGGTTTCCCTATCTGCTGTTGTTCACGGGACTGTTCTTCACGCTCTATCTGAAGTTTCCTCAGGTCCGCTATTTCTCCCACGCCATCAAGGTGGCGCGCGGTCAGTACGATCGCGAGGGCGCGCCCGGCGATGCCACCCACTGGCAGGCCTTGAGCACCGCGCTGGCGGGCACGGTTGGCACCGGCAATATCGGGGGCGTCGCCTTCGCGTTGTTCCTGGGGGGGCCGGCCGCGCTGTTCTGGATGTGGATGACGGCCTTCCTGGGCATGACCACCAAGTTCGTGGAAGTGACCCTGTCGCACAAATACCGCGTCAAGACGGCCGATGGCACGATGGCTGGCGGGCCGATGTACTACATGGAAAACGGCCTGAAGTCGCGCCCGCTCGCGATCCTGTTCGCCATCGCCGCCGTGGTGACGTCCTTCGGCATCGGCAATTTCCCGCAGATCAACAGCATTGCGGCCGGTCTCGAAGGCTCGTTCAACATCAGCCCGCTGGTGTCCGGCAGCATCCTGACAATCATTCTTGGGCTGGTGGTGGTGGGCGGTATTCATCGCATCGCCCAGGTGGCCGAGAAGCTGGTGCCGCTGATGTCGTTGATCTACATCGCTGGTGCCCTTGCGGTGATTCTGCCGAACCTCGGGAATGTCGGGCCCGCCTTCGTGGCGATCTTCTCCGACGTCTTCACGGGCACGGCTGCGACCGGTGGTTTTCTCGGGGCCAGCATCGCCTATGCGTTCAACCGCGGTGTGAATCGCGGCCTCTTCTCCAACGAGGCGGGCCT
>JACCED011159797.1_pt1 | contig 11097 bp, 10 predicted proteins | sample 7455021 | NCBI WGS metagenome assembly JACCED01 (sample SAMN15323456, study PRJNA562643) | freshwater metagenome | isolation source: river surface water | place: USA:Blue River Watershed | collected 2017-08-19 | reverse complement strand
GGTAATCGACATTCGCCACGGTGAAGACATCTGGTTCATGCATGCGCTGCCTGGCACCACTCAAGAGAATTTTGACTGGACCAGGCGCAAACGTAACCTGGTTCACAAAACACACAGCTGTTCATATGCCGGAAATCTTCGCGCGGTGCTTGGCTTAGTTGACCCAGAACATGAGGGTTGGGATAGAGAAAACTTTGCACCAGCCGGTGGTTGTTTTCCGGTGAGAGTCACCGGCCAGGGATTAGTTGGAACTGTCACGGTATCTGGTATTCCCCAGCGCGACGACCACCGACTTGTGAGTGAGTCAATTGCCAAACACCTTGCCGTCGACCTAGGCGAATACAACTTAGCCTGACCTAATAAATTCAATTGCCCATTGGTATTTTCACATCAAGGCACAGAGTTATAGTCAAACTGAGACCTACGAAAGGATGCTCAGTATGAAAGTAAACAAAAAACTTGTAGTGGTTACCGGAGCCGGCAGTGGAATGGGACGCGAGCTCACTCTTGAACTCGTTCGTCGCGGAGCGTCCGTGGCTGCGATAGACATGCGTAAAGAATCGCTGGCTGAAACCAAGAAACTTGCCGATGCTCTAAAAGGTAATGTTGAGATTTTTGAAGTCGATGTAACCGATGCCGCAAAAGTCGCCGCCCTACCGGCCAAGATCGAAAAGGCGATGGGCAAAGTAGACGCCCTAATCAACAACGCTGGAATCATTCAGCCGTTTGTTCACGTTAAAGACCTTTCGCTCGAAGCGGCTCACAAGGTGATGGATGTTAACTTCACAGGTCCACTCTTGTTGGTCAAGGCTTTCCTGCCAGCCCTGCTTTCCAGGCCAGAGGCACATATCCTCAACGTTTCATCCATGGGTGCATATGCCCCGGTGCCCGGTCAAACCGTCTACGGCGCTTCCAAAGCGGCTATAAACCTCTTCACACAGGGATTGCGATCAGAGCTACTAGACACGAAAGTTGGCGTTACCGTGGTCTTCCCTGGTGCGATAGCCACGAACATCGCTCAAAATTCAGGCATGGCGATGCCGGCCAATGCTGAAGCCAGCGAGGGTAAGTTCAAGACCACCCCAGCGCCGGTGGCTGCAAGGGCAATGGTCGATGCAATCGAGGCTAATAAACCACGCATCACCATTGGCTCAGACGCAACCATGATGGATCGACTATCTAGATTGAACCCAATCATGGCTGCGAACATCATCTACAAGCAGATGGCTTCGCTATTGAAGTAAGAAGTTCCAGTGTTTTGCCACTGCGTCCATGAATTCGGCGGGCCGCTCTTCGTGAGGAAGGTGGCCCGCTTTTGCAATTACCTCTAACTCGTTATTCGACAAAAGCGTGGCTAAACGCACCGTATCTTCTGTAGGTACTACCGTGTCGCTATCTCCCGTAATTAGCAGCACGGGAGTCTTCACCTGAGACAGATTTTCAACCAATTGGTTTTTTCTTGGTGCTGTAGCGAAATTCCAAAAAGCTTTTTCCCAACCTTTTACCTTCAGCGGCTGATGATATCCGTCAAAAACAGCCTCAGTCAAAACCGACTTATCGTAAAAACTTTCACGCAGAAGTTGGTCTCCTGAACTTGCGATAGAACTCACCAAAATCGGTCCGAGTTTTGCAATCTGAGGTAATTGGTAAAGCCAGTCAAGACCCTCTGGCCCGCCACCGGTTGTGAGTATGGCGGGATCCACCAAGATCAAGGCCGAAACTTTACTTGGATTGATGCGAGCATACTCGGCCGCTAATTGGCCACCTGCCGAATGACCAACGAGAACTACCTCTCGGTTTTTTGCAAATTTTGCAATCAGACCGTCGAGTAATTCGAAATTTCCTTCAAAACCATATGGATTAACTCCACTCCAACTAACCGGTCTTTCGGTAAACCCAAATGCTGGCCTGTCGTAGGCAATCACCTCACCGTACCTCGAGAGCGGCTGAATAACTTCGCGCCACGAGAAGGTGCTGGCACCAAAGCCATGCATCAAAACAATCAGCGGAGCAGCGCATTTGCATTCCCCAGAATAAGACTCTTGCTCGATGTGAACATCTAGTCCGTTTATCCGTGTGAAGTCGGCGGAAGGCCCAGCGGCCTCAAAGTTAGTTTGCGTTCCAGAGCTTGATTCAGGGATTAGCAAAGGTATTACGAGAAATGAGACCAGGCCAAGGGCAAGAAACCCAAGCATAATTTTGCGAAAGGTCCTCATGTCCAGAGTTTATCCGTGAGTCAGTCATACTTTAGCTAGGTCAAAATTAACCTAGCGAAAGTTGTCAGATTGCGCGCGGTCTTTAGAGTCTTTCTTGGTGCGGGCTTAATCTTCGCTGGAATTGGCCACATAACGTTCGCCAGATCAGAATTTACCGCCCAGGTTCCGCCTTGGCTTCCCATTGAACCCGACATTGTCGTTGTTGGTTCAGGTTTTGTGGAATTGTTGCTTGGTGCTGGGCTAGTAATACTGCCGCGCTTCTCAAAACAATTTGGATGGGCCGTCGCAATTTTCTTTATGTTGATATTCCCAGGTAATGTTAGCCAATTCACGGAGCATCGTGATGCCTTTGGTTTGAATACAGATTTAGCGCGTGCAATCCGATTGCTATTCCAGCCTTTATTGGTCTTCTGGGCTCTTTGGTCGACAAATGCGCTAAAAATAAAATTATTTAGTTTTCCAAAAGCAGAGCAGCAACAGAAACACAAATAACCTGGCCTAAGATTAGGATTTTTGGAACGCCACCTGAAGTCGATTCATCAATCCCGCGTTCAAGTTTCTGTTTCCTGACTCTAAAGAGAATTATATTCGCTAAAACGGCCGAGAAACTTGTAATTAATATAGCCACGGCAAGTGTGGAAGTTCCCAAAAACGCCGATCTGCAAACCCAAATAGAAATAGCGAAGAGAGCGAGCGTCGTTCTTGACCAAGCGAGCGCTGTTCTTTCTGGTTGTGTGTCTGCGTTTTGATATGGCATTACGAGAGAGTTAGTAGCGCAACTAATAGTGCAACAACTGCAACGGCCACAGCGAAGCCCAACCCAGACAGCAGAGACGGTAGTGGCATAGATGTGCGCATTGCTCTTTCAATGTTCATCCACCTTACAAAAGAGAAGATGGAGAGAATCACTCCCAAGCCAATCAACGTAACTACCACAACAGTGCGAAAGTTATCGCTGGATCCAACCCCAAGCTCATTTATTGCTACGCCTATAGCAATTACAGCAATTGCACTGCGGATCCAGGCTAAAAAGGTTCGCTCGTTGGCCAGGGTAAATCGTGGATCTGGTTCAGTTCCGACCGAGTAAACGGTTTTTGGCCATCGATTTCTTGATTTACTCACAACATCACTCTACTTTCGATGCCTCAATAACAAGCCTAAAACCGGTATTTGCCAGCGAGCTGTCTGCCGTGTTTTTGATTCGGGCGCTGTTGCGGTATCTATTGCAATAAGAGTCATGACAAAGATAGGAACCACCCTTCAGGACTTTTAACCCCGACCACTCTGACTGAGTCCACTCCCATACATTGCCGACCATGTTATACAAACCATAACCATTTGGAGAGAACGAACGGGCTGGAGCGGTTGCAAAAAAGCCATCTTCTAATGTATTCGTGGTGGGAAAATCTCCCTGCCAAATATTGGCAGCCGGTTTTCCGTCAACATTAAATTCGTCTCCCCATGGATATGTTTTTTGCTCGAGTCCGCCTCTAGCGGCACATTCCCATTCGGCTTCAGTGGGAAGTCTTTTACCTACCCAAGCAGCATAGGCATTAGCGTCATTCCAAGAAACATGAACCACAGGATGTTCGGGATCGGCATATGAATCTGGACCAAAAGGATGCGCCCAGTCCGCACCATCGATTGCTAGCCACCAGTTTGGGCGTTCGAGTCGGCCTCGCAAGTGATTGGCAAGGGTATCTGCGCTGACCAAACCATCAAAAACAAAACTCCAGCCAAAGACTTCGGCCTCAGTCTTGTAGCTAGTAGCCGTGACAAATTTAGCAAAAGCTGCGTTGGTGACCGAAGTTTCATCGATCCAAAATGCGTCAAGCGCAATCGGCCTAACTGGCCCCTCGTGATCTGAGTGAAAGACGTGATGGGAATCAGAGCCCATTAGAAATTTTTGAGCCGGTATCAGGGACATCCCAACCTTCGAAGAATCGCCAGAAACCGAAGCCTGGATGTCAGTTGAGCTAGTACCTCGCGATGGTGAACAGCACTCACATGATTTGGAATCCGGCAACTTAGAGATACTCCTCTAACAATGGCTTAATATTCAAAGCCTTGAAATTAAGGTGTTTAACTTTGGCGCCTGGATAGAAGGGTTCGTCACCAATTTCACGTTGTAGGGTGTTTAGCTTCTCTAATAGCTTTGCTTGAATGTCAGCGTAACCAGGATGACCATAAACACTTGTAAGTTCTTTAGGGTCATTTTTCAGGTCAAACATTTCCCACTGAATTGGATAAACAGCATCGCCGGTGAGCTCTAGCCCCATCCCATCTGAGTAGTAACAAATCAGCTTGTAATCGTGAGTTCGAATTCCGTAGTGCGCGCAAGCAGCGTGAATTGGATCGTCGTGTTCCCAATAGCGGTAGTACATTTCTTGTGGCCAATCCTCTACCTTTTGTTTTTCCAGCAAACTACGAAAGCTTCGGCCTTGGGCGCCATCATGAATCTGAGCTCCAGCAAAATCGACAAAAGTTTTTGCAAAATCCACATTTGTGACAATCTCCGAAACCACAGTCCCCGCTTCGATTGCCCGAGGGTAACTCATCAAGAGTGGCATACGGATTGATTCGTCGTACATGTATCGCTTATCAAACCAGGAATGCTCCCCCAAAAAGAATCCCTGATCTGAGGTATAGACAATTAGTGTGTCATTGGTCAAACCTTGTTCATCAAGGTAATCCAAAAGCCGACCAGTGTTTTCATCAATGGATGCAACGCATCGCAAATAATCCTTGATAAATAGTTGGTAGCCCCACTTCTGGCCTTCGTATTGAGGCAACTCAGGTTTATAAGCACCAGTCTTTTGCTTTATTACTGCTTTTGGCATGTGCTTGTAGATATTCATTTTTGCGTTCTTTACGCCTTCCGGGCGTTCAGATAGATCTTCATGTAGCGAGTCTGGCTCAGGAATATCAAAGTCGGCGTAGAGATTTTTGTGTTTCTCGTCAGGAGTCATCGGTAGATGAGGAGCTTTATGATGCACCAGTAAGCAAAAGGAATCATCTTTATCCAAGGTTTTTAGCCAATCTAGAGCCAGATCGGTCGTAATCGTTGTGACATACCCCTCGTGAATGACCTCACCTTCTGGAGTGATAAATTTGGGGTTGATGTAATCGCCTTGACCCGGCAGAACTTCCCAACGGTCAAAATTCTTTGGATCGGAATTAGGACCGTGACCAAGATGCCATTTTCCGAAAAGGGCAGTTTTGTAACCAGCTTGTTTTAAGTCTCCAATAAACGTAGGCCGGCTGTTGTCCAAATCCTCCCAAATTGTACGAACCTCATTGATGTGGTTATAGGTTCCGGTCAAAATTGCGGCTCTGGATGGTGCGCAAATCGAGTTGGTGCAGAAAGCAGAATCTAAGCGAGCACCCATTGATGCAATTCGATCAATGTTTGGAGTTTTGTTGATTTTGCTTCCATAGGCGGAGATTGCCTGGGTGGTGTGGTCATCACACATTATGAAAACTATGTTCGGTCGCTTCATCGCTAATCCCTGCTATTCGAATGATTCAGACCTTACAAATCATAGATTCACTAGCGCCCCCGGCAGGAATCGAACCTGCGACTAAGAGATTAGAAGGCTCCTACTCTATCCACTGAGTTACGGGGGCAACTTTCCAAGTTTATCCGTCGTCAATTGATTGCGCAGGCCTAGGCTTTTCTGAATGGATCCGCTGACTTTCGTATTCTTGATTTTTGCAGGCATTGCCGCCGGGCTCGCCGGTGCTGTTGCCGGTATTGCCAGCGTATTCAGCTATCCAGCCTTACTTCTAACTGGGCTTGGTCCGGTTCAAGCAAACATCACCAACACCATTTCATTGCTTGCACTGAGTTTTGGTTCAATACCAGCCTCAGCCAGAGAATGGACCACGCAGAAAGCAGTGCTAAAGAAATTAATTTCTCCGGTTTTACTTGGCGGGATAGTTGGAGCAATACTGCTTTTGAATACCCCACCGGCAACTTTTGGTGAGATTGCTCCATACCTAATCATGCTTGGCTCCCTGATAATTTTGCTACCGAAAAAATTCGCTTTCAATCCGCAAAAAAAGCACACCCTGTTGTTGATAGTAATCATGACTCTGGTCGGAATTTACTGCGGGTATTTCGGCGCTGGTGCCGGGACTATCACTACAGCGCTGATGATTATCACCATCGGTGTCGACCTAGCCGTAGCAACAGCACTCAAAAATGTTCTGCTCTTTGTTGCCAACACAATGGCGGTCGCTCTTTTTCTCTTTTCGGGTCAAGTGGCTTGGTTATATGCACTTCCACTCGCAATTGGTTTTTATCTTGGTGGGCGAATAGGCCCGGTAATTGTGAGAAGAGCCAACCCGAGGGTGCTTCGCTGGTTCGTTGCGAGTTTTGGCGTGGGTGTAGCGATTTGGATGCTGGTTAAGTAATAGGCTCGAAGGCATGATTGACCGCAATCGCCTTGCTGAGCTAAATGCCATAGAAATAAAAGAATTTGAAATAAAACACCCAAAGTCTAAATCTGCCTACGGAAACGCCAATCATCTTTTCGGCCGAGTTCCAATGACTTGGATGAATAAGAAGTCAACTGGTTTCCCCATTTACTTCGACAGAGCGAATGGAAATCGGGTTTGGGACATTGACGGCAATGAATACATTGACTTTGCACTGGGTGATACCGGCGCCATGGCCGGTCACCGCACTCCTGAGGTGGTTTCGGCGATTGTAAATCGCGTGCAGAACCTCGGCGGATTGACCACAATGATGCCAACCGAAGATGCGGAGCGGGTTGCGGAAAATCTGACAGAGCGTTTTGGAATGGCCAAGTGGAGCTTTTCGCTAACCGCCACCGATGCCAATCGCTGGGCAATTCGATTGGTTCGGGCTATCACCGGAAAACCAAAGATTTTGTTTCATTCATACTGCTACCACGGATCGGTGGATGAGTCACTAATCGTCACGTCCCCAGACGGAAACGGAATGAATCGTCCTGGCAATGTTGGATCGCCAGTCGACGTAACCCTTACTTCTCGCGTTGCGGAGTTCAACGATATTGAAGGAATGGAGCGGGAGCTCGCCAAAGGCGATGTGGCAGCGGTATTGATGGAGCCAGCGCTCACTAACATTGGCATAGTTTTACCAGAGCCTGGATACCTCAAAGCTGTTCGCGAGCTGACCCGTAAATACGATGCGCTACTGATCATTGACGAGACGCACACTTTCTCGGCTGACTGGGGCGGCATGACCACCCGTGATGAGCTTGAGCCCGACGTATTTGTAATCGGTAAGGCAATTGCCGGAGGAATTCCAATCGGAACATATGGCCTTAGCGAAGACTTGGCAAATCGCGTTCTTAGCCGGACCGACCTCGATCTAATTGACATGGGTGGAGTTGGCGGAACCCTTGCCGGAAACCCGCTTTCCATGGCTGCGGCCAGAGCGACCTTAGAAGAAGTATTAACCCGAGAAAATTTCGCGAAGATGATTGACTTGGCAACCTACTACACAGAAACGGTCAATGCTCTTTTTGAGAGGTATTCTCTGCCCTGGTCGATAAACCAATTGGGAGCCAGAGCTGAATACCGCTTTGCTAAGCCTTATCCGACCAGCGGCACCGCGGCTGCCGAGTCTGCCGACCATGAGCTAGAGGACTTTATTCACCTTTATTTGGCAAATCGTGGCGTGCTCTTGACGCCTTTCCACAATATGGCACTCATGTGCCCAACCACTAGCAAAGACGACGTAGATATCCACAATGAGATATTTGAGAGTGCCATCAAAGAGCTATTAGACGCTTAGACTTGCAAGCAATGGACAAGCAGGCTTATCTAAATTTCGAAATTATCTCGATGGTCATTGTGACCGCGATTTTGCTTTTGGATGTGCTGCTGATATTCAAAAGACCGCACATCCCAAGTGCTCGCGAGTCGACTCTCTGGGTCGGTTTTTATGCCCTACTCGCACTTATTTTTGCTTTCCTACTTGGACAAAACTTCGGAAGCGCAAAGTCAACTGAATTCATAGCCGGCTGGCTCACGGAGTACAGCTTGAGCCTGGATAATCTCTTTGTCTTTGTGATCATTATGACCAGATTCAAGGTTCCAAAAAAATATCAGCAAGAGGTGCTGATGGTTGGAATCGTAATGGCTCTGATTCTGCGAGGCATCTTTATTTTGCTTGGCGCCGCACTCATCGAAAACTTCAGTTGGATTTTCTATCTTTTCGGTGCATTCCTGCTCTACACGGCGTACCACCAGGCATTCCGCGGACACGACGATGAAGAAGAATCTGAGAGCAAGTTGATTAGGGTTCTGCGCAGGAGAATTCACGTGGTGGATCACTACGACGGCATGAAGCTGCGCACCCAGCACGATGGAAAAAAGGCTTTTACTCCCCTAATCGTGGTGTTCACGGCCATTGCTTTGACCGACGTAATGTTTGCATTTGATTCAATTCCAGCAATTTTCGGTATCACAACTGACGCATTCATTGTGTTCACAGCAAACGTTTTTGCCCTCATGGGGCTTCGACAGCTTTACTTCTTGCTTGGCGGACTGCTGGACAAGCTCGAGTATCTCAAATACGGAATCGCGGCAATCCTCGGTTTCATTGGATTCAAACTTGTCTCTCACGCAATGCACGTGAACGAACTGCCATTTATTAATGGGGGAAAACACATCGACTGGGCTCCAGAGATTAGTACCGAAGTTTCACTTGGGGTGATTGTTCTCTGCATTACCGTTTCCGCGGTGGCAAGCCTGATCAAGGCTCGGAATACCAGCAAGTAGGTCTTGGTTAGGCTAAGTAGTATCTAGCCACGAAGGACCAAAATTGCATCGCTTAGCCAAACTTAGCCTCGCCAACCGTTCGGTTGTAGCCCTAATTACCGCAATTGTGGCAATCTTCGGATTTGTTTCACTTGGAGCCCTCAAACAAGAGCTCATTCCGTCAATTGAGACCCCTCAGGCGGCAATTGTGACCACGTATATCGGTGCTTCTCCCGAGGTAATCGACAAGCAAGTGAGTCAGCCAATTGAGGCTGCGGTTAGAGCCCTGGACGGCTTGGTTTCGTCAACCACAACCTCGCAGAGCAATATTTCGGTGCTTCGTGTTGAGTTTGAATACGGTACGGCCACCAGCAAAGTCACCGAGAAATTGAATGCAGCCTTGGCATCGGTGACGTTACCTGCAGATGCCAGCGCAAAAGTATTGAGTGGTTCGTTCGACAGCGTCCCGATCATTGCTCTGGGTGTTTCTGCCAATGACGGCGACAATGAAAAACTCGGCAAAACCCTAGAAGATGTCGCGAAACCGCTATTCTCATCGGTCAGCGGAGTACGCGATGTGACAGTCGCAGGCGTTGTCGAGAAGAGAATCAACCTGACCTTCAACCAAGCAGCACTGAGCGCAAATGGACTGTCTCAACAATCAGTGGTTTCTGCTCTGCAGGCAAATGGTTTTGTTCTACCGGCTGGAACAATCGAAGACAGCAAAGGATCAATCTCAGTAGAAGTAGGTACAGCAATAAACTCAATTGCTGATCTGAAAAGCCTTCCGCTAATTGGCACTAAAACAACTGTTACCTCAACCACGCCTTCAATACCTTCGATTCCTGGTATGCCAAGTGGTATTCAAATTCCATCAATTCCAAGTGTCAGCACCTCCTCTACTGCAGTGAGGCTTGGTGACGTTGCCAAGGTGGCTTATGAGAACTCACCGGTCACCAGCATCGCCCGTGTAAATGGAAAATCTGCGCTTTCAATTTCTATTACGAAGACTCAGGACGCCAATACTGTTGCGGTGTCTCACGGAGTTGAAAAGAAAATTGAGGAGCTAAAGCAAAAGCTCGGCAATGTCACCGTAATTACGATTTTTGACCAGGCTCCTTACGTAGAAAAGTCGCTGGAGAATCTGACCACCGAGGGCTTACTTGGCCTCACATTCGCAATCATCGTGATTTTGATATTCTTGATGTCGGTTCGGTCAACTTTAGTTACCGCAATCTCTATCCCAACGTCAGTATTGATAACCTTCATCGGACTTGGCAGCTTGGGCTACTCTCTCAATCTATTCACGCTGTCTGCGCTAACTATCGCCATCGGGCGAGTGGTAGACGACTCAATCGTAGTTATTGAAAACATAAATCGTCACCTGGCATATGGCGAGCCTAAAAAGAAAGCCGTGCTCAGAGCAGTTCGTGAAGTTTCTGGTGCAATCACCGCCGCAACCATTACGACTGTTGCGGTCTTCTTCCCAATCACACTGGTTGACGGACTAATTGGCGAACTTTTCCGACCATTCGGATTCACATTTGCGATAGCCCTAGTGGCCTCGCTTTTCGTTTCTCTAACCATCGTTCCGGTGCTGGCCTACTGGTTCCTAAAGGCTCCGAAGCAGGCGGACTACAAGACCGAGAAAGAAGCCGAAGCTGCAGCGGCAAAGGTTCGAGAAGAAGAGGAAGAACGCGAGCGCAAGAGTTGGTTGCAGCGCGGGTACCTGCCAGTTCTCTCCTGGACTCAAAAACGTCCGGTTATTACCGTGGTGGCTTCATTCTTAATTTTGGTGATCACTTTTGGGATGTCTGGGTTCTTGAAAACGGACTTCATCGGTTCATCCGGTGCATCTGGATTCGTAATTAACCAAACTCTTCCTGCAGGCGCAACCCTTGAGCAGAAGGATGCGGCCTCTGCCAAGGTGGAAGCGATTCTTCTCGAGCGCGATGAAATCACAGTGGTAAATACCACCATCGGCTCATCTGGCGACGGTCGAGTAGCCTTCGGTGGTTCAGCCGGCGGCATCGCGATACAGGTCACGACTGAAGAGGGCGCAGACATACTCGCCCTCGAAGATTCACTCGCCGCTGAATTTGCCAAAGACTCAAGTCTTGGTGAAGTG
>JACCED010111573.1_pt1 | contig 11100 bp, 7 predicted proteins | sample 7455021 | NCBI WGS metagenome assembly JACCED01 (sample SAMN15323456, study PRJNA562643) | freshwater metagenome | isolation source: river surface water | place: USA:Blue River Watershed | collected 2017-08-19 | reverse complement strand
TTATACACACTCCGGTCGCAACTTTTCTTAATACCGGCGATACATTTACCGACAACATTCCTTTTACTAAACCCCGCGACGGTTTCCCCCGCAAAGAACCGTGCGCATTCATCCCACCAGCCCCCGCTCTCCCCGCATCCCCCCCATCCGCTTTCGACAATTACCCACAGTCGCGTTAGGTAGTCGTATAATTCGAAGTTTTTTATTTTACCGATGTTCATTCCCATTAATATAACGAAGCAATTTACGAAATAGTCCCGCAATAGTTTATCCCCCATCTCCATTTTATTCTCAATAACAAATGCGTCAAATTCAATACATTTCCGTGAGAAATAGTGTAGGACGTATTTGACATATACTTCTTCGGATTTGAGCCCACTTCCGACAACGACGGCTTCGTTAATGATATATGGTAGAACAAATGCGACCCGATTAAACACCGGCATATTGATAATTTGGACGAGTTTCTTTGCGAAAGGAATGATGATTGAGCTCGTATTGTATAAAAACTTCTTTTGATATGGCGACCAGTCGATAAAGTATTTACCTAATTTAGAATTTATATCGCTATCATCAAAACCACTGCAACAACAGTTGTTTTTGAGACAATACTCTTCAAAATCTTTATAATTAGATGAACTCGCATTCATTTCATCTAATTCTCTAAATTTAAAAAAATTTATTAATAAACGCTCTTAACAGCTTTAACGCCAGTCTTAACTCCGCTCTCAAGAAGATGTAAGGGAATATTTATAATGGGGATACTCATAAGTTGGCCACTGTATTTACAATAGGCGGTTACGAGGAGGAAGAGGCCGACTAAACAATCGAACGATAGGCGGACGGATTTATCTCTGTCATCTTGGGTGTAGATGATGGTGTGTCTCATGGAGGTTGCAACGATATAAGCAACAACGAGGTATGCGAGGAAGGTCATAACCATACTAAAATCTTTGGTCATGCAATGGCTGGAAAGATAGTGGATTGAAACGAGGGCGACAACCACAAAAAGTGCGTAGGGCCAGAAGTTCTGATACATAATTAAATGAATAAAAAAAAATTGTTAAGTTCTAAATATTTATAATTTTTCACTCTCGACGGAGGAAATAAAACTAATCAAAATGAGCTAACTCATTTTTGTAAAAGCATAGAGCTTTCTCAACTCATCGGACACTTCGCCCAAAAGTAAAGAAACTTCCTTTTGAAGTGCATCAATCGACACCGATATTTCAGCGATAAGTGCATCATTTTCGTCTTTTTTGATCTTTGCACAAAACTTCGGTTCTTCACCGCGTTGCTGTTCATCAAAGCGTTTAATCCCATCCTTCAACTGTTCAAAACTTCTGACGGATATTTTCCGCATATCATTCCCAGCATCAACAGGAACTTCACACTGTCCCTCTTGTAGAAATCCAGAATCCGTCAAAAATCGACAGACACCGGTATAGAACTTAGGAATCACTGTGTGATGTAGAAATTTCCCATTATTCAACAGATCTTTGGAAGCCAAAAGGACGATATCATCGATAGGTGTCAAATTTAAGAAAGAGGACAACATTCGAGTGGAACTCTTACCGATAGATGCCCACCTCCACCTGAGTTCTAAAACATGACGACTACGCAATTTTTGCCTCAGAATCGGTTGTTTTTGAAACAATCCCTCTAAGCTTTTACACATCATTGGCGAGAATGCACTAAGTGCTTTGCGAAACTTTTGTGCTTTTTGGATGACTTTCTCGGGCGCAGTGGATCTTTCGAAAATTTCAACCAAACTAATCGCGTGTGGAAGTCGGATGGTTCCATCCAAAAGCCCGTTAAGTATTCTCTCCGAAAGTTTTGAAAACTCGGTGGTGAATTCATCGGCTTCCTTGGTAGAAACAATCGCTCCAATGGTTACCTTTGCTTTTTCAAGCGATTCATTATGAGAAATAAGTTTCGCCTCCAAAAGAGTAATCAACTTACCAAGATGAGTCGTTGTAGCTTCGAGAATGCTTGCAACAATACTCATCCACCCACGATGGCTCTGCTGGAAGCGCTTTTTGTCAGCCATAATCGGGGTTGTCATTGAAACAACTACACCCGCAAAACGACTGGCGTCTAAGGCAGATCGAATTTCCACAAGAACCCGTTCGATTTTTTCGATGGAATCAAGAGCTTGAAGATCCGATTGGGTCTTGGCACAAATAAGTGGCAGTAGATGCATGAATCCTTTGAAATGCTGATACACATTGCGATCCTTTGTCCCATACGTCTTCATCAATGCACTCAAAGACTCAGCCTCAGAAAGACATCTGATTGGAAAGACTAACTCATCGACAAGACCAAAACAGCTTCCGATAAGCATCGCACTGTCTGTTTCCAATATGGTTTTGTCTGCAAAGCGCATGTTTTGATCAAAGCATCGAATACATGCTGTTGTGAGAAGTGTTTCGACTTGTACTTGAAACGTTTTCGGAAACATGTCTGAATATGTTCTAAAAACATCCCGCAATACGTGCAGAATTGGTTCGGAAATGACTTGAATACCAAGACTCGAACACTGCGTATGAAAACCAATGAAACTGGGAACATTCTGCGAATCATCACCAGATTTTTGCTTTGCATCACAAGTCTGAGCATGGTCATAGAACTGATCAAGGCTGAGGATGACGAGACGACCATCTTCCACAATCTGGTAAAAGGTTCCACTGTTCGGGCGGTTCATTCGACCAAGCAACTGACGCAAGTCTTTCTCAGAGATCGAACCTAGGAGGACTATCATGCTGACATGTCCAAGATTCATGGACTCCAATGCATAGTTTGTTGACAGATACGTCAACTCATTCTTAGCAAAAACATTTGCGACGAATGTATTGTGATGCAAAGGAAGAGATGTATGAACAAATCCACAGCCATGCTCAAAAATGGCTTTCATGACCCTTTTAACTTCTGGTGTACAATTCAAGGCGTCGACAATCCGACCGTAGTTTGAAATGGTCGCGGGTTTGGGCTTATGCATTTTCGTGTCGTCAAACAACGGCTTCCCAGATGCAACATCACGGAATGTTGCTGGACGCTTTGGCAATTCAACAGAAGCCTTTTTAAAGGCATCATCATCTGCCTTCTCTTTCATACCTTTTGTAATCTTGGACGAAGTGGGTTTCTTATCCTTATCACGGATCTTCACAGCCACTCCCCCTCCACAAACAGTAGGGGGGACAGACTCAGATGAAGTTGATATGTCCCCCCCCCTATTGACAGTTGAAGGATTTGCCTGTTTTGGATCCTTAACATCCAAGACAACGTCGTCTCTGACAACACCACATTCAGTTTTTCTAGTACATGAAAAGTCTTGAGGAACATATGATCCATCGTGATGTACCGAAAAAACCCCTGATATGAATGCTGACAAACAATTCGGAATTTCTCCTGTTTGCATCACCACAATCTTTTCATCATCATTTTTGGATTCATGTAAGTCCATCATCATGGATTGTGTATAATGATCTTGGATTTTCCTAAAAGCCTCATCATAATCACATGATACAAGACGGAGGAACCGAAAGAAATCATAGATCGACTTAATTTCTTCGTCCAAAATCGTCGCACTGCCATTGACATTGATACCCATTTTCACGAGTGAACTTTTCAACTCGGACGTACGTTTGGTTGAGAAATTCGTCACAATAAATTTCTGAAACCCAGCATCCTGCACCAGTCTTGCATCATACAGAAATTTTTGCAGATTGATCTTTTTCTGGATGTTAAGTGAACAGATATGATGGTTCCGAAAATCTTTCTCCTCACAATCTTGGACATCCGCACCAGCAATAAAAATTGTGGATTCAGACCCATTTTCGGAAAGTTGTCTCGCAAGTTCATGAGAACGCATGACATCATCAAAGACATATACTTTACATTCAGTCGACTTGCCCAAAGCATACCCAAAGTTCTCAATCGTTGGAGCCAAGAGAAAGACGCACATGCGGTCTGGCTTATGAACTTCTCCAAACTTGAAGGGCGTCGTGTAAACATCCAGAGTGCGAAGTTTCTCATGCAATTTCTTCATTTCAGTCTTGAAATCACTATTAGGCAAAGTCTTGAATTCTTCCGAATAGATGAGATCTTGAATCTGGCGAATAATCCCAGAAAAGAATCTGAGAATTTCATTAGAAGACGGAGTCATGTAGATCGCACGTTCACCTCTCATAAGAGTTAAAAGAATGAAGAGACAAAGTGAAGCCGTCTTTCCACTTCCTATGAAGGTCTTGAGAATCATGAGACATCCTTTCAAATTTTGCCCATATAGGCATTGAAGAAAAATAAGAATTTTCTTCCTTTCAAAAGAGAGTCCTACACGGCAACACATTTCATCCCAATTTTCCTTGAAATATTTCATGTAATTACGGATATCCTCCATAACGTGCTGATCTTGATGATTAACGCTGAGAAATCTCAGAACATTTTTGAAGAAAGGACCATCAAGATCAGTTTTCATACAATCGCCAAGGGCAGAATGAAAGACGTTTTGTATCAATGCCAATCCCATACCCACTGATTTTGAGAGTTCTCCGGTTTGCAGAACGTTGAAACGCATGGAAAGAAGAGACACGCATTTACACATAACATCGAATAATTGCGATATAGTTTTCTGCGTCCTCTTAACTTTTGTAAGAGTCTGAGCTGGAGCTTGTGCTAGAGCCATAGCCCGAGCTAGAACCACAACCTGTGCCAGATCCGGATCCTGATCCTTAGCCAGAGCCAGAACCCGTTCCAGATCACGAGATAGAGTCAGAACCGGATCCTGAGCCTGAGCCTGAGCAAGAGGAAGAGCATTGGTCAGAGCCAGAGCCAGATCCTTAGCCAGAGCCGGATTTTTAGCGTGATCCAAAGCCCGAACCAGAGCCAGAGCCTGTTCCAAAGCCTGTTTCAAAGCCTGAACCAGTTGCGTAGCCTGAGCCGGAGGAAGAGCATTCACTTCATCCAAAGCATTAAGCAGATCTGTTGCCCGATGAGGATCCTTATCCAGAGCCTGAACGAGAGCTGTTGCAGGAGGAAGCGCCTTAGTCAGAGCCTGAGCCAGATCTTTAGCCTTAGCCAGAGCCAGAGCAGAAGCCTTTTCAGAAGCGGGTTCCTGTTCAGAAGCTGGAGCCGGAGATTGAGCCGTAGCCAGATCCAAAGCCAGAGCCAGAGCAGAAGCCTGTTCAGAAGCTGGAGCCGGAGATTGAGCCGGAGCCAGATCCAAAGCCAGAGCCAGAGCAGAAGCCTGAGCAGGAGCTGTAGCCAGAGCGTTAGCCAGAGCAAGAGTGTTAACAAGAGTATTAACACAAGCAAAAGCCTCATCTAGAACACGAGCCTGTTCACAAGCAAGAAAATGAGCCAGAGCAAGAGCATTCCGTTCATGTTCAGAAGCCGGAGCCGGAGCCCGTTCATGTTCAGAAGCCGGAGTCGGAGCCTGAGCCTGAGCCGGAACATTCCAGCTAACAGTACCATACTCTCTAAGAACCTGCAACAAAACATCACAAATCTCAACTTCAGACGCATAAAATATCTGATCTTCAGATCCTTGCATCTTAGACTCTTGATATCGTGCACTTGATATTGCAATCCCAAGACGCACGGGAAGTGTCAGGCTGAAGAGGATATCTGCAAAATTATTGCAATTCTCCAAACTTTCCACTTCTAATGGCTCAAGAGGATCGAAGATTTCTCGAGAACTTGTTGGTTCCACTGCCAAAACTGCAAGAATAAATGCAAGCAGTACGTCGATGGAATCAACTCCACGAATGAACGAAAAAGTATCTTTCTCTTCAACTGCAACGTCAGCTTCAGCTTCACAATCTTCAACTGCAACTGCAACGCCAGCTTCAACTGCAACTGCAACGCCAGCTTCAACTGCAACGCCAGCTTGACAAGCTTCAACTGCATTGCCTTTTGATCTGTGAGACTTCTCAGACTTCTCAGACTTTTTCTTCTCAAACTTCTCAGACTTCTTCTTCTCAGTCGGTTCTTTCAGAAAGGAAGTCATTTGTTTCGACTTACCCCTCATCTTGAAAAGACCCAGAAAACAGTTCACAATCTCTTTCATTTTATCGAGATGGTCTTCTTCTGCTTCATCGGAGATAAACACGAGCCTTGAAAGAATATCGCTCATATTAACAATGTTAATAGGAGTCTTTGACATTCTCTTGAGAAGTGTCAAACCCCAGCGTTGTTGAGTCCGAGATGCACCGAGTTGTTTTATCAACCCCAGAAATGTACATGACCTCATGTCTCTGGTGATGACATGTTCATCACCAGTTTGCCTGAGGGGGGGATTCGAAAATCCCATAACATTAGACAAACTCTCAATTGATCTAAACAAAAGATTAGCATAAGTCCCGTTAAACAAATCAACAGGAAGTGTTCCTGTTAACAGTGATTGATTCAAATTGGATCGAATCTCTTTTGCTTTTTCAGGTGGACCATCTTTTGCGGGTGGATCACCTTTTGGTTGTTGGTTTGTGTCAGAATTATCTGCCATTTAATAATTGTATGCAACAAGCAATAATAGGGGAATTTTTCGCGTTTTTACCATCAATTTTTTAAAATAATCCAATCAAGTTATTACTATCAACTTCTATCATGTATGATGGGTAATCACGTTGTTCATAGCACGTAGAAAAACACATTGGGTCATCTTTACATTTTCCTAAACTGTGGACGCAGTCCAGTTTTTCTCCCGTCTCCGGATTAACCCCACAGTAAAATCCATTTTTATTCATATCATAGCACATTTCTGACGTCATATCTTTCCAGCATTTCGTGTTGTAATTCCCTTTTTTAAATTCATCAAAAGTCATGTCCGGACCACAATATCCGAGTTCACTATCCATATTTTTAAAATCAGGGATTGGGACAGTAAACATTTCTCCTCCACCCCTCTCCAAAAAAGCAAATATAGCCGTGATAAGAATTATTATTATAATATATGAGATACGCATATAGTATATCGACAATAAAATTTCATTAAAAACCTCCGCTCTCGGGCGAGCCCTTCGCTCCCCCACAGCCCCCCTCCCGCTTTTTATTTATGACTGATAATAGCTTCAGTTCCCAGAACTACTACATCGGTCGTTCTTCATAGTTTGAAACTGACATTCATACGATTCCCAATTATCCGCATTAACTCCGCAAACGGTCCCGCTCTTTCTTATCTGACAGCAGTCTGCTTCCGTCATGCGCATTGTGTCCGCTCCGATACATTGGACGCTGACGTTATCATCGCGACTAAATTGGGAGAAGTCCGGCCCACAGAAGCCCCGTTTTCCAGCGCCCCTAGCCCCAGCACCATTCTTTTTAAAACTGAACAGTTCGTAGTCATTTCTGAATGGGAGAATAAATATAACGATAAGAAAAAGAGTAAATATAATAAAAATGTATAAGTTATCTTCCATTATATAGTAGTAATAGAATAAAAAATAATTGATAAAAAATAAGGGTGATTTTTTATGGACTAAAAATGACAACACCCTCCCCAGTAAATTTTAATATTATTACATTCAATGTTGGAACCCCGTTCAGTTTTACTCCATCTGAATATCCTGACTGCGACCCAGCAATCCTTGACCGCCTAAGAAGAAAGAACGCGATTCTTTCTTTATTTACAAGTTGGCTGAGAACATCTCCTATAATTGTATTACAGGAGGTCCCATATAATTGGAAACAAGATTTCGACCGCTATTTTACAAAACGTGGTTATACTTTTTATTGTATGAACTACGGTCAGAAAACAAATGGGATATTAGGCGTCGGAATTGCAGTCCCCTCTTCTTACGGAATCAACCCCGAAGAAGTCGAATTTATACGCGTTGCTGATTATATCAAGTGCGATTTCGATTGTGATTCATCTGACGACTACTCTTCTGATAATGAAGTTGATACGAATATTGATAACGCAAAAAAGCGGGCCAATCTTGTTGTAAGAATGAAGATACATCTAAACAACGGAAAAGCCTTCTACTTGTATAATTACCACATGCCGTGTGCTTTCAAAACGCCTCTCGTTCAGATTCTTCATATTCAGGCATTGAAGCGAATTATCGAATCATTTGCGGATATCCCGTATATTTTGGCGGGGGATATGAATATTCTTCCAACGTCGAAGGAGTATGAGTTTTTAACTGATACAGAATCCCCTTCATTCATAACTCTAAAAAGTTCATATCTCATTGCGAACAAAGAAGAACCCGAATTTACGTGTTTTAATTATACGACATTCGGAGGGGAATTTTGCGGTTGTCTGGATTATATTTTCGTATCCAATCAGTTTAAGGTTTTGAAGAGTCATTTATTATTGAACACAACAACCGAACTTCCTAATGCGGATTGTCCCAGCGACCATTTACCCCTACGTTCAGTTTTATCACTTTAAGTTAAAACATTTTTATAAAATCATGCATACAAACTAATTCCCTTTTTACCCCCCCTGCCTCCGCCTATCCCATCCTCTTTATATAAATTATGTAATTCCTTAAATTTCAATATCATTTTTCGACTGAACAACTCTTTTATTTCTACTTTTCGGTTTTCGAAAATGAACTTCTGGACCAGTGCGCAACTGGGCGCGAGATATTTAATACCATTGTAGAACTCTTCAACAATCGCACCATATTCATGACTCATATCAATATTCTTATATTTACAGAAGAACTTGATGATTTGATTGAATGAGTCGATACTTGCGATGTCGAACTCAACACTCATATCGACGCGTCCTGCCCTTTTAAATGCTTCACTAAGTCGGTCATAATGGTTTGTGGTCATTATGGTCATGAGCCGGTTTTTTTTGGCGAGACCGTCCATTATGTTGAGGACTGTGCTTATTGAGATTTGTTTCTTTTCTTTTTCGTCAAATAGACCGTCGATATCTTCAAAAACGAGGAGGCCATTAATTGGTAGGCTGGATATTAATTTTTTGAATATTTCGTCGGTTATATTGACGGAAAATGACATTAGGTATATATCGAGATTATACTGACTGGCGATGGCGCTTATCAGGCTTGTTTTTCCATTTCCGGGGGGTCCAAAGAATAGGTAGTTTCTTTTATAGGGATGACCGAATATTTGGTAGTCTTCTTCGCTGGAAAGGAATTCGTCGATATCTTTAATGATTTCGTCTTTATTTTTGATAAAGACGGTATCTATGCTTCTTTTTTTATTCTTTGATATTAAATCCCAGTGGCCTTTTGGTGATGGAATAAACACTTTAAAATATTCATATACGTCATTATTTTTATTATAATATGCTGACATATTTGCGATGAATAATTGTATATCGGACTTTTTTCCGGTTAGATATACTTTTTTGTAGGGTGTTAAAACATTTGAGCGGTGTATTTCGGGTGAATACTCATATATGAGTTCAATAGATGATGATGATTCCGCATTTTCAACAGGAACACTGTATAACCCTTCGGTTATTTGAAAGGCGACTTCATTGGCCTCCAATTTCTGTAATTTCCGGTTATTTTTACTACATTTCGCATCGGCATCGTCATCATTCGTTCGATATGGACTAAAATAATCGTATGATAATAATTTGGATTCTTTATTTTCTTTTTTGAATAGATAATCGGATAATTCAAACGATATTATGGTTGGATCGCCATCTGTATTTTTAATTTGGTTCGTTTTGTATAAAATATAGGTTGCGTATTCAATAAGCGAATCTTGAAATTCTCCGTGTGGTATATATACTTTTATATGGGGTTCCATTGTATAATAAATTATAATTATATGAGTATAATTCTTTAAGTTGTTTTCATTGTTTTTAATTACATTTCAGCGTTTTCAGGGATTATATTGATATTTGGTTTAAAATATTTCTTTGTATTATTTTGTCTTTTCTTCATATTTAAAATATTTTGATTACTTGGATCTAATATTTTTCTAAAAAACGGTAATATAATCGGCCAATCTGGTAATTCTTCATTATGTTCAGCAATATAAAGAATAATTTTATTAACTAATCCTTTTAATTCTTTTATTTCAAAATTAACATTCGGAGAATTAATTAAATTCGCAAGAATTGTATCAAATGCTAATATACTAAAATTATCTAAGTTATAACTCACTGGGTTACCAACATATACAGTATTCTTACTATTACTAAAATATCTTACTTCAAGCGTTTGTGTATCTTTATTGTAATAGAATGCAACTTTATTTGAATAATGAATCAATGTAATACAACCATTTTTCCAAAAACCGATTCTACTTGACCTTCCACAATTACCCAATCCTATCTCAATTTTATCAATCCCTCCCCCCGCATCCCACCTTTCTTCACACCGCTCTTTTCCTTCAAAAGCTCAACAACAGGTTTGCGTTCAACTAAGCGCCCTTTCAGTTGAATAGGCTTCGCAAGTTTTTCAACGTGTCCTAAATATGGACCATATGTATTTTTCTTGGACCCTTGTGTAATTTCACGAAGGCAAAATTCAACCTTCTTACCTTTTTCTTTCCCGCAGAGTTTGCTGACAGCTTTTCTGGCCGCGGAAGATGGACTCGAAGAACAATAAAGTCCGTGTTCTTTGGACCCGATAACAACAGTGAAATGGCGTTTTGAAGAAGACTTATCTTTACCTCCAGTCTGTAGCATCTTTATAATATTACTAATTTTTTAATTCCAAACCAAATTTTGTTTTTTCCATCTAATTTTTTTCTTTTTCATTTTCATGGATAAATCGAATCAACTCATAATTTCAAAAACTCCGAAAGCGGTTCTTTCGCAGGAATTGGTTTCTAAAATAAATATATCGACCACTGATATATATCACGCCGGTCATAAGGCGAAAAAATACAAATCAAAATTGGAGGAATCATCAAAACAAATGGAGTCGTTTATATTGAGTAATACGGAGAAGGAGCGTCAGGCGGTCATTGACGCGATGAACGCACTAAAATCGAAAGTGGATTGCTTGAAGACGGAGAAGCAGTATAAGACGTTGGAAGACGAGATGAAATATTTAGAAAATAAATTGAATATTACGATGGATAATGTTTATAAGCAATATTCAAGGGCGATAAAGAAGATTTGCGACGCTTATCCGGATAAGAGGGAGAGGTCAGTAAAAATGG
>JACCED010926744.1_pt1 | contig 11101 bp, 9 predicted proteins | sample 7455021 | NCBI WGS metagenome assembly JACCED01 (sample SAMN15323456, study PRJNA562643) | freshwater metagenome | isolation source: river surface water | place: USA:Blue River Watershed | collected 2017-08-19 | reverse complement strand
TAGGCTGTAAGTTATTTACTACTCAGATTAAAAAATGGCGTTAAATGACAGTTTTTTGATGTTTTTCGTGAATATAAGTACAGCCGTCGTGTTCTTGGCTGAATATATCATAAGTGATATGTTGTAAGTTAGGAATGCCAACTAGCTTGTCAGGAATAAACGTACCTTTCTCAATTACCCTTACAAACTTAACATCTTTGTATTCTTTGATGGTTTTTTCAGTTTGACTTAACCAGTTTCCAAAGTAAGTTGCTGCATCATCACTCTTCTTATAGTTAAATGTGTCAGCGTAAACATTATTAAATTTGCCTTCTATACCTTGATAGTCAAATCCAAAAATGTAGATCTTTTTGTGCCCTTGTTCGCAGGCAAACCATAGTGCTGTAGGACCCGAACTCCAACCTTTGTGCGGATTAAAGAAGTTGACATTAGATTTACTGCTAACTCCTTTGTTAGGATTTGTCCATACAGAATGTGTTGATGTGTAACCCGCTGCTACAATTTCGTTGATCATTTTAACATCAACAGCTATTAGATAATCAGGTTCAAACTCTCTATAAAGAGCGTTGCAGCCGTAGATAATACCTTTACTTTTCAGTTCTGGTAAATTTAAATTAAGTCTGCTTTTCCCGTTGCCTAGGACAAAGGCAACATCATTCTGCCGGTTGTTCTTCTGCTGCACCTGCTGGAGCTCCATACATCTGTTTAATAAAGTTCTTTTCAGATTCAGCTTCAAACTCGTGTGCTTCAGTTTGATGTCTTAGCTGGTTAATCTGACGTAAAGTTAATCTAATCTTGCGAGTATCGCTTTTTTTAACTACAGATGTATCGGACGAAGATTCGTAGCGACGGTCTACCGCAAAGTCGTTAGTCCTGTCGTTGAAATAAAAGAATTCGTTTAGAAGCATACTGTATTTATAAATTATGGTCCAGGAGTAGCCGTTGGAGCAGCTTCTCCGCCCGCACCTGCTTCTGGGGTTGTAGTAGCTGCCGCTGCCATTTCTGGTGGTGCTTCAGCTGTTTGATCTGCTTGATCTGCTGCTATGCCACCTGGAGTAATACCTACAGATCTCATTTGTCCTGCAGGATCTGCGGCTGGCTGTAAATTCTCGCCGTTCTCTTCTCTCCACAGGCGTTCGTTTTCTTTGATCTCTTCTTCTGTAAGGCCTAAGAAACGTTTTAGTGCAAAACGCTTGCTTAAATGTGGTAGCTCTTGTAATGTAGCAAAAGTTGATGCACGAGCTGTATCCATTTCTGCTTGACGGTAAGCAGCAAAGTTTTGAGGTACATTAAACTTTAATTCAAACAAACTACTGTCAATGTTTATACCATTGTTCTTTAACCAAAGTTTAAATTCTACGTCAAAAGTTTCAACAATTAAACTCTGTAGACGTTTGCAGTACTCATTGAAACGCAGTTCTTGAATATACGCAGTACCTACTTTTCCGTCAGCTACTACGTTACTTGCTTCTTCAATACCTGTAGGCAAGTAAGCTGCTGGAATACGTAAAGCACGGAATAACTTGTTTGTAAAATAACGCAAGTCAGTAATTTCACCTAGGTTAGTACCGCCTGGTAATGTTTCAACTTTACTTCCACGACCTTCTGCTGTCTGTGGAAAGAAGTAATCTTCGTTTACACTTAGTGGATTATAACTAGCGTCTATAACGTTTGCCCCACCGCCTGTAGAGCTAGGAATACGACGTTGTTGAATTTCGTTTTTAACACGCTCAACAAAGCTCATAGCCATATGCGCTGGCATATTTCCAACGTCTACGTAGAAAATACGTCTTTCTGGAGCACGTTGAATACGATAGATAATGATAGCATCTTCAAGCAGTTCTTTCTGCTTGTAGACTTTGAATACTGATTCTAATAGGCTGTTACCAAAAGGATAATTTGTATCAAGCCCTTCACTTAAACTAATGTGTACAACATTTTTAGCGTCAATTGTAACTTCATTTGTTTGATTTTGAAATCGTGTACCAGGTGGTGTTGCCGCTGTTCCAACAAAACCTCGGCCTAGGCCGCCGCCGCTGGTATAGCTACTTGTTCCGCTAGGTGATGTATTAGTTGTTCCGTGAGGTGTAACTGCTACTAGGTTCTTAAAGTTGAAGTTAATGTCACGAATAACATATTGTTCAGGAATTTTACCTTCACTTTCGTTAACAATAATTTTTGTAACTTTAGCTGCATCAACATACAACCACTTATGTGTTTCTGGATCTCTAACAAAGAAACAGTCACCGTATTTGAATGTGTTACGCATAATACGGAAAATTCTATTTTCAAACTGTTGTTGCTTTGTCCATTTTTGTAGACTTTCTTTAATGATCTTTACTTCAGTTGAAGTAGGTTGTCCACGGAAAAATGTATGAAATGGTGTGGCGTTTTCTTTGTCTTTCTGTGTGCAGAACTCTGCAAGTATGTCTAAGGCAGCATTAACTTCGCTGTCCATATCCATTGTGTCGTACTGCATATAACGTTCAATACGATTAGGTGCGCCAGCATAAACATCTGGCAAGTAAGAACTGTAGTTTGCTCGAGCTGGACCTGGTCGGCCGCCGTTACCCAATGGGCTAACAGAGCGTCCTTTATCTAATTCAACAGGTGTAAAATATTTTTTCCAGCTCATTATTATTTTCCAATATTAGGCAAATAGATCGCCACTTAGGTTCTTTTGCACACTCAACTGCCTTGAGTTTATTTCGTTTGTTTCTTTTGTCAATCGAATTAATTCCGCTAGTTGTGTATTTAAGTCTGCAGACGCTTCAATAGGTTGGTTCTGACCACTAGTTCCCATTGCCATAGCTTCTTCTTGTTTTAGTTTTGCTCTGTTTTCAGCTTGTTGTTTTTCCAAAGCAATTTTTTCTTGTGCTTCTTTTTCTTTTTGGGCAATAATTTCTGCTTTTGGTGTTTCAGAAGCTGCCATATCATATCGACCGCGTTGTTTAACTATCGATCCAATTATTTCTTCGCCTTTCTTTAGACTGTCTTCAGGTTTAACTTTGCCTTGATCTTTAACCTGTACTCCAGAAAGCATAGGCATAATACCTTTCTTAACAAGGTCTTGGAAGGCAATAGTTGTTGGAACGATACCAACTTTTACAAGATCTCCTAAAGCAGTTCCTGCAGGAATTTGTGTTTCTACTTTTTGTTCTGCTGGTTTAGCTTCGCCGGCATCAGTTCTTCTAGGATCCTTAGCTGCCGCCTCTTTTCTTGCTTTGTCTGCATCGGCTACTGTTGCACCAGATGGGGGCTTAGGAGTTGCTGTTGAAGTCGCTGCTGAAGTTGTTGACCCAGCTGGTGCTCCTGCAATTCCTGAAATTTTAGCGTCTTTAGAATACTTGTCTACTTTTGCTAGAGTTTCTCCTTCTAAATAGCCACCTTCACCTCGTTTAATAGCACGGCCAGCAACCTGACTAGTAGCCAGTTGGTTTGCTTCTGCTTGGGTCATATTTTTAGTATCGACACCTAATTGTTTGGCCATTCTAGCTTGACCTTTTTCCATATACCAGGCTGTTACTTCGGCTGCTACTGCTGGATCGTTTACTAGATCGGGATTATCCACTAATCTGTTATCTCCAAAAATTGCTTTAGAAGCTGCGGCATAATTGCTCTTGCCTGTGAGTCCAATATTACCTCTACCGCGATATTTAAATCCGTCGCCAGGTTCGGTGTTACCCATATCTCGGCCCATCTTGGTAGTAGAACCATACATCATCTCGCCCATCTGCTTTGGGTCTTTTTTGATAGCATTTAACTCTTCGTCGGTCTTGCCTTTAGCCCTAGATCCAAAAATAGATCTAATACGGTCGTTGCTTGTGTTACCATAGTTTAAGTTTTCTTCAATTACTTTGCCGCCAGTTTCCTTCATAACGTTGGCTAATGTAGCATTGATATACTTAGGATCTGTCATACCGCGTTTTTCCATTGCGGCTTTAACCATTTCTAAATTCTTCTGTATGTCTTGATTAACAGCTGGTACTTTAATTTCTGACGCTGGCTTGCCCGATGATGTTGTGCCACCTGTTGTGCCACCTTTGCTTTCTTCTTCTTTCTTCTTAGTAATGCTACTCTTATTCTTATCAGCAAAAGATTGGAACATCTTAACAGGATCGGCCATATCTACACGTTCTTCACCTGTAGCCTTTGCTTCTTCAGCTGCTGCTTTTTCCCTATCCTCTTTGTCTTGTATGCCTTTCATTTCACGATCGTGTTTACGTTGATTGCGTCTTTCTTCGCGGTCGTGTTTTTTCTGTTCTAAAGCATCTTCTTTAGCTTTAGTTTCAGCTAAGTTTGCTTTTTGTTTATCTGATAGGCGTTGAGCAATATCACCTTGATCTTTAGCATTAGCTTCTTGCTCTTTGGCAATTTCTTTTAAATCTTCATCAAAATCACCACGCATACCAGGAATTTTATTAAGGATCGTAAAGAACCCTTCTTTGATTTTTAAGAACACAGTCTTAAACATTGTACCAACGTACTTGAGTGCATCTCCTACCATACCCAAGTCAAGACCAAACTTAGACATAACTGCTTTGATACCATAGAACACAGCAACCGCAGCAAGTCCAGCAGCAATAAATGGCAGCATAGCGGCGTTGGCTGCGATGTATCCTGCTACGCTTGTCCATACTGCGGCAGTTTTAGCAGCCAACGCTGCTATCAACATTGGCATCGCTACTGCGGCAACTGTAGCGAATATAGGTTCAAAATGATCTGTAATAAAATCTGCAACACTTTCAAAAGCAGGCAAGAAATAATCAACAACAAAATCTCCTACCATTTGTAATCCAGGAATAACAAAATCTGTAATTACCTGGCCTACAACTTCAAACATAGGAATAACTGTACCTGAAACAAATCCAGCTAACGATTTAAATGCAGACAACAGTGTATCTAAAAGACCACTTTGTGCTAAGAACATTTGAAACTCGTTACCGACTTTAGCAATATCTTGTTGAGCTTTTTCTAACTTCTCTGCAAGATTTTTCTTAGCAACTGACTTACCTTGTTCATCAATCGCTTGAGAATACCCATTAACCTTTTGTGCTGCTAAATCAGCCATAGCAACAAATTGTGCTCCGGCTTCTTTGTCGTAAAGACCTCTAGCTTTATTACGTTTAACACTTTCTTGTGCTTCTAAGATACTAGCGTTCTTTGCCTGATTTAAACTGTCTGCGGTAATTTTTCCGCCTGCATTTAAAGTTCTACCAAACTGCATCGTGCGTTCAGCGACACCTGGTAACAAACTTTGAAGTTTAATTGCTTCTTCAGTAGTTACGTTACCTGTAGCAATCATATCAGCAATAGCACCCTGTTGTTCTTTAGGGAAGCTAGTGATGTAGGCCATCATTTGCTTTTGTTGATCTGCATCAAGTCCTGCCATAGCGGCACGAACCTTGGCATCCTTCATTAATGCTTCTTGTTCTTTTTGTTTTTCTTCTCTACTAACACCGGTAATTTTAGCCAGTGCATCTAATTCTTTTAAGTATGATCCAGACGAAGCTGCAATCTGCGCTGTGGTCATTCCTTGTAAAGCACCAGTCTTACCAAGGATACCGATGTATCGAACCATTCCACCGTTAATCTGTTCTGTGGAATAACCCATACGCTGTAGTTCTGCACCCACACCGCTGTTTTGAATTTGTTTACCTAGTTCGCCAAAACGTTTAGCACCTTCTTCAGTGGTGCCACCTAGCAACATTAAGTTCTCACCGTTCTTGGCAATCAATGCTCCAAACGATTTTAGGTCCATACCTACACCGCTGGCAGCACGACTCATTTCCTGTACACTGCCGCCAAAGGTAGCACCGATGCTTGCAGATTCTTGATAGGCAGCAACAACACCTTTGGCTGCTCCTGCTACTGCACCAAATGTGTTTGCTAACAAGCCACCTACTACTGGAATACCTTCAAAAGCTCTAGCTGCATTTCCTAGATCATTTCCTACGTTAGCCATAGTATTGATCATATTAGTCATACCATTGGCTGCGTTGATAGCAGAGCTTGTTACACTACCTAATGCACCAACTAGAAGATTTCCGCTCTTAGCAAGTCCAAGAATGCCACGACCTGCAAAGTTTGCTGCTTTTGCTGCTTTGCTATTTTCTGCTGCGTTTTCGTTTGCTGCTGCTGCGGCTCTTGACAGACCTTTGGCAGCATCAGCAGAGGCTTTATCTCCCTTTTTATCACCACCACCGCCAGCTGGACCACTTTTGGCTTTAGCAGAACCTTCCTGAGATTTTAATAAATCCTTAAAGCCTTTTTCATTGATCTTTTTCGTATCTTCTAAGACTTTTTTAATTTCGTTTAAAGTTGCTTCCGTGGCCGCATTGTCGGCTTGGATTTTACCAATACCTGGGATTTCAATCTCAACTTTTTCAGCCATAATTTATTTTTTCCAGAAAAATGCGCATATAAATACGAAGTCGTAATTGTATTTATTATAGGAAAAAATATGGATCAGCCAAATATGCAAAAGAAGTCAAACCCCCTTAGTCAGTGGTTTAGACAGCCTAAAATTTTTGTAAGACTGCCTAGTGAAGGTAATTTTTATCCGCCCGATGCATTGGATAAAAGTTCTACAGGTGAATATGCTGTATTTGCTATGACTGCTAAAGACGAACTTATGTTTAAAACTCCCGATGCATTGTTAAGCGGACAGAGTACTGTAGAAGTTATTAAGAGCTGTATTCCTGCAATTCAAGATCCTTGGAATATGCCAAGTCTTGATGTTGATGCTAGTTTAATTGCAATCCGTATTGCTACCTATGGCGATAATATGGAAGTTGAAGCTAACTGTCCGCATTGTGGTACTGAAAATAGTTACGATATCAATTTAGTACAATGGCTAGGAAATATTTCCAATTTTAAATACAATCCTGTTGTAGAAGCTGAACCATTAAAGATCTTTGTTAGACCTTATAGCTACAAAGAACTAAGTCAAACTAGTTTAAAAACTTTAGAACATCAACGTATTTTTAACATTATCAATGAAGAAAATATGTCAGACAAAGATAAAATTGAAAAGTTCAGCGAAAGTTTTGTTAAACTTACACAGTTAACCGTTGATGTTGTTGCAGGTTGTGTTGCTAAAATTGAAACTCCTGATGGGCAAACAATTACAGATCAAACTATGATTACTGAGTTTGTTCAGAATGCACCTAAAGATGTTTTTGATAAAATCAGTACACACGTTACTGATATGAAAAAGAATATTGAGCTACCGGTACAACACGTCAGATGCAACGAGTGTACAAAAGAATTTGATATGCCAGTAACAATGGATCAATCAAATTTTTTCGACGTAAGATCCTGAGCCTCTCTCACCCAGAGATCTTACAAGTAACTCAACAACTTGATAAAGAAAGCCGAGAGATTAAAAAAGAGGCCCTTAAGGTCTGCTGGTATATGCGTGGTATGAGTTATGCCGAGGCTATGAACCTCAGCTTTGATGAGCGACAGATTGTCAGCGAAATTATAAAAGATAACTTAGAAACTACAAAGAAAACAGGTTTGGCTTTCTTTTAAATTTTTCGATACAGCTTTTCAATTGCTGCCATTTGATAAGAGTTTAACTCTTTTTTATTCAACGCATTGTATAATGCATCTTTAAGATCGGTACGATTAATACCCGCAAGTGCAGAACTTTTTTTGCTAGGTTGATCAAGATCAGAATCGGGCATCGACTTACCGCCCATACCTTTATTCAAGGCATTTAGGTAATCGCCGATACCTTCATTAGTTAAATCGTTTAATCTCATTTTGTTCTAAACAAACTAGATTCGCCACGAGCAAGACTTGTTTCAAACATTTTGTGTTTTTGCTCTTCAACCTTAGCTGCTAATGCTTCACTAAGTCTATTGCCTAGATTGATCTTACTGGCTTTGATTTGTTGAATTTTTGGACTACCGTCTGGATTAGCACCAACAATACGCTGGCTGCTGGCAGCTTTAGTGTAATCTTTAAATCCGCTAGCAGTAGTTCCCGCTGTCTTACCTGCTGCACGTTTACCTTGCAATTTAGCTTTCATTGCATCCTGTTGTGCTTGCGATAACTTACCTGCTCCTGCATCAGCGGCCGGAGCGGCCGTAGTTGCTGCTGGCTCAGCTGCTGGTTTTTCTGCTGTTGGTGTAGGCGTTGCTGCTGGCTCAGCTGCTGGTGCTGCTGGCTTTTCAGCAGCTGGTGCTGCCGCAGGCTTTGCTGTCATTGCTGCTTTAACTTTTGGATCAGCTTGCAACATTGTCATAATTTCTTTACGTTGCTCAGGGGGCAATTTTGAAATCGCTGACTGAGCTTGCTTGTAAGCTGTATCGGCTTTTGGATTAGGTGCTGCTGCATCAGTTGGTGCTGCTGTTCCACCTGCTGCTGGCTTTTCGGATGCCGGAGCCGCTGCTGGCTTTTCGGCTGCCGGTTCTGTTGCAGGAGCCGCTGCCGCGCCGCCTGCTGCTGGTGCCGGTGTAGTTCCGCCGGCTGGAGGAGTAGTTCCACCTGCTGCTGGCTTTTCGGCTGCTGCTGGCTCTCCTAATTTCTGTCCTGCTAGACCTTGTTTGAATGCTGCACCAATTGAAGTTGGTGTACCGCCAGGGGCTGCGCCTGCTGCTGGTGCCGGCTTACCATCGGCGCCTGCTGCTGCTGGATCATCGCCGGCGCCGCCTACAGTCTTTTTACCTGCGGCAAAACCTTTCTTAACGGCTGCTGGAATTCCTGCAATGCCTCCTGCTACGGCTCCTACGCCTTTGGCAACACTACCAACAGCATTACCGGCCATTGTTCCTAATTTGTTTAGGATAGGTCCTTCTTCTAATTGCGATTCTACTAAGAGTTCATTGATTCTCATTTTATTTCCTTAGGCCATTGTTGGTTCAATTCTACCACCGCCTGCATCTCGAGCTGGATCAGTAGGTGTTGGTGTTGCTGCTGGAGCTGCTGGCTCCGCTGCAGGTGTTGCTTTGTCTGCATTTTTTTGCAGATATTTTAATAATCTTGCTTTTCTATCAACAGGTAACGCTGCAATCATTTTCTTTACAGCTTCAATATCAACTGCTGGCGCTGCGGCTGCTGCACTCGATCCAGGTGCTGGCAATTTCATTGCTGTAAATGTTTGATTAACAACATCAGCACTTACACCTTGTTTTTCTAAGAAGGCAGCAATTTCGTTGCTGTCTGTTGGACTGCCTGCGGCTTTCCAGGCAGAGTTTAATTTGTCTGCGGTAACTTTGGTTGTAAGATTACCTGCTTTCTTTCCAACCCAGTCTACTGCGCCTTTGATTGCATCCAGCGGGCCTTCATTTAATTGCTCAACACGATTGAATAACATATAGACCTGACCTTCGCTGAGAGGACGAGTCTGACGGTAAACACTTTCTTTTTTATCTGAGCTGCCGGTACTAGCTGCAACTGCTCCTTGGCTAGCGGCCATAAGACCTTCTTTAGCTGTCTTAATAAAAGTCAGTAACGAATCATTTTTCAATAATTCTTGTCTAGAAATTTCTAAGGTGTTAATAATTTCGTTCTTATATTCTGCACTATTAATAATTTTTGCAACACTGGCTAATTGCTCGAATCCCTCATTGGCAGCGTCTCCGCCCATTCTTAACATATTCTGTGCTGACCTTACAGCACTGGCCATTTCAGGGTCAACAATAATATCTACACCTTGAATGGATCTAGTCCACTCTGTTCCTGGACCTGTTAGAGTCTTAGTTGCACCAAACGATACCTGTTCATATCCTGCGTTTTCTGGACCAAATGGTAAAGATTTAATTCTAATACCTTCAGCAAACTTGCCTAGCATTTCAAATGCCTTACCTGACAAGTAACCAAACACTGCTGTTTTAATACCTTTGCCAACTGCTGTAGAAAGTTTTTCACCTTTGATTAGTTCTGCTGCGCCACGTAAAAATTGACCGGCAATGGCACCGCCTACTGGGCCACCTGCTAATGATGCCAGTGTTGTTAGTACACCGATAATAGCTGCGGACTTGCCTGGATTTTCTTTCATCCAAGTTCCTAGTCCTGTAAGTTGTTTGTCCAATTCTGGAAACTTAGCACCGACCTTGGCTTTTAGTTGTTCAAACTTTTGATCAGCCATCTTAACAGGAGTAGTATCCTGTAGGTAAGATCCAATTTTATTAATTAAGTCATTTACTTTACCAGGTATGTCTACTGCTTTTCCAAGCATAGTTCTATTACCACCTGCAGCGGTAGCATTTTTTTCCACAGCACCAAATAGAGATTGGATTTGATCAGCTGTTAAACTAGCTTCAATTAAAGGCTTTGATTCATTATAAATGCCTTCAACAATTATTCTTTGCTCTCTAGTAAGTCCAGAACAAGATTCACGTAAAATCTTTCTAGAACTAATCATATGTTCTTCAAAGATTACTCGTTGTTCCACTAATAATGTATTTGTCATACCTGATCCAATGATATATTTGTTATTTATTACAGCTATGAGCTAAAGCTCATATTCGTTTTCGCTTAACGCTCAACGAATTTTCTTTCTTTTTAATATTGATTTATAGTTAACTGCGAAGCAGTTTAAATATTATCTAGATTGTTCAGTCACACTTAGCCCTTGCGGGCTAAAGTTGAACATTATCTGAGTTGCACAATGTCACACAGCGTTAGAGCATTACAGTGGCGGTTGGCCTGTACCACGAGCTCAGTCTTATACCAGCGGCGGTTTGCAAATATACGCTATCATACCTGCAAACGTAGGGTTTTTCTCCCTTCATTTAGCCTTGTCTACAAACTTTCTTACAAATCAAACCGGTTTTATGAAGGCATATCCGATCGTCGTCCTGTTAAGGATAGTGATTTGCTACTCTTCGCCAATTAGAGATTCCTTACCGTCGCACATCAGAACGGATTTAGGGCACCATAACAGTCGCCGGTGCGGGCTTTTTTGGCGATTAAATGCCTGGATTTATTGAGCCTGTATGTGCCTTGCGGCTGTGTCTGTCTATTATTTTTTAGGTTTTTTGAGGATATGTGAGCCGTGAACTCGAACCTGTATGTGACCGTTGTACCAGTCAGTAGATTCTAGAACTTTGTGTTTGAACTGTTCTCTTGCCTCGATGTAGCTGCATTC
>JACCED010757119.1_pt1 | contig 11103 bp, 8 predicted proteins | sample 7455021 | NCBI WGS metagenome assembly JACCED01 (sample SAMN15323456, study PRJNA562643) | freshwater metagenome | isolation source: river surface water | place: USA:Blue River Watershed | collected 2017-08-19 | reverse complement strand
CAGCTGTTTTAGCAGATGGTTCAATTTCAGAAGATTTTAACTTATATAAAAATATCGGAAAAAATGGTGCTGTACTATTTTTCTACCCATTAGACTTTACTTTTGTTTGTCCATCAGAAATTATTGCGTTTTCAAATAGAATTAAAGAGTTTGAAGATAGAGGAATCCAAGTAATTGGTTGCTCAGTTGATTCACAATTCTCACACTTTGCATGGAGAGAAACTCCAGTTGAAAATGGTGGAATTGGAAGAGTTAAATATCCATTAGTTGCAGATATTACAAAACAAATCTCAAAAGATTATGATGTTTTATTTGGTGATTCAGTTGCATTAAGAGGTTCTTTCTTAATTGATAAAGATGGAACAGTAAGACATGCAGTTATCAACGATTTACCACTTGGAAGAAACATTGATGAGATGATTAGAATGGTTGATACTATGCTATTTACAAATGAGCATGGTGAAGTTTGTCCAGCTGGTTGGTCAAAAGGTGACGAAGGAATGAAAGCTGATAAATCTGGTGTTGCTGAATATTTAGCTAAACACTCTTCTGATTTATAATTATAAATTCAAATTAAAAAGAGAGTAAAGTTTTTACTCTCTTTTTTACTTTTCTTGACAAATTTATAAATATTAACTAAAATCACATTTCACTTTTTTTAAAAGCTACAAAAACTACAAAAATACATATATTATGTAAATTCAAAGGTAAAAAACTCATGGAAGAGTCAAAAGAAGATTTAAAATCAAAAAATAGTAAAAAAACAAGAACTCATATACCAGTAGATGGATATAAAATAGAGCAGCTAAGAGAACTTCCAATTGAAACTCTAATCGACATAGCTAATGATTTAGATGTTGAAAACCCACAAGAATTAAAAAGACAAGATTTAATGTTTATGATACTTGCTTCTCAAATAGATGCAGGTGGATTTATTCTTTTTACTGGTATTTTAGAGATAAAAGATGGTGGATTTGGTTTTTTAAGAGCAATTGATGGAAACTTTTCTGATACTTCAAATGACTCTTATGTAAGTGCTACTCAAATTAAAAAATTTGCACTAAGAACTGGAGATATTGTAACAGGACAAGTAAGACCACCAAACAAAGATAGTGAAAAATATAATGCGCTACTTAAAATTGAAGCAATAAACTATCTTCCTGTAAAAGATTCAAAAAATAGACCTCTATTTGATAACTTAACTCCTTTATATTCAACTACAAAATTTAAATTTGAATACGATTCACAAAAATTAACTGGAAGAGTTTTAGATCTTTTTGCTCCTATGGGTAAAGGTCAAAGAAGTTTAATTGTAGCACCTCCAAAAACTGGTAAGACGGAACTTTTAAAAGAGTTAGCTCATGCAATAAGTAAAAATCACCCAGAAGTTACATTAATGGTTTTATTAATTGACGAGAGACCTGAAGAGGTAACAGATATGCAAAGAAGTGTTAAAGGTGAAGTTTATAGTTCGACTTTTGACTTACCAGCTCAAAACCATGTTAGAGTTGCTGAAATAGTTATTGAAAAAGCAAAAAGACTTGTAGAGATGAAAAAAGATGTTGTAATTTTACTTGATTCTATTACAAGATTAGCAAGAGCTTATAATACTGTAACACCATCATCTGGAAAAGTTCTTTCAGGTGGAGTTGATGCAAATGCTCTACACAAACCAAAAAGATTTTTTGGAGCAGCAAGAAATATTGAAGAGGGTGGAAGTCTTACAATTATTTCAACAGCACTTATTGATACTGGTTCAAAAATGGACGAAGTTATTTTTGAAGAGTTCAAAGGAACTGGAAACTCTGAAGTAGTTCTTAGTAGAAATGCATCAAATAAAAGAGTTTATCCTGCTATTGATATTGTAAAATCAGGAACTAGAAAAGAAGAGCTTCTTTTAACTCCTGACATTTTACAAAAAACTTGGATTTTAAGAAATGCTATGAGTGAAATGGATGAAGTAGATGTTTTAAAATTCTTATATCCAAAAATGCAAAAAACAAAAAATAATGATGACTTTTTTGCTTCAATGAACGAATAAATTACTTAATATCTTCTTAAAAATGAGAAAAAAGGTAAAATTTTTATAAATTTGTAAAGATTTTACCTAAATTTAAACAAAATCAAATAATTCTTCTGATAAACTCCTTTCCCGAAATTTGAATAAAAGGAAGGAAAATGGCAAATATAAACGAACTTTTAGAATATCTAAAAAGAACAAGTCCTGGACAAGATGAGTTTCATCAAGCTGCTGAAGAGGTTTTACATTCACTAGAACCACTATTCGAAAAATATCCAAAATATAAAGAGAATAAAGTTTTAGAAAGATTAGTTGAACCTGAAAGACAAATAATGTTTAGAGTTACTTGGGTTGATGATAAAGGAGAAATCCAAATCAACAAAGGTTATAGAATACAATTTAGTTCGACTTTAGGGCCATACAAAGGTGGATTAAGATTTCACCCAAGTGTAAACACTGGAATTATTAAATTTTTAGGGTTTGAACAAATATTCAAAAATGCTTTAACAGGTCTTCAAATTGGTGGAGGAAAAGGTGGAAGTGACTTTGATCCAAAAGGTAAATCAGATAATGAAATAATGGCGTTTTGTCAAGCTTTCATGACTGAACTTTACAGACACATTGGAGCAACTACAGATGTTCCAGCTGGAGATATTGGTGTTGGTGGAAGAGAAATCGGATATATGTTTGGTATGTATAAAAAACTTGCAAACACTTATGATGGAACTTTAACAGGAAAATCTCTAAAATGGGGTGGATCACTTGCAAGAACTGAAGCAACTGGTTATGGTTGTGTATATTTTGCAAAAAATATGCTTGAATCTAGAGGAGAGAGTTTAAAAGGTAAAAAATGTACAGTTTCTGGTTCTGGAAATGTATCTATTTATACTATTGAAAAACTATATCACTTAGGTGCATTACCAATTACTTGTAGCGATTCATCTGGAATGATTTTAGATGAAGAAGGTATTGATTTAGACCTTTTAAAAGAGTTAAAAGAGAACCAAAGAGCTAGATTAACTGAGTATGTAAAATATAGAAAAAATGCAAAATATATTCCAGTTTCAGATTATCCAAAAGGTAGAAATGCAGTTTGGTCAGTTCCATGTTTCGCAGCATTCCCAAGTGCAACACAAAATGAATTAAATTTAGAAGATGCTAAAGAATTAATTAAAAATGGTTGTGTTTGTGTAAGCGAAGGTGCAAATATGCCTTCAACAAATGAAGCTGTTGATTTCTTTGTTGCACAAAAAATTGCATATGGACCAGGAAAAGCAGCAAACGCTGGTGGAGTTGCTACAAGTCAATTAGAGATGGCACAAAATGCTTCTATGGTTTCTTGGACTTTTGAAGAGGTTGATGCAAAACTAGAAAAAATTATGAAACATATTTTTGATACAGCAAGCGCAACTGCAAAAGAGTTTGGAGAGCCAACAAACCTTGTTTTAGGAGCAAATATTGCTGGATTTAGAAGAGTAGCTGATGCTATGATTGAGCAAGGAATTGTTTGATAAAAAATAGAACTTAAGGATTTTTCCTTAGGTTTACCAAAAACTTACTTTTATATATAAACCCTTTAACCACATAATAATCATTTAGAAAACTTAAAATTTATTTTCCTTTTATTCAATTAAAATTTTAAGTTTTCAAATTATAAACAAAAACATTCCTAAAGAGTTCTTGCTTAACATTTTAGTTATATGTTTTTGGTTATAATTTCGCAAATTTTCAGTAAGGAAAAAGTTGAAAGTAGGAGTTTTTGATTCGGGTCTTGGTGGATTAACTGTACTAAATGCAATTATTAAACAACTAAAAGGTGCCGAAATATTTTACATAGCTGATACTTTATATGCACCTTATGGTGATAAAAATAAAGATGAAATATTTTCAAGATCTGAAAAAATTACAAATTTTTTATTAAAAAATTATGAAATAGATGCACTTGTAATTGCTTGCAATACAGCTACATCAGTTGCAATAAAGCATTTAAGAGAAGTTTTTCCCTCTTTAATAATTATTGGTACTGAACCTGGAATAAAACCAGCAATAAATAATACAAAAACAAAAAATATTGGTATTCTAGCAACAGCTTCAACTCTAAAAGGTGAAAAATATCAACTTCTAGCAAATGAATTAACAACAAAAAGTGAAGTAACTTTGCATGAACAAGCATGTATTGGTTTAGTTGAACAGATTGAAAATGGTGAGATAAATAGTTTAAAAACTTACGCTATGCTTGAAAATTGGCTAAAGCCAATGCTTCACAACAAAGTTGATACAATTGTTTTAGGTTGCACACATTATCCTTTAGTAAAAAAAACAATTCTTGATATTGTAGGAGAAGATGTTCTTTTAATTGATACAGGTGATGCAATTGCAAAAAGAGTTGTAGCTCTAAGTCAAGATTTACAAAACCATAATAAAAATGCTTTAAATATAGAGATTTTATACACTGGAAAGATAAATTCAGATATGGTAAAAATAATTTTAGGAAAAAACAAATTTGAAATGAGGAAATGTGAATTATGAGTCCAAATATAAAAGATGATAGAGTTTTAGCTCTTAAATACAGACCTGAAAAATTTGAAGACCTAATAGGACAAAATACAATTTCTCAAACTTTAAGTCTTGCTTTGGATAGTAAAAGATTATCTCATGCATATTTGTTTTCTGGACTTAGAGGAAGTGGAAAAACTTCAACAGCTAGAATTATGGCTAAAGCACTTTTATGCGAAAATGGACCAACTAGCCACCCTTGTGAAGTTTGTGAAAACTGCCTTAGTGCAAAAAGTGGAAAACACCTTGATATTATTGAAATGGATGCTGCAAGTAATAGAGGAATTGATGATATAAAAGAGTTAATAGAGCATACAAAATACAAACCTAATATTGCAAGATATAAAGTTTTTATTATAGATGAAGTTCATATGCTTACAACTCAAGCTTTTAATGCTCTGCTTAAAACTTTAGAAGAGCCTCCAGCTTTTGTAAAATTTATACTTGCAACAACTGATGCTTTAAAACTTCCAGCAACAATTCTTAGTCGAACTCAACATTTTAGATTTAATAAAATATCTCAAAGTGATGTAGTTCATCATCTTTCTCATATTTTAAATATAGAAAATATTGAATTTGAAAAAGATGCTTTAGAAATACTTGCAAGAAGTGGACAAGGAAGCTTAAGAGATACTTTGACTCTACTTGACCAAGCTATTATTTTCTCAAAAGGAAGAGTTGCAACCTCTAGTGTCGTTGATATGCTAGGATTAATAAATCCAGCTTTAATGGAAAAAATATTTAAAGTAATCTTAAATAAAGAAGATATAAATCCCTTGCTTTGGGAGCTTCAATCATATGAAGTTGGTCAAATTTGTGATGAGATTGCAATTTTTTTAAAAGATAAAATGATTTCAAAAGATGTTAGATTTGATATTACTTTATTTGATAGATTTTTTAGAATTTTAAGTGAAGCAAAATATCTTTTAGCTTTAAATAGTGATGATGGGTTTGTATTAATTCTAACTTTGCTTAAACTAATTGAAGCAACGAACTTAAAAAGTATAGATGAAATTATAGAACAAATAGAAAAAATTCCTACAAAACCTGAAATTAAGAGTGATATAAATATAGAATTAAAATCGGAAATTAAAAAAGAGTCAAATCATAAAGAAGAAGTTATTTTAGAAGATTCTAAAATTGAAAATAGCAACTTTGAAGAGATTTCATATATACCTTTTGAGGAAGAGACAAACAACAATAGTGATAAATATGAACTACTAATAGAAAAAGTTTATGATAGAGACCCTATTTTAGGAGAATGTTTTGAAAGAAATTTTATTTTTGATGGTTTTTCAAATAATATTTTAAATATCATCTCTTATGCAAAAGATGAAGATAGACAACTCCTTTTTAAATATTTTGGACTTATTAAATCATTTGCTCAAGATATTTTTGGATTAAATATTGAGTTAAATTTTAAAAAGGAGGAGGCCACCTTACTAAATGAGCCTAAAAAAGAGAATGATAGTTTTTTAAACGAAACTGGTTCAATGATTGAAGATATAGAGTTAGGAAGTGGATGTGTTGCAGATATGACAAAAAGTAATAATGAAGCGATATCTTCTAAAGAGTTACAAATTGATGATATTTTAAATTCAAAAATGCTAAATAAAGCAAAAGAGTTATTTGATATTAAAAAAATTACAGTAAAATCGAGAAGTTGAAAATTAACTTTCAATTAATCAAAAAAAGATAGACTATAAAATTATTTAAAAGGAAAAAAGAATATGAACAAACTTACAAAATTATTAGTTTTAAGCTCAATAGCTAGTGCAACTCTATTTGCAAATGATAACTTAGTAATTGATTTTGAGAAAAAGAGATTATCACAGAACCCAAATGTTAAAGCAAGCAATATAAAGATTTTTTATAAAAAAGAGCTTGAAGCAAAAGGATGGTATGGTTATATTTTAGATTTTGATGCAGTAATTCAAGATAAAAATATGAAAGTAAAAGATACTTTATTTAGTGATGGAAAAGTTGTAGCAACAGATTTATTTGACATAACAACATCAAAATCACTTAAATCTACTATTGTTCCAAATATAACTGATAAATACTATCAAAAATCAAAGCTAGTAGCTGGAAGTGAAAAAGCAAAAGATAAAATTGTTGTTTTTTCAGATCCTCTTTGCCCATTTTGTGCACAATATGTTCCAGAAGTTATAGAATTTGTAAATAAAAATAGTGATAATATTGCACTTTATTACTACGCTTTCCCTCTAACTCACATACATCCAGCATCTACAACATTATCTAAATTAATTGATATAGCAAAAATGAAATTAGGTCAAGAGGCTGTTTTAAAGGCATATAAAGTTGATTGGTCAAAACATTTTGCTCCATCAACTACTGATGAAAAAACTATTTTAGATGCATTTAACAAAGAGTTAGAGACAAATATTAAAGTTCAAGATTTAAGTAAAAAAGAGATAGTTGCTAACCTTGAAAAAGAGATAGCTTCAGGTGATGATCTTTTAGTTAGTGGAACTCCAACTATTTATGTTAATGGTGAGATTGACCCAACAAAAGAGTTATATAAATCTTTAATTAAAAAATAAATGAGGAAATAATGGAAAAACTTGTAATTGCAACTAGAAGAAGCCAATTAGCACTTTGGCAAAGTGAGTATATAAAAGCCGAGCTTTTAAAACACTATCCAAATATGGAAGTAGAGCTTCAAGAGTTTACTACAAAAGGAGATAAGATTTTAGATGTTCCTTTGGCAAAAATTGGTGGAAAAGGGCTTTTTACAAAAGAGCTTGAAGTTGCAATGCTTGAAGGAAGTGCTCATTTAGCTGTTCACTCACTAAAAGATGTACCAACACAGTTTGAAGATGGGCTTGTTCTTGCTGCTGTTTCAAAGAGATTTAATCCACAAGATGCACTTTTAAGTAACAAATACAAAACAATTGAAGAGTTACCAAAAGGTGCTGTTGTTGGAACTACAAGTTTAAGAAGAAGAATGGCTATAAAGATGTTAAGACCTGATATTGAACTTAAAGATTTAAGAGGAAATATCAATACAAGAATAGCAAAACTAAATGCAGGTGAGTATGATGCAATAATACTTGCAGCAACTGGAATAGAGAAGTTACATTTGCAAAATGAGGTGAAATATTTCACTCCTATTTCAACAGATGTTATGATTCCATCTATGGGACAAGCAACTTTAGGAATTGAGACAACAAATGATCCAAAAATAATTGAGATAGTAAAAGTTTTAAATGATAAAAATGCACAAATTGAATCAACAATTGAGAGAGGTTTTGTAGATACTTTACAAGGTGGTTGTCAAGTTCCAATTGGTGTAAAAGCAACAATTCAAGATGAAAAAAGTGTAAAAATATCTGCAATTGTAGGACTTCCTGATGGAAGTGAATATATAAAAGATGAAAAAATTATAGATATAAACTCTTTTGAGAGTGCTGGAAGAGATTTTGCAAATGAGTTTATAAAAAAAGGTGCAGTTGAGCTTCTAAAAAGAGCTGAAGCTATGGCTTTTAAATAATAATTTCTATAATTTAAAAGCTAGTTTCTAGCTACACAATTACGATATATTTCTTTTTCAAGACTTTATAAATAAACGGTTCCTTTAAATTGGGAACCATTTAAAAGGAAAAAATATGAGAATAAAAATCGAAGATACACTTTTTTGTTTAGTTGATGTTCAAGAAAAGCTTTTCCCACATATTGGAAACAAAGATGAGCTTTTAAGAACTCTTCCAATACTTGTAAAGGGTATGAAAACTTTAGATGTTCCTATTATTGTAAATGAACAGTATAAAAAAGGAATTGGTGAAACAATAGAACCTTTAAAAGAGCTTGTAAATGAGTATGAAGCCTATGAAAAAACTACCTTTTCAGGATGTCAAAATAGTGATATTTTAAATGCTTTTAAAAAATCTGGTAAAAAAAATATTGTTGTTGCTGGAATAGAGACTCATGTTTGTGTTCTTCAAACTTGTATTGATTTACTTGAAAATGGATTTAATGTTATTTTAGTAACAAACTGTTGTGGAAGTAGAACAAAGCTTGACCACAAAATGGCAATAAAAAGATTAATTCAAGCAGGTGTAGTTCCTACAACTTATGAATCAATTTTATTTGAGCTAACTTTAGATTCAAAGAATCCAAACTTTAAAGAAATATCTTCACTAATAAAATAGTTTAAAACTGGGTTAAATAACCCTTTTTTAAACTACTCCCTATTACAAATAGTTTTATAAGTACAATAGGTACAAATAGCTTTATCTTCAGTTTTACAAAAATCAATTTTACTTTTGCTTTGATTTTTTAAATCATCAAAAATATTTTGTAAAAGTTCCAATTTTTCATTTAAAACAACTTCTTGCTTCAAACTATTTTCAAAAATATCATAGTAAAAGGCTTTTATATTTGTCGTTTCATACAAATTTTTTATTGCTAAAAAATAAAACTCCAATTGAAAATCACAAGATTTACTATATGTATTTATTGTATCTATTTTCAAGCTTCTTGAAGTTTTATAATCTATTAGCTCATAACTATCTTCAAATTTATCAACTCTATCTATAACTCCAATTAATTCAAATTCATTAAAATTTACAGAAAATTTCTTTTCAATCTCAACTATTTCTCTAGTTTCTAATCTCTTTTTATCATCTTCTAAAAGTTTTTTAATGTTATGTTTAAAAACTTCTAAATCAAGAATTAAAAATGGATTGCTACTTTTATATTTTAAAAAAATTTCATCTATATTTGAATTCTTATTTTTATAGTACTCTTCAAGAATACTATGTACTATATTACCAAGTTCAAAACTCTTCGGAAGTTTAGAAATTGTATGTTCTTTTAGTTTTAAAATATAGTTTAAATACCACTTTCTTTTACACTCTAAAAACATTTTTAAGCCACTTGCTGACCAAGATTGCTTTGTCAAATCAATATTTAAAAAAATCTCTTCATCTTTATATTCAAGCTTTCTACTCTTGTATAAAATATCTTTATATTCATCATCATTTGTTGAGATCTTTATATCAGAAAATAACTCATAAGCAAACTTTGAAATATCATCTTCTTTTGATTCAACATAAGAGATAAATATATTCTTTGAAGAGTCTATCAATCTTTTATAATAATATTTTTGAAGGTTCTCTCTATCAATTTTTGTTGGTAAATTTGCCAAATATTTTACTTTTGTAGATAAAAATTTATCTTTTAATGAAATTTTTGGAATAAATGAGTTATTAAAATCACAAATAATAATAGCATCAAAATCTATAAGCCGTGTTTCAAGAAGTCCCATAACTGTTATTTTTCCTGAATGTGCATCATCTAAAGATATTTTTGCTAATTTTTGAAGAAAGATTTTATAAATATCTTTTAGTTTTAGATTAAAATTTTGTGAAAATAATACAAAATTTAATTTATATACTATCTCATCATATTTTTCTAGTATCTCTAAATTTTGCTCAAGATTTTTTAAAAAATCTGTTATTTGTATAAATCTCTCTTTTGTACAAACTTTATTCCAAAAAGGTTTAATCTCTTTTTCTATAAATTCAAAATCTAAATTCAAAAACTTTATATTTTCTATATTTTTTAACTCATTTTCTAATATATAATTATATATTGCATTTGATTTTTGATATATATTTTTATTTAAAATAGTTTTACCCATAGCAAAGTTAAAGTAGTTTTCTCTATCAAAAAGCTCTAAAGTAGCAGCAAAACTCTCATCAGGTAATATGACTGCAATTTTATTCGGATTTATACCAAAATTAACACAATTCACTATTGATGATTTGATATATGAAAGTTGATTTAGTCTTGATGAAAAACCTTTGATTTCAATATTTTTATTTAGTTTCTTCTAATAATATTTCACTAATAATCTCTTTTTTAGAAAGATTAATCGTATAAATATGATCTAATTTTAGTTCAAAATCAATATCTTTAAATACTTGAAGAGATTTTTGATTATAAATATTTGAGAAAAAGTTTATTTTTAAATCTTTAATTTTAGATATTTCTAGAATCATTTCAAACTCTTGTTTTGTAAAATATCCTTCAAAATATATTGTAATATCTTCAAAAAGTTCTAGATATTCTAAATTTATCCTATAATTTTCTCTCAAATTTAATCTATCAACAAATAAATTTTTATCCAAAAGTTCTTTATAGTTTTTTAAAACTTCACTTAATATTGCTAAATGCTCACCATAAAACTCATAAGTATCTTTTGTTTTAATCTCATTTATATCAATACCTTCACTTGATATTTCTAAAAAAAATCTATATATATATTCACTTTGAGTTAAAAATTTTGTAAAACTAGAACTAATTCCTAGTTTCTTAATATCAACATCTTTTATAGCTTCACTTAAAAGAAGTACTCTTTGCTCTTCATCACAATAAATTTTATTTTCAAGATATATAGATTTTTTTAAAAAATCATCAATTGTAAGGCAAGTTGGCAAAAGAGTATTTAGAGATTTTTTCTTCTCTAAATAGTTTCTAATTGCTCTTTGCGTAGGAAAAAT
>JACCED011488270.1_pt1 | contig 11106 bp, 2 predicted proteins | sample 7455021 | NCBI WGS metagenome assembly JACCED01 (sample SAMN15323456, study PRJNA562643) | freshwater metagenome | isolation source: river surface water | place: USA:Blue River Watershed | collected 2017-08-19 | reverse complement strand
TGCGTGGTGAAGGTTTAATGAAGATGGTTGAATATTATAAAGATAAAAAAGAATATCATCTTGCTATGATCTTCCTCGAAAAATTATTTAAATTATCTTATCCCAAGGATGATGTTCTCTTTATTGATTATCACGTCTATTCCTATAAACCTTTATATGAATTTTCTATTATCGCTTATTATATTAATCGTAAACATGATGGTTTAATGGCAAGTACTTATTTATGTATGGATAAATCTGTAGAAGTTCCTCATCATATTAAAGATAATGTTCGTAAAAATACTATCTTTTATATTGAAAAGTTACCAACTACTTATATTAAACGTATTGAAAATGTTCTTTTATCTCAATATTATAATCCTTCATCATCTTCATTTACCATAAAAGATATGGATAATAAGATATATGAAGGTATATTCCGAACAGTCAATTATACAATTACGGATAAAGGACATTATGTATATCCTCCTCATATGAATTATATTCATACTGAAAATTATTGGGTTGAGATGAAAGAACATAAATTTACAAAACAAACTAAAATACAGATTGCTGAAAATTGTGAAAAAGAATATTATCATGAATATTATGCAATTCAAGGTTTAGAAGATGGAAGACATGTATGGTATAAAGATGAAGTTTATATCTCATTTACATCATTTGAATATGGTAAAGAAGCGAAAGCAAGTTTAGTATTAGCACATATGAATAAAGAGACATGTGAAATTGATAAAGTTGTTCATTTGAAATATGAGACCGAAAGAATTCAAAAAAATTGGGTTCCTTTCGTCTATCAAGATAAATTATGTTTTGTATATTCTTATGCCCCTTTCATTCTTCTCGAAGTGAATCCTCAAACAGGTGAATGTACTGAAATTCTTCGTAAAGAGAATACAAATTATGATTTAACTGAATTAAGAGGTTCAGCTCCCCCTATTTGGTTAAAAGATGAAGAGAAGTATCTTATTATGACTCATGAAGTAATCTTTGCTGATACTCGAAAATATGTTCATCGTTTCCTTCTTTTCGATAAAGAATTTAATTTACTCGACTTAAGTGAAGTCTTCTATTTTCATCATCTCTTTATCGAATTTTCTCTCTCAATTATGTATGATGAAAATACCAAAGATATTATTATACCCTATTCTTATAAAGATGGTGAATCCTTCCTCTGTCAAATACCCTTCCATAAAATACCTTGGTTACCCAAAAATTTTAAACGTTATTTCGAATTAATGTAAAATAACAACTCGTATATTTTTTTGATTTTATTTATGATTCTAAAATAATCATAAATCATGAAAGAAGTAGATATTTATAAAAAAACTTATTTTGTGGAAGAGAATGAAATGAATATAAAGAAACATGATGAATATAATAATTTGAAGATTATACCGGATTTAGGTATTTTAGAGAGGGAGATTGGATTTTTTCAAGAATTATTAAGTTTAATTAAAAATGGTAATATGATGGAGATATCTCCAACACATGGAGGATATACAGCTAATATAGACAACTATCGAAATCTTTATTTTCTTCAAACGGATCCATCTCATTTATCGAATATAAAAAAAAATCTATCACATTTTAAAAATCACCAAAATATTCATTTTGAATATCAGAATCCAGACTTCATTTTTGAAAATAAAGAGAAGAAGATTCATTTATTAAAAATAAATTCTTCTACATCTCTTTTCAAAACAGTTGAAATTATGGATATTCTAATCAATCATCAACCTATTCTCTTTTCTATTCATCATAAAATATTTGATCACCTTTATTCCCATAAATTTTCTTTTAAAAATACATCCTATTCACTTTATATACCCAATAATCTTTATACTTCTTTTTATGATAAGTTTCAGTATTATATAGAAGAAGAAAATATATTGAATTATCAAAATTTAATTCATTTAACAATGATTGTCAAAAATGCAGGAGATTCATTTGAAGATGTTTTAACTCAAAATTTACCCATGATTGATTCATGGACAATTTTAGATACTGGAAGTACTGATAATACAAAAGATATTATAAAAAAAGTATTAGTAGGTAAAAAACCAGGTAATCTATATGAAGAACCTTTTATAAATTTTCGTGAATCTCGTAATCGTTGTTTAGAATTAGCACCAAATCATTGTAAATATAAAATTATGTTAGATGATACATATATTTTACGAGGTGAATTAAGAGAGTTTTTAGAGACTGTACGTGGGGACCAATTTGCAGATTCTTTTAGTATAATTATACATAGTAATGATTCACAATATTATTCAAATCGAGTTTTATTAAGTGACCGTAATCTTAAATATATATATAAGATACATGAAGTAATACAGAATGAAAATAATTTAAATGTAGTTATACCTCATAATAAAGCACATATATTTGATGTACGAAGTGATTATATGGAAGATAGAACAAATAATCGTAAAGATTATGATTTGAAGTTATTATTTGAGATGATAGAAGAAGAACCAGATAATCCACGCCATTTGTATTATGTTGCTCAGACATATAGTTGTTTAGGAAATTCAGAAAAGAAAGCAGAATACTTTTTAAAACGTATTGAACATCCAAAAGAAGGTTTTTTACAAGAGAAGATAGATGCTTGTTTTGAGTTAGCAAGAACTTTACAATTTGAATTAAAAAAACCATGGAATGAATGTGAAAAATATTATAATATGGCTTATCAATTAGATAAAACAAGACCAGAATCAATATATTTTATAGGAACTTATTATTTTATGAATGGAAATAAAGAAAAAGCATTTGAATATCTTTCAAAAGCATTTATGATTGGTGCTCCTATGCACGCTCAATATTCTCTAAAACCAACTTTATATTTTCATTTTACACCCAAATTATTAACTCAATTATGTTATGAATTTAAAGATTATTTATTGGGAGAAAAAGTATCAAAATTCTTTTTAGAAAATAATAAACCATCTGATGATATGTATCAAGTGATTGAATCTTGGTATGGAATTTTTCATCATTTAAATAAAGGATTAACACCTTCATTATCACCAAAACAATCATCAAAACCGATTCTTGTATATATTGCGGATGGAGGTTATAAGAATTGGAGTGGTTCTGATATATATAAGAATGGAGTAGGGGGTTCTGAGACTTATATTATTGAAATGAGTCGACATATTCAGAGTCAAGGTACACATGACGTTTATGTATTCTGTAATTGTTTAGAAAATGAAGTATTCGAAGGTGTTCATTATCGTAAAATATCAGATTATTATTCTTTTATCGCTAATCATAAGATTGATATTTGTATTATTAGTCGATTTATTCAATATTTACCTGTCACCTATCATAGTCATGTCGAAAAGATCTATATTGTTTTACATGATTTAAGTCCCATTGGTATTGTAATACCATTAGAACCTAAATTAAAAAAAATTTATTGTTTAACTGAATGGCATAAAGAATATTTTAAAAAGAATTTTCCCTCCTGTGAACATCTCGCTTCATCTTTCCACTACGGTATTGATCATAAACTCTTTTTAGAGAATGAATTAAATATACATAGCTCTAAAGAGCCTAGCGCTAAAAATCCAAAGGATTTTATGAAGAAAAGGAAATATTCATTTATCTATTCATCTTTTGCGAATCGTGGATTATCATTATTATTGAAGATGTGGGGACGAATTAAGAATCGTTATCCGGAAGCTACTTTACAAATCTTTTGTGATTTAGAGAATGGATGGGTAAATCAAAATTATCCAGAGGAGATAAGTTGGATTAAAAATTATTTATTAGAACATAAATCGGATACAAGTATTATATATAGAGGATGGGTAAAGAAGAATGAATTAACAAAAACATGGTTAGAGAGTGAAGTATGGTTTTATCCTTGTAAATTTACAGAGACATTCTGTTTAACAGCCTTAGAATGTGCGATGAGTAAAACATTAGCAGTTACGAATGATTTAGGTTCATTAGTAGAGACAGTAGGGGATAGGGGTATAATGATACCATTAAAAGATAAAACAGAAGAAGAATGGTGTACTGAAGCTTTAAATCAATTATTTTCAATTTTGGAGAATGAAAAAGAAAAAGAGAGATTGATTGAAAAGAATTATCAATGGGCTCTTCAACATACATGGCAATCTCGTGGTAAAGAATTTTTAAATATTATTGAAAATGAAATGAATATAAAGAAATCGAATAATATAGAGAGACATTCAAGATATTATATACAAAATTCAGTAAAGATATATAAAAAGACAGATTATCAACGATCTTCTAGTCAGACTTCTTTATATCCAATTATTGAAGATGTGAAAGAAAAAGAATGGTATTTAGAAGAGATGATACAAAAGATGATACAATTATACAAAAATGAATCGATGCGTCAATTAAATATATTAGAGATTGGTTTTAGAGATGTACAAAATGTGTTATCTATATCAAAAGAATTGAAGAATAGTATTTATTATTTAATGAGAGATATAATTACACAGAATGAATTAAAAGAATATAAAGAGAATTTACAAAAAGAGAATATATATCAAAATACTCAATTATTTAGTGGAGATTCTGTAAAACATATGATTCAATTATTAAAAATGGAAAATTATGTTGATATTATTTATATCAATCAAAATTTGAAAAAAGAGATGTTTATTATTATGGAGGAGATAATAATAGGATGGAATCTATTAAGACCTGGAGGCTTAATTGTATTAAAAGAAGAGGAGAATATAAAAGATTTTATGGAATCATTTGTAGAAACAAAGAAGAATGAGATACAAGATATTAAAATGAATCAATATTTTATTATTCAACGAAAATAAATTTATCTTTGTAAATAAGTATAAATCATAAAATCGACACGAATTTTTGGATTTATTTTAGAAATACAATTATCAAACTCTTGTCTTATTTTATAAAATGTTTTTATATTTTTAAGACAAATATTAGGTGGACACATTTGGATAAAAATTGGAGTTCGAATCTCTTCTCCATATTCTGTATAATAAACAGCTTCTATACTAGGTTGTAAAAGAAATTTATGTTTATTATATATTTTATCTAAGTTACCAGCACATATATAAAATTCACCTAAATCTTTAGCATGTTTTGTCGAAAATGTTTGATTGATCTGAGTGATATCATAATTTGGATGATATAGAATTAATCGATTCTCTTCAAACACTTTATAGTAAGGATATTCTTTTTTTACTATCTTCTCGAATTTTTGAATAACTTCTCGCATATCCGCAATTTGAGCTATTTTTCTTTTACCATCTAATAAAAAATATATTTGTAAATATAATTCAAAATATAAATATTTTGGTATTTTTTTATATTTTTTTGATTTACTTGTAAGTAAATCATTTATCTTCTTTTTACATTCACTCTTTGTAATCATCTTCTATCTTTCTCTTTGATAATTTTTCATTTTTATGAAAAATGAAAATAAATATAAAGAAATGAAAAAAAATAAAAATTAAAAAATATATAAAATCTTAAAAAATTAAATCCATCTGTAGGGTCCAGTACCTTTGACGGATACATTGTCTTTAGATGGTTCAACTTGAATATTTTGACGTTTAGCATGTACTAACCAATAATAATCACCTGGTTCACCGAAGATTGTGAATTTAGAATCTTCAACTTCAGTAGAACCACATTGTGAACTGTGTCTCTTTTGATTCTTTTTATAAATAGGTGAGACATTTACAGTAAATTCATGGAAAGCTTTTGTATATTCAGGTAAAGATATATAGACTGAATCTTCATTTTCGAGAATAGTGGCTTTACCACGATAATAGACACCAGCTTCAGGACCTTCAAGACAGGCGTGAACGAGATATTTATCAGTTTGAATGGGGTGATCAATAACGAAAGTCTTAGCGGAGTATAAAACTTCTCCAGATGTAGTGTTATAACCGAGAACATTAGTAAAAGTAGCATTACGAATGGGTTTTATATATAGAGCATTTGAGTTAGCACTATTTAATGCCGTTGAAGTAGCATTAATAACAATTGAATTGGAATTTTGATTTGTTTGACCAGCTTGATTACCAATAGCGATTGCTCCAACTCCTTGATTTACACGACCAGCGAAATAACCAATTGCGACAGATGTATCACTTTGACTTGTTTGACCAGCACCTCTACCAACAGCTACACTGTTGATAGATTGATTATATACTCCAGCTAAACTTCCAATAGCTACACTATTTGTTCCTTGGTTATAACGTCCTGATTGATATCCAATTGCTACAGTATCAGTCTCTTGTCCAGTAGTAGCACTTAAATTACCAATAGAAATAGCATTATCACTTTGATTAACATTACCAGCTTGATAACCAATAGCGATAGAAGTAGTACCTTGATTATTAAAACCAGCTTGATAACCTAATGCAACAGAGTTTATATTTTGACCTGTAAAACCGGCTTGATAACCGATAGCAAGATTTTGGTCACCTTGATTTCTAAAACCAGCTTGATAACCCATAGCAATAGAATAATCACCTTGAGTAAATTGTGCAGTATTAAATCCAATAGCAACTGAACGAATACCTTGATAATTTGTGGCTGCTACAACACCAATAGCTACAGCACCAGCACCTTGAGTATTTGAACCAGCTTGAATACCTAAAGCAACAGCATTTTGACCTTGTTCGGTCTGACCAGCTGTACTACCAATTGCAACAGAACCATTTGTTTGGTCATAAGCCCCAGCAAGATAACCGATAGAGACAGATTGAGTACCCTGTGTTGTCATACCTGATTGATAACCAATAGCAACAGCATAATTTTTTTGACTTGAATAACCTGTTTGATAACCAATAGCGACTGAACTACCAATGGTTCCACCTTGGTCACTAAATCCTGATTGATAACCAATAGCTATGGATGAATTCGATTGTCCAGTTATACCAGCCTGATAACCTAATGAGACACTATAACTTGATTGTAAAAATCTACCAGCATGATAACCTAAGGCCACAGTATAATCACCTTGAGTAAATTGACCAGCTCCAAATCCAACAGCTAATGAACCAGTACCTTGATTATTGTTAGCTGCAAAGAATCCAATAGCAACTGAACCACCACTTTGTCCTGTAGCACCTGCTGAATAACCAATAGCAATCGAGTTTTGTCCTTGATATGTTTGACCAGCTCCATAACCAATAGCTACGGAAGCTGTACCTTGGAAATCAGCACCAGCATTAAGACCAACAGCAAGAGCTATTTGATTTTGATTGGTGACACCTGAAGTAATACCGAAGGCCATACCATTATTACCTTGATTGAAACTACCACATGTATTACCTACAGCGACTGAGGCGACACCCTGTGAAGTTCTACCACAGTTAAGACCAACAGCTAATGAATTGATACCTTGACTATAGAAACCAGCATTAGGACCAACAGCTGTACCATTTGTACTTTGGAAATATTGACCAGCTGTATTACCAATAGCTATAGCATTTACACCTTGTCCTGTATTACCAGCTTGATTACCAATAGCTACTGCAGATGAACCTTGATAATTTGTACCAGCGTTAGCTCCGACAGCTACGGATTGTAATCCTTGGAAATTACGACCAGCTACTTGACCAATAGCTACAGCTTGATTAGATTGACTTGTCTCAGCAGCTGAATTACCAATAGCTACAGAAAGATTACCTTGTGATCCCAGACCAGCGTTGATACCTATAGCTACAGATTGTGAACCTTGTGTATACTGTCCAGATAGATAACCAATCGCGATTGAACTTCCACCTTGATTAATCTGTCCACTACTTGTACCAATAGCTACAGCATTAGCACTTTGACTCGTATTACCTGATGAAGTACCAATAGCTATAGCACTCTGTCCTTGTGTGTTTGTACCAGCACCCGAACCTATAGCAATAGATTGAGTTCCTTGATATAATCTACCAGCTGTCTGTCCAATAGCTATAGCTTGATTATATTGATTGGTTTGAGCAGTAGCATTACCAATAGCCACGGATAGACCACCTTGTCCAGTAAGACCAGCATTTATACCAATAGCTACGGATTGTACACCTTGACTATATTGACCACTTGAATTACCGATGGAGATGGAAGAAGCACCTTGATTATTTTGTCCAGAATTAATACCAATGGCTACAGCATTATTACCTTGAGTAAATTGAGCACTTCTATAACCCATGGATATTGAATTTTGACCTTGATTATTTTGACCAGCTTCTTGACCCATAGCGATTGAGTAATTACCTTGATTTCCATAACCAGCCAATTCACCAACAGCAACAGATCCTGTACCTTGAATCACTTGACCTGCTTGTAGACCAATAGCTACACCACTAATATTTTGATTTTCATAACCAGCATAATAACCGATTGCTACTCCATAATTACTTTGACTTGTACCACCAGCTCCTTCACCAATAGCTACTGCATCTTCACCTTGATTTTGTTGACCAGCTTGATAACCGATAGCTACTGATGCTGTTCCTTGACTAATAAGAGCGGTATCATGACCAATAGCGATAGCATTAAGACCTTGTCCACTAGCACCCGCTTGAATACCTAAGGCCACAGCATTTGTACCTTGATTTTGGAAACCAGATTGATAACCAAGAGCGACACCAGCTGATCCTTGATTTTGTAATCCAGAATCAACACCTATGGCAATACCATTTCTACCTTGATTAAGATTACCAGCTTGATGACCTATAGCGATAGCACCCGAAGTCTGTGATGTCTGTCCAGCATATTTACCAATAGCTATACCATTATTTCCTTGATTTGTAATACCAGCTTGAGTACCAATAGCTATAGAATCAGTACCTTGAGATTGAGCTCCCGCTTGATAACCAATGGATATAGCACCAGAAGATTGAGAAGTTTCTCCAGCATTAAAACCAATAGCTACAGCACTTTCACCTTGTGTATTTTGACCAGCTTGATAACCAACAGCAACAGAATATTGTTGAGCGAAGTAATTACCAGCTGAATAACCAATAGATACTGTACCGGTACCTTGAGATGTTTGACCAGAATTTACACCAACAGCGATAGCTTGTTGTCCTTGGGTACCATGAGCTGCATAGAAACCAATAGCGATACTCTCAGTACCTTGATAATTTCTACCAGCTTGGTATCCCATAGCAACAGCTCTAATTTTTTGATTATTATTACCAGATAATGAACCAATAGCTACAGAGAAGTCATCTTGATTAATAGTACCACTTTGATCACCAATGGCAACAGCAGCATAATTTTGATTTGTTTTACCAGCTAAAAAACCAATTGCTACAGCATTACTTTGTTGACTTGAAAAGCCAGCTTGGAAACCAATAGCAATAGCATTACTCGATTGTAGATAATAAGCTGATTGAAAACCAATAGAAATAGCTTCTCGTTGTTGACCAGTAAATCCAGCAGATATACCGATAGCAATACCATTTGTTTGTTGATATTCTTGTCCCGCGTTAGCTCCAATAGCTATTGAACCAGAACCTTGATTATTTTGTCCAGATGATTGTCCTAGAGCTACACCACGAATAGCTTGATTATATCTTCCAGCATAATAACCAATAGCGAGAGCTCTATTTTGTTGTGATGTATTACCAGCAAGATAACCAATAGCTATAGATTCAGAAGCTTGATTTTGTGCTCCGGCTCTGTCTCCTATAGAAATACTACTTATAGATTGAGAAATAGCACCAGCTTGATAGCCTATAGCAACTGAATTAAATCCTTGATTATTTTGACCAGCACTTAAACCAATAGCTACAGAATTAGTAGATTGATTTAAGTTTCCAGCAAAATATCCAATAGATACGGAACCAGAATTTTGATTTGTTTGACCAGCAGATTCACCTATAGCCACAGCGTATATACCTTGAGTTCCCATAGCTGCATTGGAACCTATAGCTATAGCATTTGTACCTTGATAAAATCTTCCAGCCTGTCTACCCATAGCTACAGCACCTGAATATTGTTGAGCAACACCAGCATTATTACCAATAGCTACAGCATTATTACCTTGTGTACTTTGTCCTGCACTAGGACCAATCGAAATAGCACCACTACCTTGTTGATTTTGACCAGCTAATTGACCAATAGCAACAGCAGCTCCAGATTGATTTGTTTGACCGGCACTATTACCGATGGCAACAGCATTTATTCCCTGTGTACTTTGACCAGCTTGAAGACCAATACTTACAGAGTTAGCACCTTGTTCATTATAGCCTGAATTTGCACCTATAGCTACAGAACCAGATGCTTGATCTATTCCACCAGCATTACTACCAATAGCAATAGAATATTCACCTTGTGTACCTTGACCAGCTTGGAAACCAATTGATACTGCATAAGAACCTTGATTTGATTGTCCTGTACTTCTTCCCATTGAAATCGCCCCGTATCCCTGTGTATATTGACCTGCTTGTAGACCAATAGCTACACTAAATGTACCCTGATTTATTGTACCAGCACTAGCACCCAAAGCTACAGCACCTGAACCTTGTGATGTTCGTCCAGCTATATTTCCCACAGCTACTGAATATCGAGCTTGATTATATCCACCTGCACCATTACCAACAGCTACAGAATTAGCTCCTTGATTTGTTAAACCAGCATTAGCTCCGATATGAACAGTCACAGAATCAACTTGATAAGATGATGTTGTCGTATCCCAATATAAATAATCAGAGTAGGATGTTCCATTCGGTAAAATAGTACCTTGAGGACCTGTAGCTCCTGTTAATGAAGCTGTACCAGGATTACCTTGTGGACCTGTATAACCAGTGTTTCCTTGTAAACCTTGTGGACCTGTATATCCTGTAGCACCTGTTAATGATGCTATTCCTGGACTTCCTTGAGGTCCTGTAAATCCTGTATTACCTTGAAGACCTGTTGCTCCAGTGGGACCAGTTTCAATAGAAGGAGCACCTTGAGGTCCTGTATATCCGGTATATCCAGTAGGTCCAGTAAATCCTTGTAAACCTTGAGGTCCTGTATAACCAGTAGAACCTGTTCTACCAGTAAATCCTTGAGGACCAACAGCTCCTGTAAATCCTTGTAAACCTTGAGGACCTGTAAAACCCGTATAACCAGTTGTACCTTGTGGTCCAG
>JACCED011890819.1_pt1 | contig 11108 bp, 13 predicted proteins | sample 7455021 | NCBI WGS metagenome assembly JACCED01 (sample SAMN15323456, study PRJNA562643) | freshwater metagenome | isolation source: river surface water | place: USA:Blue River Watershed | collected 2017-08-19 | reverse complement strand
TCGGAGCGGGTTTCTCTCAGCAGGTTGTTTGTTAAATGAACGATCAGGCGCCTCACCCGCTGATTTCGCCGGTTTTCACCGACAGACAAATCCTGATCAGCACAATCGGAACTTCCCCCACCGCTCAGATCCTTTCGGATCTAGGCGAATGGCAGACATTCCTTCATGCGCGGCTCCATGGTCTCGTGGACAAGTGCCGCCTTGCCGAGCTTCCGCTTCCGCTTCGAACTTTTCGAAGAAGCGAGATGGCGGAGCCCCGGCTTGCGGCGAAGCAACTTGCCCGTAGCGGTTACTTTGAACCGCTTGGCCACGGCCTTCTTGGTCTTGCGACGTGCTACTGGCTTTGGCATGGGGCTGAGGACAGTACACGGGAAGAAGGGGTCCGCAACGTTTTTCGGGAAAAAAGTCATGCTCCCGCTCCAGCATTGGCCACGCAACTCACAGTCCCCCCAGTACGAATCCCCAGCAAGTCCGCATCAGCCCGCAATCACGATTCCATCAGACAAACCCACAAACGTATTTTCAGTCACTCGTTCGCGTTTTTTTCATTTTTTGATTGGAGTCCGTGCGTCCCTGCAAGAGACTCTTCGACTCAACTGTTACCAGACATACTACAATGGGTTCACTGAAGAAGCGGCGGAAAGCCAAGATTGCAAAGCACAAGCGTAAGAAGCGGATGAAGGCAAACCGCCACAAGAAGCGTCTCCGCTACAAGAGCTGATACATCCCGTTGGAGGCGTTCGCCTCGATGGTGTTTGTTCGGCTTGGAATCGCAGACCAATGTCTTCGTTCCACCAAGTCTTCTCACCGGAGGTCCCCAAATCATCTGGGGAACCTCCGGTTTTATTTTACGGGCAGCGCTCCGCTATCGGATTCCTACACCGGGTAATCCGCTCCCTATTCGTCGTCGCTTTGAGCGCGTCCCCCCCCTGCCCGGCAACTCCTCCTCAAAGCCACGTACACGGGGACCTTCTCACCCTCATTCGCCCCGCCATATCTCAGGCGAGCGAGACCAATGACCGAGAAATCAAAGCGGCAGCACTCCTGATACGGTCCGCTCTTGCTCAGGAAGAGAATGATCACGCCCTTGCATTCGAGACCCTTCGCGCATCGTGGAAACTCAACCCTGCAAATCCCAGTCTCGCCATCCGCCTAGCATACGAGGCCCTCGAAACAGAAAATATCGCGCTTGCTCAATCAATCCTTGGTGAAACAGCAAAACACTGTCAGACGGACAGCTCCCTCAGAGTTCATCAAGCGGTCATCGGATTGCGTTACCAAGCCAATCCGAAACTCGCACTCGGATACGCCGAAATCGCGTACCGCATGTCACCCGCTAACCCTCGTGCCATCAGCATCCTGGCCGAAAGTCTCGCCGCACTCGGAAACATAGATCGTATCGAACAACTCATCTCGGCCTGCGCCTCGCTGAACGTCAACGACCCGGATTTCTGGACATCCACCTCAGAAACATTCGCGAAAGGATTGTTCACAGAAGGAGAGCTTCCTCACCCTCAAACGCTGAGCCGCTTCAACGCACTGTTGCGCCGAAGCATTTCTGCAGGCATTCATGATCCGATCCATATCGAGAAAAATGCAGATCTCTGCGTGATGAGCGCGCAACTGCCAGAGGCCGTGAGACTATACCGTCATTGTCTTGCAACTCCCGACGAGCGACCTGCGCCACGCCGAGCCCAAACCCATCACAAACTCGCACGCACACTCCTCTCGCTTGACAAAGAGGAAGACGCATTAACTGCTGTAAATCAAGCTGTTGCGCTCGACTCAGCCAACCCTGCTCACCTCGAGCTCCGAGCAGACATTCACGCTGAGAGGAAAAATCTCAACCTCGCACTGCACGACCTGGCGCGCAGTGCTGACCTCGATCCGGAATCCCTCGAACTTCAGCTGCGTACGGCCAACCTTGAACTCAAACTTCATGAGTTTGCCGCCGCTGCAAAACGATGTCATCGGCTGACGGAAATGTTCCCCACGGCACCCACGCCGAAGGTGCTCCACGCAATCGCACTCGCGTCACAGGGAAAACATGCAGAGGCAGTTCATCACCTTGCCCAAGCAGAATCCCTCCTCGCCGAGAATGAGCAAGAATCAATCGGGCCAGAGATTCTTTTCCCTCTTGGCGTTGCCGCGGAAAGAGCTGGACTCCATGAAAAAGCTGAACATCTCCTGCAAAAATGCGCCAACTCCGAGTCTGACATCTCAACGGACGCAGCAAACCACCTCGCGTTCATGTGGATTGAATCTGAAGTGAAACTCGAAGCCGCAGGGCAACTCATCCAGCGCGCAGTTCGAGACCGCCCAGAGAATCCCTACTACCGCGACACCCTCGGTTGGTGGTTCTTCAAGAACGGACGCCCGAAAGCAGCGCTTGATGAGCTTTTGGTCGCACTTCGCAATATGCCGGATCCGGATAAGCCGGACGTCCACTGCCACCTGGCTGAGCTATATATCGTCTTAAATCAACCAGACAAGGCAGCGACCCACCTCAAGGCGGCGGCAGACGTCCGGCCAGACACGCCAGGAATCATTGAAAAGCTTGAGATACTAAGAATCACGAACCCAAGCATTCGCTAGCCTGCCACCAGCAACTCTCCGTAAGCCTGCCGAGCGATTTCGCTGGAAATTGCCAGCACCTCACCCTGAGTTTCGCATCGGAGAAAATCGTCCCGATAGGCACGACAAGTCGAACGATCCAACGATCTGATTGCCTTTTTCACCCGCGGCACCAGCGCAGATCCAACGCTGAGTCCAGAAATGCCCAACGCCATGAAGAGAGGCGTCAACATCAGGTCCCCCGCGGATTCACCACAAACTCCCACCGGAACACCCTCCTCCAAAGCGGCACAAACGGTGCCATCAATCAGCTGAATAACAGCCGGATGTGCCGTCTGGTACAAGTCAGAGACAGCCTCGTTCAACCGGTCCGCAGCCATCACGTACTGAACCAGATCGTTCGTCCCTATCGACAAAAAATCCACTTCTCGTGCGATGCTCCCTGCACAAATAGCAGCCGATGGCACTTCGATCATGGCCCCTACTTCAAGCTCTCCGTCAAATCCCAACTCCAAACAAACGGAATCCAAGACCGAGTTAGCCATCCGAACCTCATCAACAGTCGTGACCATCGGGTACATAATCTTGATCGTACGCTCACCAGCGACTCGGACCATCGCCCGCAACTGCTGCTTGAACATCTCCGGATGCCGCAAACACAGACGAATCGCCCGCAATCCCAAGAAGGGGTTGCTTTCGACCGCAAACACTCGCGAATCCAAAACTTTGTCCCCTCCAAGATCGAGGGTTCTTAAGACAACAGGCCAAGGATGCATCGCATCTGCAACCGTCCGATAGACAGCGAACTGCTCATCCTCGGACGGCAATCCATTCTTCTCCAAATAGAGGAACTCTGTCCGAAACAATCCGACCCCCTCAGCTCCACTGTCCCGGACAGCAGACACTTCTGCAGCGGTCTCCATGTTCGCGCAAAGCGTCATGTGAAAACCATCACTGGTCACAGCGCGCTCAATCCGAATCCCAGCGAGTTGCGCGCTTTCCCTAGCAACCCGCTCTCTGTCCTGCGCGACCTTGCGAAGCAATACATCCCCAATATCCAATCGCACCTCCCCCGACGTGCCGTCGACAAAGATGTCCTGCCCATCCTCGATCAAGGCACACAATCCATGCACACCCGCAACCATCGGGATACCCATCGACCTCGCGATGATTGCCGCATGCGAAGTCCGCCCTCCCGACTCGGTGACAATACCCTGAACTCGGTGTCGGTCCAATCCAGCGACTTCACTTGGCTTCAACTCCTTGGAAACCAGTACACAAGGGACATTCGGAAGCTGCAACTTTCCAGACCCTCCTCCCCCGAAAGCACGCAATACACGGTGTCCGACATCACGGAAGTCGAGAGCTCGCTCACGGAATAAATCATCATCCATTCCGGCAAGACGCTCCGCAAACTCCTCCACAACGGTATGATAAACTTCCTCGGCATTCCTCAAATCCCTGCGAATGCGCTTCCGAACTTCGCCAACGAGAGAATGGTCCAACAATACCAGTAAATGCGTCTCGAGAACCTCGCGACCGACCGCATCAGATGGGGCGGACATCCCCAGCAAAAGATCACGGATTTGCTGTTCCGATTGTCTGAGAGCTGCATCGAACCGCATCATCTCACCTTCCACCTCGTCAACTGACAACTCATACGAGGGGAAGTCAGCCGAAAAGGGGTGGATCAAAAGGACTGGCCCGAGCGCCATCCCGCCGGAAACAGAGACACCCCTGAACACTCTCTGGTCGCCATCCGTCATGTGTAAAACTTCCCAACGCTACCCAAACAAATGCAAACCGCCCAATCACTCCTCGTCAAACTTCCGAGACACAACGAGCACCTCTATCTGATCGAGAGCCTCCGCCGCACCATCCCCCTCACAACTAACCTTTAGTTCGGACCCCTGCCCCGCTGCCAACATCATCAATCCCATGATGCTTTTGCCATTGACCTGCTCACCGTCTTTTTCCACCCAAACCTCGCAACGAAAACCACTACAAAGTTTGACGAACATCGCCGATGGACGAGCATGCAAGCCGAGGCGATTACTCACGGTAAAAACCTTTTCGACCCGTCCTGCACTTTCTCCGGTGATGGCGCTCGCGTCAGACATGAACCAATGTAGTCACGGATTGTTGCCCATGATTCGCAGAAGTCGACGCCGGAATTCATGCGCGGAGTCGTGCCCCGCTGACCGCAACTTCTGATTCAGCGCTGCAACCTCGACCAACCGAGCCAAATCCCGCCCCATCCTCACGGGAACCGTCACATGAGGAACTTGGACTCCGAGAATTCCGTAATATTCACGCTCTAATCCGGTCCGATCGATCTCCTCCACCTCGTCCCACTCCTTGAACGTGACCACTAAGTCTAACCGCTTCTCCAAGCGAATGCTGCCAATACCAAAAATCGACATCACATTGATCACCCCCAACCCCCGGACCTCCATGTGATTCCTAGTCACGTCAGATGAAGTGCCAAACAAATCCCCATTGGCCATCAACTTGAACTTTGTCACGTCGTCACTCACCAAGCTGTGTCCCCTCTCCAACAAACCAAGCACACACTCCGACTTCCCAATCGCACTTTTTCCCCGAATCAACGTCCCAATTCCAAGGATGTCGACCATGCATCCAAACTCGTTCTTCTGAGGGGCGAACTCCTGAGACAACGCCACCGTCGCCGTGTTTAAAAAAGTCATCGTGACCAACGGAGTCACGAACACTGGGATTTGGCGTACATCCGCCTCCCTTAAAAGATAGTCTGGGACTGCCTCCTCACGGGCCACTACCACACACGGGATTGGACGGTCGAATAGGGCACAGCAGCGCTCTCGTGCCTCCTCCTTTGGCAAACTCGCAAGATACGACAGTTCAGCCCATCCCATCACCTGAATGCGTTTCTCAGCAAAATAACTGAAGAACCCAGCAAGGGCCAATCCCGGTCGATTAACCGTTGGCTCACTGATTTTGCGCTCAAGTCCGCCCTCGCATCTCCCGACGCGGGTCATTTTCAGCGTCTCAGAATGCTTTCCGAAAAACGCCCCAACAGTCACCGACCTAAAAGTTGGGTCACTCTGGCTCATTGGAAAAACCTTACAGACCAACCCGACAGCTCACCACCCGATTCCACAACCCTTCAAAAATCAACTGGCAGAAACAAAAAACCCGAGGGCAAAGAAGCCCTCGGGCCAACTGGACACACCTCACGAGTTAGCGGCGAAACACCACTAAAAACGAAAGGCATCAAAACTCGTCTTCATTTCCACGCTCCCATCCGCGCTCACGCTCACGCCCACCACGTCCACCACCTCCACCCCCAGCGCCGCCACGTCCTCCTCCGCCACCGAAACCACCACGTCCTCCTCCTCCGCCGCCACCAAATCCGCCACGTCCTCCCCCACCGCCGCCGCCGAAACCACCACGTCCTCCCCCACCGCCACCACCCGAACGGCCTTCCATTGGGCGGGCCTCATTCACGGTCAACGCGCGACCATCGGCTTTTGACCCGTGCAGACGCTCAACGGCCTGACGAGCTTCCTCATCAGTCGACATGGTCACGAAACCGAATCCGCGGGATTTGTTCGTGAACCTATCGATGATGATCTGGACCGAGGCGACCTCGCCCACCTGCTTGAACAACTCCTCGAGCTCTACCTCTGTCATCGAGTACGGAAGCCCACCGACATACAATTTCGTTCCCATTTCTGATTATCTGCAACCAGAAGCATACCGAAAAGGTTCCCGCTCATCGGATCTCAAGTTATCACGGAGTCTGCACTCCCTTGATCACTCCCCATTTTCCAAGGCACTGCTCGACTGGCAGAAACCACGGAAACAGGTTTCGCTCAATTGGCAACCGGATAATGTCAAAAAGTGTCGCTCACCGCGACAAACCGTGCGAGCCTTCAAGATTAATCATGGCCAAGGAAGAATCAATCGAAGCAGAAGGAACCGTTACCGAAGTGCTTCCAGGCACCATGTTTCGCGTTAAACTCGCCGCAGGGAGCACCGTTCTTGCCCACGTGTCCGGAAAAATGCGCAAGCACTTCATCCGGATTGTCCCAGGCGACACAGTCACCGTAGAGCTTTCCCCTTACGACCTCACCAAGGCGCGAATCACCTTCCGAGCCAAATAGCTTCTCACAAACCCGGCGACCGCAGAAACTCGAGAGGATTTTCCTCCCGAATCCGTGCATTTGGTCTACTCTCGCAACATCACCTGCCCTATGACCTCCGAAACAATACTCCCAAATGAGGAACCTCATCCGGTGACGGACGGCCTCAAAAAAGTGGCCAAGCAAGTCGCTGAGACGCTTAAAAGTTCTGCGGAGTCGACCGCCAAAGAAATCCGAGATGCTGCCGACGCTGGGACGGCGAACATTAAAGTGAAGGCGGAGGCCGTTCTCGAGGAGGCAAAGCACCGCGCTGACGATTTTCAAAAAGAAGCTGAGCAATACATTCGAGCCAATCCACTGAAAGCCGTTCTGCTCGCTCTCGGTGCAGGATTTATCGCTGGTACCCTGCTGAGGCGCTAAAATCAGCATGGAAGACGCCTCCCAACGAGGACTCGCAGACACGCTCAGGGACATCCTCCACGCGGGGATATCCTATCTGCGGTCCCGATCCGAGCTTTTCGGACTCGAGAGCAAGGAGGCGATGAATCAGATTGCTGGTTTCCTGCTCCTATTCGCACTTGCCGCCGCCATCGGACTGGTCGGCTATCTACTGATCTGCCTCGCAGCCGTTTTCGGAATCGCACGTTGGTTTGGAGGAGACAACGCCTGGATTTTTGTTTCCCTATCGGCAGGCGCGATTCACGTCGCATTAGGCTACCTCGTGGTCCGCGCAGCCCGCGGCTGGTTGAAAAAACCAATGTTCAAGTCAACGCTAGAAGAGTTCAGAAAGGATGAGGCATGGTTGAAATCGAACGTCAAAAAGCCTCTCTGATTGCTGAAATCGACCGCGCTCGGGCCGCCTTTCGTTCAGCAACCACGGAACTCAACGCCTCCCTTGACGTTGGAACGATGAGCAAAAACTTCGTGGCCAAACACTCTTGGCAGATCGTTGGAGTTGCACTGGGAACAGGAGTCCTCGCGGCGCTTATCGGATCGCGCGCTCAGCCCCTTGCGAAAATCGGCGCTTCCGTCGTGACCGGAACCGCAGGGGCCGCAAAAGCTGGAGTCAAGGCCTTGCTTTTCAACACACTTCTCTCCGCAGCGCAGCCAGCAATCAGTCGTCTTTTGACTGAAAAGTTGACGGCAATCCTAAAGGAGAAGTCCCCCGACATATTAAATCTTTTTACAAAGTCCGCTAAAACTGGGGACGGATCTAGCCGCTGAGAGGGCCTCCTCACTCAGCAACATCCCTTCTCTCTCTCCGCGACGAGGGCCATTCAATGGCGATGCGGTTTCTCCAGACCCTTCGTTGCTTGACAAAATAGACCGAGAGAGGAGCGCCCTCGTCCCCATTCCTCTGTTGGCCCGCTCAGTCTATTGTTTTGGGGATGCTGGATGATAACGATCAAGCTTCCCTTGGGCGGAAGTAAAAAACTCTGAACCCAGCTGCCATCCCTCATACACCCCAGCAGTGGTACACAAAAAAGCCGCTGAGGTCACCCTCAGCGGCTATCGAAAAACAGACAACTACGCTTCGACCTCAACGCCCATCTGACGGGCCGTGCCCGCAATCACCCGCATCGCAGCCTCTTCAGACCGCGCATTCATGTCCACCATCTTGCGCTTAGCAATGTCCAACAACTGCTTCTTCGTAAGCTTCCCGACCTTCGTCTTGTTCGGCTCCTTGGAGCCCGACGCTATCCCCAACGCCTTCTTAATCAGCGCTGACGACGGCGGCTGCTTCGTTACAAACGTAAAACTCTTGTCCTTATAAACCGTAATAACAACGGGAAGAACATCGCCCGCCTGCGGTTGAGTCCGAGCATTGAACTCCTTGCAAAACGCCATGATATTCACACCGTTTTGCCCGAGAGCGGGACCCACGGGAGGTGCCGGATTGGCTTGCCCCGCTGGGATCTGCAACTTGATTTGCGCTACAACTTCTTTTGCCATAACTTTTTCTATTTTAACCTTTAATTACTCTCATCCCCGTCATCCTTCTCAACCTGCCAGTACTCCAAATCCACCAAGGTCGCCCGACCGAAAATCTCGACCGAAACACGCAACTTGCCCTTCTCGGGATCCACTTCGACTACCGGACCGCTCTGACTCATGAACGGCCCATCCGCCACCTTTACCTTCTCTCCAACCTGGAAATCCATCTTCGGACGGGCATCTTCACTGAGAATCGTGTACTCTCTCAAAAGATTTTCAACCTCGTCGGGAGACATCTTGGAAGGCCTGTCTCTCCGTCCGGCAAAACCAATGATGTTCGATGTCTCTTGGATGAAATACCAAGTCCTGTCCACCAGATTCGCCTTTGGATCGCTAGGATCCGGACGCTTATCCTCGTCAATCAACCACATGTTGATGAACAAGTAGCCCGGGAAACTCTTCCGTTTACTCTCAGTCCGCTTTCCGTGCTTCACCTCGGAGACCCGCTCCTCAGGCAGCATCACATTGAAAATGTAATCCGACATTTCCTCCATCTGCACGCGGCGGTCAATGTTGTCCTTCACCATTTTTTCGCGCCCGGACAGCACGTGCACCACAAACCACTGCGACCTCTTCTGTTCTTCCGTCATACGCTACGTTCGGAGTTACTTTTACAAATACGCTTACGGTCGGTCGCAATCCTCAGCGAATTACCCAACTTCCAGCCTTCAACAAAACCAAGTCGCACAAAGAGACGAAGCCACTCAACAAAATCATCGCAATCACAACAATCAGAGTTGAATCAATCAACTCTTTGTACTTCTTGACCCCCTTCTCTTCCGGATTCCAAGGCCAAGAGGACTTGGACAGTTCAACCCGAATCTCGGAAAGAAACTCTTTCGTTTTGGCAATCATATTTGTCTATCCTAAACGGCTCACAAAAAACGAACTTGCAAGACCCCTTAGGAAACGCGTGCTCGTGAACCAACACTTCTTGAAAACCCGTATCTTCGGGCTTTTCGGGACTATTCACATGAAAGAGGAGCACGGCAGGAGGGACTCGAACCCCCAACAAGCGGTTTTGGAGACCGCTGCTCTACCAATTGAGCTACTGCCGTATCTAATCCTGCCTCATGAACTCTGAGACACCCCTCTGGTCCAATCTAGTTGGGGAGCGGGGCGAACCCCGCTCCTTAGTAACCAGTTTTTGTTCTCTCGAACTGGAACTGAGCTTCACCAGCAAAGCATCAATCCCAAATCTGCATCAAGGAATGATGTCGGCAATACGCCCTGCACCCACCGTGCGGCCACCCTCACGGATAGCGAAGCGCATCGTTTTTTCCATCGCAACCGATGTGATGAGCTCAACCGTGATGCTGACGTTATCGCCGGGCATCACCATCTGCACACCTTCAGGCAATGTCACCGCACCAGTCACATCCGTCGTGCGGAAGTAGAACTGAGGACGATAGTTGTTCATGAAAGGAGTGTGACGGCCGCCTTCTTCCTTGGAAAGCACGTAAATCTCAGCCGCAAACTTCTTGTGTGGCTTAATGGACCCTGGTTTCGCGATCACCTGACCGCGCTCCACATCGTCCTTCTTGATACCACGCATCAAAATCCCGACGTTGTCGCCGGCTCGCGCTTCGTCCAGCAACTTACGGAACATTTCGATGTCGGTCACCGTGGTCTTCTGCGTGTCACGCAACCCGATAATCTCAACTTCCTCCATCTTCTTGAGAATCCCACGCTCAACGCGGCCCGTTGCCACCGTCCCACGACCTTCAATGTTGAAGACGTCTTCAACTGGCATGAGGAAGGGTTGGTCAATCGGACGTTCAGGAACAGGAATGTACGAGTCCACTTGGTTCATCAACTCGATGATGCAAGCCGCATCAGCGTGGGTCGGATCTCCAGCTTCCAGTGCCTTCTTCGCAGAACCCTTTACAATCGGAAGGTCGTCGCCAGGGAACTCATACTTGGACAAGGTCTCGCGAATTTCCATCTCAACGAGTTCGAGAAGGTCGGGATCCGCCATGTCGCACTTGTTCATGAACACAACAATCGCGGGAACGCCAACCTGACGAGCCAACAGAATGTGCTCCTTCGTCTGGGGCATCGGGCCGTCGGTTGCAGACACCACGAGAATCGCTCCGTCCATCTGAGCCGCCCCCGTGATCATGTTCTTCACGTAGTCAGCATGCCCGGGGCAATCGACGTGTGCGTAGTGCCGATTTTCCGTCTCATACTCAACATGGGCAGTGTTGATCGTAATCCCACGCTCGCGCTCTTCAGGTGCGGCGTCGATTTCGTCGTAGGCCTTCGCCTGCGCCATCCCTTTCTTCGACAGAACGGTGGTGATTGCTGCGGTCAACGTCGTCTTGCCGTGGTCGACGTGTCCAATGGTGCCGATGTTAACATGCGGCTTGTTGCGGCTAAATTGCTCCTTGGCCATAGGTCAGTGAGTTCTTTCTG
>JACCED010188773.1_pt1 | contig 11114 bp, 10 predicted proteins | sample 7455021 | NCBI WGS metagenome assembly JACCED01 (sample SAMN15323456, study PRJNA562643) | freshwater metagenome | isolation source: river surface water | place: USA:Blue River Watershed | collected 2017-08-19 | reverse complement strand
CGCTGAACAATGACGAGAGATATTTTATTTCTATGATTCTCGCATTTTTTGCAGCGAGTGATGGAATTGTCATGGAGAATCTGGCGCAGCGATTTATGACAGAGGTCCAGCTGGCGGAAGCTCGTGCTTTCTACGGGTTTCAAATTGCAATGGAGAATATTCATTCTCAGATGTACAGTATTCTAATTGACACGTATATCAAGGATTCAGCCGAGAAGGACAAGTTATTCAACGCGATCCAAATGTTCCCCTGTATCAAGAAGAAGGCTGACTGGGCGTTGAAATGGATTGGTGATAAGCGTAGCACATTTCAGACGCGTTTGGTTGCGTTTGCATGCGTCGAGGGGATTTTCTTCTCTGGTGCATTCTGCTCCATTTACTGGTTGAAGAAGCGCGGACTTATGCCTGGTTTGACATTCAGTAATGAATTAATCTCTCGAGATGAAGCACTTCATACAGAGTTTGCGGTCTTGTTGTATACGAAGATGGTGAAGAAGATTCAACGTCATCGTGTTTATGAAATCGTCCGTGATGCAGTGGAAATCGAAAAGGAGTTTATCTCTGAAGCGCTTCCTTGTCGTTTGATTGGAATGAACGCGAAACTGATGTGCCAATATATCGAGTTTGTGGCGGATCGTTTGGTTCTTCAGCTTGGGTATGATAAGATCTATAATGCGACGAACCCGTTTGATTTTATGGAAATGATCAGTCTTGCTGGAAAGACGAACTTTTTTGAGCGCAGGGTTGGAGAATATGCGCTCGCCGAAAAGAAGGTGGCTGATACAGTATTTGAATTCAACGCTGATTTCTAAATACAGAGTTTATTAATGACCACTCCCGAGCGGAGCGGAGTGAATGGAGCCGAAGCGATAGCGCTGGCGAAATGAGCAAAGCGACGCGAGTATTACATGAACAATGCGCGCATACCAAACCGACGCTGCCCTTCTATTCCTGTATTCAATTTCGGCATATTTGATTGAACCGGAATGCGTGAGTGTACTGGTGGCGGTATTTGTGGTCGTGCTTGCACAGGCGGTTTTGCAGCTGTATTGTATTGAATCTTTAGTTCTTGAATGTTCTGGATTGCCTTCATTGGAGAAACGTTTATTTGTGTAAGTTTGTTTAATGTTTCTTCTTCAAAGTGAAGCTGTGAATATGAGATATACGAATCAAATGTGAATACATCGATCATATGTGTATCGTCATATACGCTATAATTCAAATTCGTTATTTTAGATAGCCCATCAAGGTTGTTTGGCATCAATGATGTCGCCATTTCATCGCGACAAATAAGGCGTTTAAACCCGTCTGCGAATTGAAGAATATTCATATCTCCTATCTTAAAAAAGTTACTGCGGTCGATAACAAGACCAAACTCTTTGGCGCGTCGTTGAATTAAATTATCTTCCCCACCCCATGCCCAGAAATTCGGAAACCCGTTGATTCTCTCGAAATCTACACCTCGAATGGAAAAAATACCGCCAAGAGCAAATTGAAATCCGTAGAAGTGTTTTATGACACCGAAATCAGTAGAATAGTTAAGAATATTCTTGTCATATGGAAGTGTATCGATGTCGTTGAATATAAATGTGATATTTTTGTAATCATTCGGATATTTATCCTTTAATGCTAAAAACCCGATATTTTTCATTCCACCACGATTAAATGGACGTTTATCGTTTTGATGAACAAAATAATAGGTCCAATCTTCAGGAGGGACATCCGCCATAACTTTATGAATGTATGTACTAAAAAATACACGATGCGGTTCACGATCTCTGTAGGGAATAATAAAAACGAACTTTGGTGGAACTGAGACCATGATTGTATTATGAAACGGTATAATATCATAATACAATAAAATAACACGTTTGTAACGCTTGAATTATACTGGATTCGTTATCGCTACAGGAGGCGCCACCGTAGATGGCGCGTATTTTGCAAGTATCATTTTTGGAACAAGTTTGTCACGCATATCGTATAATTTCTTGTAGCATTTGTTGATCGTGACTTCGCTCATATCACTAACACGATTCACGTCTTTTTTCGTGATCGAGAGATGGCACATTGACGCGACAAAGTAAATAATACCAGATGCGATACTGTGTGGTGTATTTTCAGGAATCAGATTTTGTTTTTCAATCATAACTGCGATGAATTGACATAATTTCGTGAGCTCGTCATTGATCAAAAGACGACTACAATATCTCTCGATGAACGCTTCTGGCTTTGTCTTACAAAAGTTCGTTTTCTCTGAGTTTTCTAAATTGGATTCAAGTTCATTGATGATACTCACCGCATTTTTACATCCTTTCGTCGCGCTTGTATTGTCCAGGTTGAAGATGCTCGCGATTTCTTTTGGAGTGCGCGGACAATTGTGTATTTTACAAGCGATATAGATGGATGCGCCTACCACGCCATCACGATTCAGACTGCGGAATGTTTTATGCTCAGATATGCGCTTGTGCACACGGAGTGCTTCATCGATGATCATTTTCGAGATTCCCTTGTTTTGTGCAAGTGTGGTGATCTTCTGGAACATATCGTATTGTGCCTTCTCTCGATATGGCATCGACTGCCATTCTGTGTATCGCCGAATTTTAAGCATGTCTTGTGAATAAGACCCGCCCTCACACATTACCTTACAACCGTAGGACGACTCCTTGAGAAGTGGATTCACCGGCATACCGCAACGAGTGGGATCGTTGTTTTGGTTGTCGTCTGCACCATAATAACGCCATTCTGCGCTTTGATCGAGAGATTCATCTTTGTATAAAATGCTGCATCTGGGGTTTTTGCATGTAAGAAACCCGTCATCTGTCAGCACGACTTCACTTGAACATACTTCGCAATTCTCTCGAATCCCCGATTTACGATAGAGACACTCCACATCAATATCGGGTTTAATGAAGAGTGCAGATATTTTCTTCGAGGATGGGAGAACCTTGCGATCGTCGTTGGCAGCCACAGTGTCGGTAGAATCACTATCACCTTCTTTGTCTTGCGATACCGGATTTGATGACATTTGTTTCGGTGAACTTTGCACACCATCGGGTATATTCATTTTTTGCTCTTCAAGTAATTCCGGCATAAAGTCTTCTTCTATTTTTGCCCATATATTTTCGTCATGAACTGTGCGTTTATTACGTTTGGTTTCATTGACCTTGATTGATGAATGATGACCGGGTGATCGATAATGACGCGTCATTGTCGTCGACGACATATGCGACGACGAATAAGAGGATGACGGTGATGATTGAACTGTGGGTATAAACACACCATGACACGAATTAAGATTAGATTGCATTTTTGTATACTTTGAAGTGTTTTTGGTTGTGTTTATCCACTCTTTAAATAAAATATATATTGATATCTTTATATCAATTTTATCCGATATTTCGATCTCCGCGTCTAACCCCACCGAACTATTATCTATCCTAATAACAAAGAAATAGGATACGATACGATACGATACAATGGGTAATAATGTATCAACATTATCTTCGTCAAATATGGATGAATTACGAGATACAGCGCTTAAATTAGACTTGTATGCACAACGTATTATTTTAAAAGAAGTCAAATTCAATTCGACATTGGGTGATAGCGGAAAATGCGAGAAGCTTATTATTATTACGAGTGAGGTATTAAACCGGCTTCCGTTTCGTTTGATTTCGTATATGGATCGTCGTCACAAACTATTTTCTGAAAAATATGAACCGATTAATGCTATGGATCGCGCTCTTCTCATAAATACGAACCCAGAAATTCTGAAAGAAAGTAGGTTAGACGAACAAAACGTATTTAGAAAAAAACAGATGTGCGTTGGTATTGCACGGTTTTATGTGCAGATCGGAAACTTGTTCAATGCAATAATGTCAACCATGCGACCATATAATTATGAATTTCTTCAGAAAAACATGCCCGATAATTTTTATGATATGCTTACATTTGGATTGATTGACGGCCCAGAAGCTCGCAACAAAGAAAAAACAAAGTATGAAACATATAATATGGCTGGTTTCACAAGAAAGCAAAATGATATGAAGGATCGGATGAAACGGTTATTGCAAAAAGGAGAGATCGATATGAAAATAACACCTGGAAGTGGTATATGTTCTATTAATAACGATATGAAGGGTATAAAAACAACGCCGATGTCGATGACAACGAGTGCGTCAACAACAACCCAAAACAAAATCAAACCATCGATCTTCGCGATGTTGGAAGAGTTATATTTCGATATTTTTCATCATGCATCCGAAGTAAATACAAACACGCCTCAGTTTATCGCAATGAGTGAAAGAATGAAGAACAAAATATATAGACGCGATGTCCAAGAGTTATTCCGTATTGTTACTGGAGGGAAAGAACCCGGTGAGGACATCCGAACGTTTGCTGATGTATCGCAGTATATCAACGACAATAATATTATAAATCAATGGTGCGAAAAGAACCGTAACTTGGAAATAAATGTCAACGATAATATGCGTTATCAGCCGATATTTGTAAAATATGTAAATCATATTCAAACAATGAACTACAAGATTACAAAACATAGGAAAGGTATCGTGAAATTATTAGACCGTGTATTTGTGATTATGAAACAAAATGAAGACGTTTTACACGAAATAGAAGAAGATTGGACAAAGGGTAATTTCAAACGATATCTCGGTTTTGAACAAGATGATCAGTATTCACGCGATTTTTTCCGTCTGAATCTTAAATACAATTTCTTCATCAACCCTAATCTAACGGATGCGGATTTACAGGTGATTATAAACGAAGCGAGAACACGAATCGTGAGATTGTATGCAGAAAGCTATAAGTATTTTTTAACTGGGTTTCAAATACTTCAAGAATTACAGGAGACACTCGGATTAGAGGCGTTGATGGAGACAAAGGAAATGTCAAAGAATGAAAATGCGAATCTTATGGCGTCAAACAATAATAAACCTGGTAACAATGACACGACCAAAAAGTTTGATCCATGGGTGCACAGAATTTTACCACAACACCGCGAATTTTCTGATGATATCTACAATGAAATCAAAGAAGGAACAATTGCAAAGAAATACCGGGATATTTATATGAATCTGTACAATACAGCAAACACAACGAATGATTCAGGTGTAAAATCCACAATGACAAATAGTCTAAAAACATTGAATGCCTACATGGTAAACAATATTGTAAAAAATCAATCCGATATTAATGATGAAATCAAAAATAATATACTTGCTGAGATGGATAAATATGCTCCAGCAAAGAATGACGGTAAAGGCGCTTCATCGATATCTCCAAACCAAGAAGTATTACAAGCTACCGCATAATAGTACGGAGCTACTGTAGACGGTTCTCTAATTTTTGAAAATACTCTTGATTATATACTAAATTTCCAGTTGGTCGATAGGTATCCGTTGGCTTGTATTCCTTTTTATCTCCTCCGGCTACTGCGGGGGCTCCATTTGTACCAGGATCTCCGCGCTGATTGTATAATAGTGAATTCGCATCTTCTGGGGATCGTGGAATACCGCCACCGCCTCCGCCGCCTCCCCCGACGATCCCCGGACCGTCATTGTATTTTATGACTTTTCCTTCTGCGTCATACAATATTGGTCGACCAAATTCATCGATAGCAGTTCCGGTCTTTTTCTTGTATTCCGTGCGAACGTAATTGGGAACATAGTGAAGCCACGATATCAACAATAAATTCGGATGTGTATAACGCACCATGAAGTTATTTTCTTGTAACTTGTCTACAATATACGCGATACACCCGGCATGATCGTAATTTGCAACTCCGAGAATGATTTCTGGAACAACATACCAACAAAAATGCTGGTTCGATTTTTGACGCGATGTTAGTTTAATTTTTTCATGTATTCGTGTAAGGATTTTGTTATATGTGTATAGTTTGTTTTTATCTTGCTCTTTCTTTTTTTCATACAACTCATCTAAATTGATCTTTTCGACGTTTTCAACATTATCACCCGCAAATTTGAATAAGTCGTCCATTATGCCCGCGCGTATGTAATTACAATAGAAAATAATGGATATTCGCAAACGCGCAAACAATAATAAATAAATCGATTGAATACGTTTATAAACCTACATTTATAAACCTACAATTATAAAAGTAATCAAATTGTAATGACCGAGCCAACAATTAAGCACTTAGTGATTTCATCTGGCGGTCCTGCTGGACATATGATGTACAGTATTCTTCGTACATTGAACATAAAGGGTGTCTGGAATATGAAAGACATCAAAACCATCTACGGATCATCTATCGGATCGTATATTGCAATTATTCTAGCACTGCGTTATGAATGGGAGGTTATGGACGATTATCTCATTAAACGCCCTTGGGAGAAGATATTTACGTCGTCGTCGTCGTCGCAGGCATCATCCAGCAATATCGATTTAAATGAACATCTCTCGACATCGTCGATTGCCGATGCTAAAAATAAATTGGAACACATCTTTAAATTATACAACACACACGGACTATATGGTTTGAAGGAATTCACTGAAACATTGCGACCGGCTCTTCAAGGAAAGGATGTATCTACAAATGTCACATTCAAAGAGTTTTACGATAAAACCGGAATAGAGATTCATTTTATGGTAACTGAAATGAATAAGTTTCAGATTGTGGATTTTAGTTATAAAACGCATCCAACTCAGTCGTTGGTAGAAGCGTGCTATATGAGTTGCTGTTATCCATTCGGTTTTGCGCCAATTTATCGCGATGGCTGCTGTTATTTGGACGGGGGAATCATTAACGACTATCCAGTGAATGATTGTATTCGCGACCAGAAATGCGGTTTGGCGGAAATACTTGGTGTAAAGGTAATTTGGGAAAAGAAACCAACAAAGATTACAGAAAAATCATCACTGTTACAATTTATTTACACGTTCTTCAATCAAATCAATACAAACTTTTATGAAAATCGTCACACAAAACCGATACCGAATGAAGTTGTTTGTGTATCGAAAGTGTTTTCGATCAAAGATTGGATGAACTGGGTGAAAGATGAGAATTATCGGCGTGAATTGGTTTTACGCGGTGAAACATTTGCGAATGTATTTTTGTCGTATCGCAGAAATTTTAGAGACTCGAGTGTGAATAATGAACCCGAAAACATTACAGAAACACCTGTATCTAATGGAGTTACATCATTGTCCGAGCTTGTGGAAGAGCAACCCGGCGTTCAACCCACGTCTGAGCCAGCATCCTCATCATCGCCGACACCAGGAACGATTGAATATGAAATTCGTAATGATGATATGACCATGATGTAAGCCTAGTTGGTGTGTATGGCACATTATTCATTCACAGTGGTAATGAATAATGAATAATGAATACTGAATACTGAATACTGAATACAGCACAGTTTAATTCGACGCCAACATAGTTTCAAGGAACTCGCCGATCTTCTCGGTATCAGGCTTTGCATCATATTCGAAGACTTGACCATCTTTGACGAGTTTGATTGTCGGATAACCTTCGATCTTAAACTTGTCGGCTAATTCGGGTTCAGCTTCACAGTCGACAGTCTTAAATACAACGGTGTATCCGTGGTAATCTTTATTCGTAGGGTTCTTTTCCGCCTCATCAAAAATAGGCTTGGCTTGCTTGCAATGCGGGCACCAATCCACTTTGAACAAATAGAGTTGAGCGACTTTATCGTCATTCGCACCGATGCCATCTGGGGCAGCAGTGACACCCTGTGAACTACTAAAGAATTTGTTCAATCCAGGAATCATATCATTTGTAATCATGTAATAAAGAAGGCCACCGAGTGCGGCGACGATAACAAGAACGATAATGATATTTTTGGCATTACCGGAAAATGCAGAAGTAATGGATGACATCGTTGATGATGCTGACTCTGTAACAGACGTAGCTGCGGATGAAACGGGATCTGACATATACTAATGTATTGTTATATTATAATACAATGATGATTAATCTGAAGAACAAACGAATAAAACAATATGAAAAGATCTCGATAGGATATATAGTTATAAAAAGCGAACACTATGATTTTTCGCGATATTCACAATGGCACATTACTAAATGTTCGCAGAGATGATTTCGTCAATGATCGAAAATATTTTCAAGAAATTATTCGGATTGCGAAAGAGACATCCGGCGACAAGCCACTCTATACTTGTCCGTTTGAATACATCACGGACCCTTAAGAGTTGTAGTTTATAATCGAACAACTACGATACCTAAAACAACGATAAAAAGAATAAATCCTGCGGTAATGAAGAAGTTGAATTTCAGGTCGGGAAACATGTCGGTATCAAGGACACCTGCCGTTTGCATCACTGGCTTAACGGCTTCAAATAGGATTGCTGACGTTGCAACAAGTAATCCCACGATAACAACCTTCATGAAGATTGAAGAAATTGAACCGGATGATACTGAAAATGGACTAACAAAAAATAAGAGAACAAGAAATAGAGATATACCTAAAAGAGTGCATGAATACTTTGTTTTTTCGCTATATTGCGAAATATAGTTTGTAGGGTCTTCAATAATGGAAGGTGATCCAGCAGACATAAATGGAATGAATAAATGAATAAATCTTATATATATGATCTACTATTTATAATCGTACATTTTTAATATCTCATTCGTACGGCCCAGAATGGATAAGCGATACCTGAATTATACCAGTCTGGGTCAAACCATGTTTCATCAAAAGTCGTCATCTCAGTCCCATATATTTTGCGAAGCACTGAAAATAAACTTTGGTCATGTCTATTTTCAATGAACGAAGGATCATTTGAAATAGAACTTGGAGAATCGTCTGGGAAATGATAGATGCACGAACCTTCATACCATCGGTCAATGATGTCGATCGTATGTTGGCATTTTCTAAGAATGTATATGCCACTGATTAATTGACCGGTTTCAAGTATCTCAGGCCGATTCGCATTGTAATAATGGATAATATCCATTTTTGTCCATGTTTTTTCTAAATGTTCTGGCATATGAATTGCAAAGTTTGCAAATTTGCTTTGATTCACAATATCAAAATATTCGAGTAACCGGGGTTTTCCATGTGGATTAATTTTACATCCTGCGTCCAGGTATACGACGATGTCGTTCTCCGCCATCATTTCTAGCGTTTTTTTTGTAAGATACGACTTCCATATCCAATAACCATAACCGCGATTATTTGATAATATGGATTCTTGGTGTTTATTCCAGAATTCTTCGTCATCCATGATATCCTTTTCAGTATAACCGATGATACGATCGAATACGCCGAGCGCGTCAGCTTCGCCACATAACCGACTCACTGCATTATGATAATTTTCAGTTGGTCCGCCAAATGTAATAAACCACTTTCGCTGTTGCGCCATGACGTGCTCATCCATAATTTGTATAGGAATGAAATACGTAAATTTAATATTTGTGTAGTATAATACAGTATAGTCAATATACCTAGACGCGTTTAATTTGTTTATTGGCATACGGAAATATCATATGTCAAAGACGCGAAAACAAAAGATGTCATCAGTGTCATACCGAGCAAAGATATTAAGCGGAGGGCGGAGCCGGATCAACCGTACTCGTGGCCGCAGTGGCAGCAGCCGTATTGATCTTGTAGGTGTCCTTCCGCATATTCCACATCAACGAACGAAAAAGGTGAGAGCATTTACCAAGAAAGATTTTCATAGCGGGGATGGAATGCTTACGACGGTATGGGGTCCGAGTATGTGGCACTTCCTTCACACGATGAGTTTCAATTATCCAGTCGAGCCGACCGAAGACCAAAAGCGGCATTATATGGATTTTATACTGAATTTGAGGAATGTTCTTCCTTGTAAATATTGCCGAATGAATTTGACCAATAATTTAGCAACACGACCGCTGAAAATGTGTCATATGGAAAGCCGCGATACTTTTTCGCGTTTCGTGTATGATCTCCATGAAACGGTGAATAAGTTGCTGGGGAAGAAGTCGGGTCTCACGTACTGCGATGTGCGCGAGAGATATGAACATTTTCGATCGCGATGTACTCAGGATGCGCCGAAAGTATTTAACTTTAAGGAGTTTTACCGGGGGAAGAAACATGAAAAAGGATGCACGGAACCATTATACGGGAAGAAGGCGAAGTGTGTGATTTCGATTGTTCCGCAAGAGGTGAAGGTGCCGACGTTTAGTGTGGATGATCAATGTATCAAGAAAAGGGGGGAGGTGGTGGAGGAGAAGTGATTTATTGTGTAGTGTTAGTATATAATTGATAATTAGTAGTATAATGAGTGCTACTTTGTCTCAAGTTAACATAGACCAATTGAACGCAGTTTGTGATCGACTTGACGGCGCTGCTCGTGCTGCTGCTATTGCTGTATCATCTGAAGTAGAACGGCAGCAGCCCCAAGATATTAATCGTCAGGCAAGTAGTTTCGAACAGATAATCGCGGCAGCAAATCAGGCAAATATAGCAAATGCAGCACAAATGAGAGAGTTAAACCCATATATAGAACAATCACGTACAATGCTAAACCATTTAAAAGCATTGACCCCAACCCGCACCGGTTTTACTGTTCGTATGAACTCATCATTAAGAAGTGGTTTTACAGTAATTCTTCGTATTTTAAAAGATGCAATTGAACCTATAACTGCAAGAAAATTACGGTCAACCCAATTGAACACACTGCAATTGATTTTCGATGAAAGTATTACGCAAGATAATAGAGATCAGTTTGAAGAATGTTATTTAAATTTAATGTTAGAGGCAATACAACAAAATATAAATCTTACTGAAGCAGCAGTCGGAACAGTTATTAATTTAATATGGAATGATAATATATTCCGTATTGGTGCTAGTCTTGTAGGTACATATTTTTCACTTATAATCGCAGCAGATTCATTAATATTATTTTCAAATACTATACTTAGTGCTATTTCATTCGGATATTTTAATGTTTCACAACTTACCGTATTATGTGGGTATGTATACCATAACTGTACGTGGGCAAATTTTGGTGGTTTATTAGTTTATTTTGGCGTCACAGCAGATAATGCGGTTGCTTATATTACCGCTATACAAAGTTATACAGAAACACAATTACATTATTTGATT
>JACCED010083801.1_pt1 | contig 11114 bp, 10 predicted proteins | sample 7455021 | NCBI WGS metagenome assembly JACCED01 (sample SAMN15323456, study PRJNA562643) | freshwater metagenome | isolation source: river surface water | place: USA:Blue River Watershed | collected 2017-08-19 | reverse complement strand
TTCATTTCTTGGCCGGAGCGGGGGCCGATTCCTTGGCTTCCTCGATCATGGCCACGACCTTGTCCTCGGTCAGGCTCATCGGGTGGCCGATGTAGGCGACCTTGCCGCCCGTGACCACGAAGGCGCAGGGGATGCCGTTCTGTCCGGCCGCGGTGAGCCAGGCCTTGCCGACAGTGCCGTTGGTGTCCTTGGCGACCGAATACTCCATGGCCTTGCCCTGCTTGCGCACGAAGGCGTCCGCCGCTTCCACGCCGTTGGCGTGGTGCACGCCCAGCACCGTCACGCCCTTGGACTTCAGCTTCGCCTGCAGTTCCGTCAGGTGGGGGATGGAGGCGACGCAGGGCGGACACCAGGTGGCCCAGAACTCGATGACGTAGGTCTTCTTCGGATCGAAGGTCGAGACGCGCTCGCCCTTGATGTAGGCGGAGGGGAGTTTGGTCGGGGCCTTGTCGCCCACTTCCAGCTTGTCGGCCGCGAAGGCGGCGAAGGGGGACAGGACGGCGAGCAGGAGGGGGAGGGGGCGCATGGCCACATCCTGTCGGCCGAAGGCCCCCGCTCAACCTGCAAATCGTCCGACCGACGCCTTATTTGGCCGCGAATTTCGACCGGATGGCCTCGACCACGGCGGGGTCCGCCAGGGTCGTCACGTTGCCGAGCTCGCGTCCTTCGGAGACGTCGCGCAGCAGGCGGCGCATGATCTTGCCGGAGCGGGTCTTGGGCAGGTCGGGCACGAAGACGATGCGCTCCGGGCGGGCGAACTTGCCGATCTTGGCGTCGACCATGCCGTTGAGCGCCTTGGCCAGCTCCTTCTCGTCGGCGCCCTTGGCGGACGACTTCAGGATCACGAACGCCATCAGCCCCTGGCCCTTGAGGTCGTGCTTGACCCCGACCACGGCGGATTCCGCGACGGCGGGATGCTCGATGAAGACCGCCTCCAGCTCGGCCGTGCCGATGCGGTGTCCGGAGACGTTGACCACGTCGTCGACGCGGCCGGTGATCCAGAGGTAGCCGTCCTTGTCGCGGATGGCGCCGTCGCCCGGGAAGTAATACTGCCCGTTCCAGCGGCTCCAGTAGGTCTCCACGTAGCGCTTCTCGTCGCCGAAGATGCCCTGCGTGATGCCCGGCCAGGGGCGGCGGATGGCGAGGATCCCGTGGTCGGTCTCGTGGCCGTTCTCATCCAGCACCGCGGCGTCGACGCCGAAGAAGGGCAGCGTGGCCGAGCCGGGCTTGGTGGGCGTGCAGCCCGGGATCGGCGTGATCATGTGGCCGCCGGTCTCGGTCTGCCACCACGTGTCGACGATGGGGCAGCGTTCGTGCCCGATCAGGCGGTGATACCAGAGCCAGGCCTCGGGATTGATCGGTTCGCCGACCGAGCCGAGCAGGCGCAGCGAGGAGAGGTCGTGCTTCTTCACCCACTCGTCGCCCCACTTCATGAAGGCGCGGATGGCGGTGGGGGCGGTGTAGAAGACCGTCACGCGGTGGTCCTGCACGATCTTCCAGAAGCGGCCGAAGTCCGGCGCGTCGGGCGCGCCCTCGTACATGAGCACCGTGGCGCCGTTGAGCAGCGGTCCGTACACGACGTAGGTGTGGCCGGTCACCCAGCCCACGTCGGCGGTGCACCAGAACAGGTCGTCGGCGCGCAGGTCGAAGACGTACTTGTTGGTCGCGTAGGCGTGCACCATGTAGCCGCCGACGCCGTGCATGATGCCCTTGGGCTTGCCCGTGGACCCGGAGGTGTAGAGCAGGAAGAGCATGTCGTTGGACTCCATCGGCTCGGCGGGGCATTCGGCGGAGGCCTTGGCCGCCGCCTCGTGGTACCACACGTCGCGCCCCGCGGTCATCGCGCAGGAGGCGTCGGGTCGGCCGGGATGGCGCTGGAGCACGAGCACGTGCGCGATCGACGGGCAGTCCTTCACGCCTTCGTCGACGGTCTGCTTGAGCGGCAGGAACTTCCCGCGGCGGTAGCCGCCGTCCATGGTGATGACGGCCTTGGACTTCGCGTCGTTCACGCGGTCGCGGATCGATTCGGCGGAGAAGCCGCCGAAGACCACGGAATGGACCGCGCCGATGCGGGCGCAGGCCAGGACGGCGACCGCCAGCTCCGGCACCATCGGCATGTAGATCGCCACCGTGTCGCCCTTGCGCAGTCCGAGTCCCTTGAGGACGTTGGCGAAGCGGGACACTTCGGCGAGCAGCTCGCGGTAGGTGATGCGCCGCACCTCCGCGGCGCGGCCGTCCTGGGTGGGCTCGCCCTCGTAGACGATGGCGACCTTGTCCCCGAGGCCCTTGGCGACCTGCGCGTCGAGGCAGTTGTGCGCGATGTTGGTGCGGCCGCCGACGAACCAGCGGAAGAAGGGCTTGCGGGACTCGTCGAGCACCTGCGTCCACGGCTGGAACCAGTGCAGCTCGCGCGCCTCGTCGCCCCAGAACCCGTCGGGGTCGCGCAGGGAGCGCTCATGGAGCCGGCGGTAGCCGTCCATGCCCTTGACGCGCGCCTTGGCGACGAACTCGGCCGAAGGGGGGAAGGTCTGGTCGGCGGCGCCGAAGCCCTCGGCGGAGGCCTTCTTGACGTCGGCGATCTCCTCGTTGGCGTCGGATGATTCAGGTCGGTTGGCCATGGTCTTTCTTTTGGTGCGAAGGATGAGGTAGACGGAGAAGGCGACGAGGACGGCCAGGGCGAGGATGAGCCAGGGCGTCTCGTAGAAATTGGGGCTGGGCGCCGGAACCTTGGCGGTCAGGGGCATGGGTCGGGGTCGGGATGTTGAACCCGCGCGGGCCCCGTTGGGCAACACAAACCCCTTCACAGCGGGGCCGTCAGGCCTCGGCGAGCAGCTCTCCGAATCCGTCCACCACCCTGACTCCGAGCCCCTCGAGCCTTGCCCGGTGCTGGTGCCCGTGGGCCACCAGCACGCAGTCGACCCCCATGGCCGCCGCCGCCTCCGCGTCATGCGCCGTGTCGCCCACGTAGATGACTTCGGAACGGCCGACCGCCATCCCCTCCAGATGGGTGCGCGCCCGTTCCTCCTTGCTGCCCGCATGGATGTCCTGGCCGCCGCAGGCCCGCAGGATCCGTCCGTCCAGTCCGAACTGGCGGAGGGTGGCGGCGAGCAGGTTGCGCTCGTAGGCCGAGAGCACCGAATGGGTGAGGCCGCGCCGGGTGAGCGCGTCGAGGAGCGCCTCCGCGCCGTCGTGCAGGCGGCACTCGTGCTTGCGCGACTCATAGGCGGCCATGAAGCGGACCGACATCGCGCGGAACGAAGCCTCGTCCGGCGTGAAGCCGATCGCCTGGTAGACTTTGATGACCGGGAACTCGAAGATGCGGCGGTAGCGCTCCGGGTCGACGGGCGGATGCCCGTCCTCGCGCAGCAGCAGGTTGAGCGACTCGCAGCACAGCCAGGTGTCGTCGAGCAGCGTGCCGTTCCAGTCCCAGACGGCATGCCGGTATTCCGCCAGCCGCCTACGCATCGACTTCCTCCAGCGCGCCGGCGCGCACGTCCACCCCTTCGCTGCAATGGACCAGCGCGGGAGGCGGACCGGACGTGAAGCCGGGCAGTCCGTCCCAGCGCATGGGGGCGCATGCGTCCTCGGCCTCCAGGGACGCGGGTGAGATCCGATAGGGCGCGTGGGCGACGCGTCCGCGCATGAGCCGTCCGCGCCGCGCCGCGTAGAAAGCGTACCGTTCGCAGAGGTGGTGCTCCAGCGTCCCCGCGCGCGCCTCGGCGGCGGGGCCGGAGGGTCGCCAGCGGTAGCGCGCGGTCTCGGCGGCGCCGCGCCGGCGGCAGTCAAGTGCGCGCGCTCCGTCCCGGTGCGACCAGCGCATGGCCGCGTCCTCGTAGGGCAGCCCGAAGAAGCGCCGCGCGATCCGGACCGCCGGCGCGCGGTCGCAGTCGAGCGACAGGAACCAGACTCCGGGCCGGCCGGCGCGGTCCTTCACGTAGAGCCGGACGTTGAGCTCGGAGAACCAGGAGAGCCAGGGCAGGGCGGGCAGGCCGGCCGGTCGCAGGGCCTCCATCCGGAAGCCGACCAGGCCGACGTGCGCGCGGCCCTCGTGGAGGTCGGGAGTGAGTCCGGCCGGGAGCGCGGCCGCGGCCGTCGCGGCGCCGATCTCCCAGTGCGCGAAGAACAGGCCGGTCCAGCGCTGGCGCAGGACGGTGCGTCCGGGAAGCGTGTCCGACGCGGAGCTCATCGCCGTCCGAAGGCCGCGTGCGTGAAGTCGACGCGGTGCAGCACCTGATTGTAGTCCCAGCGCGGGGTCGGACGCCGGTTGCCCGAGAAGGTCGCCGTGTAGGTGCCTTCGAAGAGCGCGACCGGGGAGTCGGGCCGGAAATATTCCGGCAGGAGCCGCGGATTGTAGAAGGTGTAGTCCTCGTGCGTGGCGACCTTGACCGCGCCGCCCCAGGGACCGAGCGGCGAGTCCGCCTGCGCGATCCACACTTCGCCCAGCGCGGAGGGCTGGCCGTCCCGTTCGACGAACACCGCGATCCAGCGCTTCAGCCAAGGGTGCCAGGCCGTGCTGCCCGTGTGCGGCCGGACGCTCGCTCCGGAGGCGGCGGACACGGTCGCCGGCGCCTCCAGCGTCTCCCACTGCGCACGGTCCGCCCAGCCCTCGTAGGAGTCGGGGCAGCGCAGCGTGGGGAAGGGATTGCAGAAGAGGATCCAGCGCCGGCCGCCGGCGTCGGTCCAGCGGACCGCGTGGCCTTCGGGCAGCTTGGGCAGGGGCTCGTCCTTGGCCTTCCTGGTCCAGAGCGTGCGCGTCGCCCGGAACTCCTCCTTCGCGTCGTCCCATTCCACCGCGTCGTAGCGGTAGGCTTCGAGGAAGCCCCGGATCTTCGCGGCCACGCCGACCAGCCGCGGGGCGCCGCCCGCGTCGCGCAGCGAGACCATGCCCGTCGCCCACGTTGGGCCGTCGCCTTCGAGCCGGCAGACTCCCCGCGGCGCGGCCTGCCCGCCGCGCTCCTCGGTGAAGTGCGCGTAGCGGAAGTCCAGCGGCGGACGGTCCGGCGGCGCGGCGGAGGGCGACGTCCTGGCGGCCGTCATGTGGAAATTGCCGAGCGGGTAGCGCAGCACGTTCGTGTCGCCCCAGAACCAGAGCCGCGCGCCGCCGTGGTCGACGGCGAACACGCTGTCGCAGCCCGTGAGCGGCTGTTCCGGCCCCCCGGCCGTGTCGCCGAGCCGGCGGCTTTCCGCGAACAGGCCGGAGCCCGTCAGCCGTCCCAGCCGCCGTGCGACGGACGTGCGCGTGACCTCGACCTTCGAGGTCACGCCGGGGCGGAGCGTGAGACGGACGCCGGCGTAGCCGAACCCGTCCTTCTTCACGCCGTAGCCGTGGCCGATCACCTCGAACCAGCATTCTCTGCCTTCGGCCTCCGGAATGTCCGCCGCGATGACGCCGGCGTTGTCCGAGACCAGCCTGAGTCCGTGCGTCGTGCGCAGCTCGACGCCGGGCACCGGCCAGCCGTCCTCGCGGTCCACCACCTCGATGCGCGTGGGCGCGGCCGGAAGCGCCGCCGCGAGGAGGCAGGGCAGTATCGCGCGCGGGAACGGCACGCCGCAATATCCGCCCGACCTGCCGCCGCTTCAAGCCGTCCGTCGGCTTTTCGCTTGGAGGGAGCCGTCCCCCGCCTTACCCCTTCCTCATGCTGCCGGAATCCAGCCTCAGGGAGCTCAGGGCCTTCGCCGGAAGGCTGGCCGACGTCGCCGGCGAGGTCATCCGGGCCGCGCACGCCCGGAACGAGACCGAAGTGGAGACCAAGCCGGACGGCACGCCCGTCACCGTCGCCGACAAGGAGGCCGAGCGGCGCATGCGCGAGCTCATCGCCCGCGAACATCCTTCGCACGGCGTGCTCGGCGAGGAATTCGGCGAGGACCGGCCCGGCGCCGAATTCTGCTGGGTCCTCGACCCCATCGACGGCACCCGCTCCTTCCTCTCCCGCGTGCCGCTCTACGTCACCCTGGTCGGCCTGCGTCATGCCGGGAAGCCCGTCCTGGGACTCATCGACCAGCCCGTCCTGCGCGAGCGCGTCATCGGCGACAACCGCACCTGCGAGTTCAACGGACGGCCCGTGCGGGTCGCCGAAGCGTCCCTCGCCGCCGCCGTGGTCGTGTCCACCGACCTCGACAACGTGCGCCGTCTGCACAAGGACGTGCGCTGGTCGCGTCTCGCCGACTCCGTCTCCCACGTGCGCACCTGGGGCGACGGCTACGGCCACCTGATGGTGGCGACCGGCCGCGCGCACGTCATGGCCGATCCGGTCATGAATCCCTGGGACCTCATCCCCGTGCTGCCCGTCCTGCGCGGCGCCGGCGCCCTCGTCACCGGCTGGGACGGCGGCGACCCGCTCGCCTCCGGCGACGCCATCGCCGCCGCGCCGCGGCTGCACGCCGAGGTGATGGCCGCGCTGCGGGACTGATCAGCGTCCGAGCCGGACCTTCAGCGAGCGCCCGTGCGCGTCGAGGCTCTCCATGCCGGAGAAGGCCTCCACCACGGCGGCCGCGCGTCGCAGCGACCTGCGGTCGTAGCGCACCAAGCTCGTGCGGCGCAGGAAGTCCGTCACCCGCAGTCCGCTGAAGAACCTTCCGGTGCCGCCGGTCGGCAGCGTGTGGCTGGGGCCGGCCGTGAAGTCGCCGAGCACCGTGGGGGAGAGCGGTCCGAGCAGCATCGCGCCGGCGGTGGTGATCTCGCGGGCGAGACGGCGTTCGGCGGCGGGCCGCACCATCAGCTGCAGGTGCTCCGGCGCGACGAGGTTGGCGGCCGCGGCGGCCTCGGCCGCGCGGCGCACCAGGATGACGCAGAGCGACTGCTCGAGCGCCCGCAGCACCTTCGCGCCGTGGCGGAGCGAGGCCGACTGCGCGCGGGCCTCACGGAGGACGCGGTCGGCGAACGCGCGGGACTCCGCGACCAGGTAGAGCTTCTCCTTGCCGCTGCCGTGCTCGGCCTGCGCGCAGAGGTCGGCGGCGACCCAGTCCGCCCGGGCGGACGCGTCGGTGATGATCATGACCTCGGAGGGGCCGGGCAGGAGGTCGACGCCCACGGCTCCGAAGAGCTGGCGCTTGGCCTCGGTCACGAAGGCGTTGCCGGGGCCGAAGACCTTGTCGACCGCCGGGATCGTGCGCGTGCCGAAGGCGAGCGCGGCGACCGCCTGGGCTCCGCCCACGGCGTAGACTTCGCGCACCCCGCAGAAGTGCAGCGCGGCGAGGATGTCGGCGTTGATGCGTCCGTCCGGGCCGGGCGGCGTGCAGGCGCAGACCTCGGGCACGCCGGCGACCTTCGCGGGCAGCGCCGTCATCAGCACCGTCGAGACCAGCGGCACCTGTCCGCCCGGGACGTAGAGCCCGCAGCGGCGGATGGGCAGGTGACGTTCGCCGACCGTGGCGCCGTGCGGATTGCGGGCCGTCCAGGATTTCGGCAGGGTGCGGCGGTGGAAGTCGAGCACGCAGCGCGCGGCCTCGGCGAAGGCGCGGCGTTTCGCGGCCGGCAGGGCGCGGGCGGCCCGGGCGAGTTCGGCGGGCGGCACGCGCAGGGCCTTCGCGGTCAGCTTCACCCGGTCGAACTTGGCCGTGAAGGCCAGGACCGCGGCGTCGCCGCGGCGTCTCACCTCACCGATGATGCCGGCCACCGCGCGTCCCACTTCGGGCGAGGCTTCGCCTCCGCCGACGAAGGCCTTGAGCCGGGCGGCGAAGTCCCGGTCGTTGGCGCGCAGCACCTGCATGGTCAGCGCTGCGGGAAGGCGAAGGCCTCCTCGGGAATCTCCGGATTCACCGCCACCTTCTCGTAGGTGATCACGGCGGCCTTCTCCTCGCCCAGGAAGAGGGTCTCCTTCTTGGGGAAGGCGAGGCCTTCGACCCACTGGATCTCCTCGACCTGCTGGCGCAGCACCTTGCCGTCCGGCTGGAAGTAGTCGGTCGCCGCGAGCTGGAAGCTCTCGGCGTCGAAGTGGCGGATCAGGCGGAAGCCGCTCTTGTAGGCGTACTCCACCGAGACGGTCTTGCGGCCGCCCACCGTGCCTTCGCCCTTGTAGCTGACCGTGCCGACGGAGGCGTCCGGGGCGGCGAAGAACCCGAGGTCATTGGAGGCCATGTCGCGCAGCCGGGCGACCTCCTCGAAACGGATGACGCCGACCGCGGGGCGCGAGCCGGGGACGGTCATGTTGCGCTGCGCGGTCCAGCCTTCGAGGCCGTTGGCCGCCTGGATGAGCTCGACCGAGTAGTCCGGGCTGTAGTTGAGCTGGCGACGGCGGTAAGGAGGGGCGACCTGGAGCACCACGAGCCCGTTGGACTTCCCGTCCTTGTCGACGGACTTGATTTCAAAGTGCAGGGCGCGGAGACGCTCGAGGTACTTGGGCTCCTTGGCGGCGGCCGTGCGCGCCTTCGCGATGAACTCCTCGGCCGGATTGCGGTCGAGACGCAGCGTCTGCGCGGGCAGGACGGCGACGCCGAGCAGGAGGAAGGCGAGAAGGGTGCGGAGCGGGGCCATGGGAGGGTCGAAAGTGCCCGGCGGGCCGGGGTTTGGCAAGCCTCCGGGCGGGTCCTTGACGGCCTTCCGGCCCCTTTTCAGCCCGCTTTGGCGGCCTTGAGCAGACCCGGGACGTCACAACGTCCCTCGTAGATCGCCTTGCCCACGATGGCGCCGACCAGATTCGGGCGCTTCCTGGCGAGCGCGGAGAGGCGGGCCACGTCTTCGGCGCACGACACGCCGCCGGAGGCGATGACCCCGCAGGGACAGGCCGCGAGGACCTCCTCGAGCGCGCGCCAGTTCGGCCCGGTGAGCATGCCGTCGGTGGCGATGTCGGTGTAGATGACCGTCGAGACCCCCAGTTCGCCGGCTTCCCGCGCGAAGTCGGTGGCGCGCAGGGCCGTCACCGCCGTCCAGCCCTTCACCGCCACGAGACCGTCCTTGGCGTCGATGCCGACCGCCAGCCGCGGGCCGTGCGCCTTCGCCATCTCGCGCAGGAAGGCGGGGTCGGTGGCCGCGCGCGTGCCGATGACGACGCGCGCGGCGCCGGCCGCGAAGGCCGCTTCGGCGGCCGCCACCGAGCGCATGCCGCCGCCGAACTGCACCTTGGGTCCGAGCGAGGCGATGCGCCGGAGCGTGGAAAGGTTGAGGGCTTCGCCGCCGAACGCGCCGTCGAGGTCCACCACGTGGATCCACTCCGCGCCGTCGCGCGCGAAGCGCACCGCCGGCTCGACCGGGTCGTCGAAGTAGTCGGTGCGAGCGTCGTCACGTCCCTGGCTGAGCCGGACGCAGCGTCCGCCGCGGATGTCGATGGCCGGGTAGACCTGCATGTCAGGAGGATTTGCGACGCCGGGGGGCGGAAGGGGAGACCTTGGCCTCGCCCCGGACGGCTTCCGCCGTCACGAGGTAGGCGGAGCCCGCGGAGTCCGCCAGGCCGTACATCGCGTCGAGCAGCACGCCCTCCAGGATGGAGCGCAGCCCGCGCGCGCCCGTGCCCAGCGCGATGGCCTTGTCGGCCACGGCCTCGAGCGCGCCCGGGGCGAACTCGAGCGAGCAGCCCGAGAGGGCGAACAGCTTGCGGTACTGCTTCACCGCGGCGTTGCGCGGCTCGGTGAGGATGCGGAGCAGCGCGGCCCGGTCGAGCGGCTCGAGGACCGAGATGACCGGCAGGCGTCCGACGAACTCGGGAATCATCCCGAAGCTGAAGAGGTCCTCGGGCTGGAGGCCGTCGACGATCTGCGCGGCCGAGAGGGCCGGCGCGTCGTTGGCGGGCGGCACGAAGCCCAGCGCCTTGGTGCCGCGGCGGCGGGCGATGATGCGGTCGAGGCCGACGAAGGCGCCGCCGCAGATGAAGAGGATGTCGGAAGTGTCGACCCGGATGCACTGCTGCTCGGGGTGCTTGCGTCCGCCCGCGGGCGGCACGTTGCAGACCGTGCCCTCGAGCAGCTTGAGCAGCGCCTGCTGCACGCCTTCGCCGGAGACGTCGCGCGTGATCGAGGCGGAGTCGGACTTGCGGCCGATCTTGTCGATTTCGTCGATGAAGACGATGCCCCGCTGGGCCTTGGCCACGTCCATGTCGGCGGCCTGCAGCAGCCGCAGGATGACCGTCTCCACGTCGTCGCCCACGTAGCCCGCCTCCGTGAGCGTGGTGGCGTCAGCGATGGCGAAGGGGACGTCGAGCATGCGGGCGAGGGTCTTCGCGAGGAGCGTCTTGCCGGTGCCGGTCGGGCCGATGAGCAGCACGTTGCTCTTGTCGAGCTCGACGGGGGCGAGCTCGCCGGCGCCCGCGCCGCCCTCCAGGCGGTCGTTGAGGCGGCGGTAGTGGTTGAAGACCGCGACGGAGAGCACCTTCTTGGCGTGGTCCTGCCCGATGACGTGCGCGTCGAGCTCGGCGCGCAGGGCGGCCGGCGCGACGATCCGCACCGGTTCGGGCGGACGCGTCGCCGGGGCGGCCTGCACGGCGGGCCCGCCGGCCGGCGCGGCCTGCGCCTTGGCGCGGTCGCGCTCGAGCAGGCGTCCGCAGGTGCCCACGCAGGCGTCGCAGATCCCGACCCCGCCGGGGCCGGCGATCAGCTTGCCCGCCTGCGCGGCGGGCTTGCCGCAGAAGGAGCAGCTTTCGGCGCGGTCGCCGGCCATCGGATCAGGCGAGGCCGCGCTTGGGCAGCACCACGTGGTCGACCAGGCCGTAGGCCTTGGCCTCCTCGGCCGTCATGTAGTAGTCCCGGTCCGAGTCGCGCTGCAGCTCGGCGGCGGTGCGGCCGCTGTGCTGGGCGAGGACCTTGTTGAGCGTGTCGCGCCAGCGGAGGATCTCCTTGGCCGCGATGGAGATGTCGGAGGTCTGGCCGCCGGCGCCGCCGCTCGGCTGATGGATCATGATGCGCGAGTTGGGGAGCGCGTGCCGCTTGCCCTTGGTGCCGGCCGCGAGGAGCACGGTGGCCATGCTGGCGGACAGCCCGATGCAGTAGGTGTTCACCTCGCAGCTCAGGAAGTTCATCGTGTCGTAGATCGCCATGCCCGCGGTCACGGAGCCGCCCGGGGAGTTGATGTAGACGTGGATGTCCTTCTTGGGGTCCTCCATCTGGAGGAAGAGCATCTGCGCGATGACCGCGTTGGCGACCTCGTCGTAGATGGGCGAGCCGAGGAAGATGATGCGGTCCTTGAG
>JACCED010763773.1_pt1 | contig 11115 bp, 12 predicted proteins | sample 7455021 | NCBI WGS metagenome assembly JACCED01 (sample SAMN15323456, study PRJNA562643) | freshwater metagenome | isolation source: river surface water | place: USA:Blue River Watershed | collected 2017-08-19 | reverse complement strand
CTGGTGCAGGTGGCCTTCAGCCAGCGCCGCAAGCTGCTGCGGCACACCCTGGGCCGCTGGCTGGAGGCGCAGGGTATCGGCGAAGGGTTTGACCTGCAGCGGCGTGCCGAGGAGGTGCCGGTGCAGGAGTACGTGGAGTTGGCCTTGCAGGCCCCGGCGGCCTGAGGCCCGCCGAGGCGGCGTCCTTTCGTTGCCCGCCGTCGTCCGTCAATCGGCGCCCAGGACGGCCTCGACCAATCCCTGCGCGCTGCCATCATGCCGCAGGCCCAGCGCCGCGGCGCGTGGCGTGTCCAGCGGCGGGTACTGCGCGAACAGGCGGTCCACCCGCTCCTGCGGACGGCTGCTCACAAGTGCAGCACGGTCCGCACCGAAGCGTGCGGCCAGGGCGTCGATCACCTCCTGCATGCCAAGCCACAAGGCCGGCATCAGGGCCATCCGACGCGGGCCGAGCGGCGACAGATCGGCCACCGCGGCCTGCCGCAGGTTGTGCGCGCAGCGCTCGACCGAGATCCACCAAGCGGTGCCGGCGAGGCGTACCGGCAGCTCGATCGGCTGGCCATCCCGCAGCCGCCAGAACAGCTGGCTCATGAAAGCGGACATCAGGCCGGCACCCTCGCCCGGGCGGGCCACCACACCGGGCAGCCGCAGCGCACAGCCCTCCAGGCCGCCGCGCCGCACCGCATCCGCCAGCAAGATCTCGCAGGCCAGCTTGTGCGCGCCGTAGCTCAGGCCTGGCGCGGTGGGCGTGTCGTCGTCCACCCGCGCAGGCAAGGCTTCGCCGTAGACCGCGACCGAGCTCGCATACACCACGCGGGGCCTCGCGCCAGAGCGCGGCAGGGCCTCGATCAGGGCCACCGTGGCATCGAGGTTCACCTGCCGGCCCAGAACGGGCTGGGCCTCGGCCGCGCCCCCCGGCAAGCTGGCAAGGTGGAAGACGAGGTCGGGCGGCTCGCGCAGGGCCTGGGCCAGCACGGAGGGGTCTGCCACGCTGCCTGGCACCGGGCGCCAGCGCGGGTCGTCGCAGGCCGAAAGCTGCAGGTCCAGTGCTGTGAGAAGCGTGACCGGCCGCCCACCCAGGCCCTCGCGCAGCAGCTGGCGCGCCAGTGCCTGGCCGACGAATCCGCCCGCGCCCGTGAGCAGGACCTTCATGCCTTCGCGCGCTGCACCACGCGTTGGTCGATCGCGCCGAAGGGACCGTCACGGCCGTCCTCGTGGCGCGCCTGCATGCGCACGCGGTCGCCGAAGGCCATGTAGGGCGTGCGTGCCTCGCCCTGGTCCACCGTCTCGATCGCGCGCCGCTCGGCGATGCACGAGGAGCCGACGGTGCGGTAGTCGGAGTTGGAGACGGTGCCCGAGCCGATCACCGTGCCGGCGACCAGGTCGCGGCTGTAGGCGGCATGGGCCACCAGCTGGTCGAAGCCAAAGCCCATCGCGCCGCCATGCGCGGCGCCAAAGCGCTGGCCATTCCAGTCCACCTCCAGGCGCATCTGCACCCGCGCGTCGCGCCAGCCAGCGCCCAGTTCGTCGGGGGTGACGGCGATCGGCGCCATGGAGCAGGCGGGTTTGGCGTGGATCCAGCCAAAGCCCGTCTTCATCTCGACGGGCGCAATGCGCCGCAGCGACCAGTCGTTGATCAAGACCACCAGTCGGATGTGCGACGCGGCCTGCGCTGCGCTGGCGCCCATGGGCACCGTATCGGTGATGACCCCGAACTCGCCTTCGAAGTCGATGGCGTCGTCTGCACTGGGCAGGGGCACGTCGGCGCCAGGTGCAAGGAACTGGTTGGACAGGCCCTGGTACATCAGCGGCCGGGTCGGGTCGTTCTTCTTCTCGATCTTGAAGACCACGTCCATCAGGTCGCCATGCGACTGGAAGGCCGAGCCGTCCAGCCACTGCCAGGCGCGCGGCAAGGGGGCCAGGGCGGTCGCTGCCTCAAAGGGCATCGCTTCTGCGCAGGAGCCGGCATCGAGCCGAGCGGCCAGCGCGCGCAGGGCGGGCTCGGTGTCCTGCCAGCGCTCCAGGGCAGCTTGCAGGCTGGGGGCGATGGCGGCGGCGCTGACGCAGCGTCGGCCGTCGCCAGAGAGAACGACCAGTTGGCCGTCGGGGGTGCCGTTGGGAAGGGTGGCGAGTTTCATGGTGCGTGAAAAAGGAGGGGAGAAGTGGGTGCCGCGCTCAGGAGCCGTCGGTGACCAGGGTGCCGCCGTCGACCACCAGGGTCTGTCCGGTCACGAAGGCGCCGCCGGGGCTGGCGAGGAACAGGGCTGCAGCCGCCACCTCGTGCGGCTCGCCAGGCCGGCGCAGCGGCGTGTGTTGCATGCGCCGGGCCATGAAGGCGGCGTCTGCCATCAACTCGCGCCCGAGCTCGGTGCGGATGAAGCCCGGTGCGATGGCGTTGGCGCGGATACCCTGCGGGCCCAGTTCCACCGCCAGGTTGCGCGCGAGCTGAGAGAGCGCCGCCTTGGTCAGCGCGTACGGGCCGAGGCGGCCGTTACCGCGCTGGCCCGCCAGGCTGGACATGAGGATCAGGCTGCCGCCGCCGCGCGCGCGCAGGGCGGGCACCGCCAGGCTGCACAAGGCGACCACGCTGTCCAAGTTGACTGCCATCACCCGCCGGTAATCGGCCGACAGACCGCCCGCGGAGCCCGTCATCGCGTCGGAGACGCCGGCATTGGCCACCGCGATGTCGAGCCCGCCTTCACGGGCAACCGTGTCTGCCACCAGCGCCCGCTGGGCCGCCTCGTCGGTGACGTCGCACACCTGGGCGTGGACAGGTAGCCCCTGCGCGCGCAGCTGGCGGGCCGCCTCCTCGCAGGCCGGGCCGTTTTCGCTGGCCAGGGTCACCCGCGCGCCTGCGCCGGCCAAGACCTGCACGATGGCATGGCCGAGGCCACGGTCACCGCCGGTGACGATCGCCACCCGGCCGCGGAGGTCGAACAGGCGGTCGACAGGCAGCGGCGCGTTCATCGCTGTGCGAGCGCTCCGGCGATCGACGGCTCATAGGCGCCGTCGACCAGGATGAACAACATTCGGCAGGGCTTGCCGCTGCGGTTGGCCCAGGCATGGTTGGTGCCCCGCTGCACCACCACGCTACCCGGTCGCAGTTGCACTTCTGAATCATCGAGCACCAGGGTCATCTCGCCCTCGATCACGATGCCGTAGTCGACCGACTCGGTGCGGTGCATCAGCGGGTGCGGCGAGTGCGCCTTCACCGTCGAGGCGGCGGTGTCACCGATTTGGCTGAAGGCATCGTGCATGCGGGCGGCGCCCTGCTGCAGGAACTCCTCGGTGTCGGGCGGGATGTCGACGAAGCGCATGCGCGTGCCATGGGCGGGCGGCTTGAGCTGCAGCGGGCCCACTGTCGGGTCGGCGCCATTGTCCACGCGCACCGGCGAGCCCTGGGTGCACCAGACCTCATGAAAAACAGTGCCGGGGATGGCGGCAATCTCGGCCACATGTGGCAGCGGCCCGTGCGAGGCGACGATGGCCTTGCCTGACGCGTCGTGGCCGGTGACGGTTCGGATGATGGGCGGAAAGCCTGCGGTAGTCGTCTTGCTCATTCAGGCCTCGTCGAGGATGGCGACCGCGCGCGTCCAGCCCGCCGAGGCACCGCGGATCTTGTGAGGAAAGCAGCTGATGGTGAAGCCATGCGACGGCAAGGCCTCGAGGTTGTGCAGTTTCTCCAGGTGGCAATAGCCGATGTCGCGTCCGGCCTTGTGGCCTTCCCAGATCAGGCTCGTGTCGCCGGTGGCGGCCACCTTCTGCGCGGTGTAGGAGAAGGGCGCGTCCCAGCTCCAGGCGTCGGTACCGGTCAGGCGCACGCCGCGCTCGAGCAGGTACATGGTGGCTTCATAGCCCATGCCGCAGCCGGCCTGCACATAGTCGTTGTGGCCATAGCGCGAGCCGGCCCGCGTGTTGACGACCACGATGTCCAGCGGCTGCAATTCCCAGCCGATGCGGGCCAGCTCGGCCTCGACATCCGCGGCGGTGGCCACGTAGCCATCGGGGAAATGGCGGAAGTCCAGCTTCACCCCGGGCTGCAGGCACCAATCCAGCGGCACCTCGTCGATGGTGATCGAGGGCCGGGCGCCACCGAGCTTGGCGTCCTGGGTGGAGTGGAAATGCCAGGGCGCATCCAGGTGGGTGCCGTTGTGGGTGGTGAGGGTGACCCACTCCACCGCGGCGGCCTCGCCGTCGGGGTAGTCCTCCGCCTTGGTCCCAGGCAGCAGCTGGGTGAACTCGGCCACCGTCTCCGCATGCTTCTGATACGTGATCTTGGGTGCCAGGGGCGGCGGGTCGGAGACGACGTCGTTTTCCAGATAGATCGACAGGTCGACCAGGCGGCGCGCGGGGCGCGCGGCGCGGCGAGCGGGCTGAGGTGCGTTCATGGGCGTGTCCTGCAGGGGGGTTCAGATCGGCTGGGCCAGCGCCATCATCGACTCGCGCATGATCTGCGCGTGTTCGTCCTTGCTGCCGTTGGTCATCTCGATCTCGCCCAGACGCAGCGAGTTCTCCACCACCATGTGGCAACGCTCCCAGCGGCGGGCCTGGAAGGCCTGCAGCGCATCCGGCAGCGGGCCACCCTGGCCCACGCATGCGGCCAGCACCAGGCCGTCCTCGATGCCGATACAAGCGCCTGAGGCCAGGTGCGGCGTGGTGGCGTGCACCGCGTCGCCAATCAGCACCACCCGGCCCTTGAACCAGGGCTGAGGCATCAGCAGCGCCTCGAGCGGGCGGAACACGATGCTCGATTCCTCGGTGATCTGCTCGCGGATCTTCGCCACCAGCGGCGCACTGAATTCGTCCAGCAAAGCGCGCATCAGGCGCGGAAAGTCCTTCGCGTCGACATGCTCGTTCGCCGGCCGGTGCTCGGTGATGAACATGTACATCTGGTCCTTCGAGACCGGATTGACCCCGGGCTTGGTGCGGGGCCCCATCCACATCATGGCGCACTGCACCTCGGCCGGCCGCGGCAGCACCGCGCGCCAGACCGCCTGGCCCGAATATTTGGGCATCGGAGCGCCAGGAAAGACGGTTTGCCGGGTCTTGGAATACAGGCCATCGGCGCCGACCACCAGGCCATAGCGGCCGCTGCGGCCATCGGTGAAGCGCACCGTCACGCCGTCGGCATCTTGCTCGATCGATTCGAGGCCGACGCCCAGGTGCACCTGGGTGCCGCTGGCGCGGGTGGCCTCGGCCATCAGGCGGGCCAGCACAGGTCGCATGATCGCGCCGCCGCCAGGCGTGTCGGGTCCAGCCAGGCGCGGCGTCGGCAGCTCGCCGATTGGCTGGCCGTTCCCCAGGAACAGCTTGACGCCATCGGCGCCGTTGCCTTCACGCAAGAAGGCGTCGAGGATGCCCAGTTGCCGAAAGGCGCGCAGCGTGGCACCACCCAGGCTGATGCCAGCGCCGTACGAGCGCCAGCCGGCGTCAATCTCGATCAGGTCCACGTCCACGCCCTGCTTGCGCAGTTCGATGGCCGCAGCCATGCCGGAAAAACCCCCGCCGATGACGAGGGCCTTGAGTTTCTGGGTCATGTCTTGTCTCCTTGGATTGATGGGGTGCTGAGGGAAGTGGTATCGATCTCGATGGCGCCCGTCTTGTCAAGCCGCAGGGTTGCGGGGCGCAGCGCCTGGCCCATGCAGGGCCCGAGCGTGCACTGCCCGCTCAGAGGGTCGAAGCGCGCGCCATGGGCGTGGCACATGAGGGCTTGGCCATCGCCCGAGAAATACGCGTCCTTCCGCCAGGCCATGGGCCCGGTGCCCCAGTGAGGGCACCAGTCGTGCCAGGCCCGCCACTGGCCCTGCCAGCGCACCACGAACACCGTTGACCGGCCGACGCCCTGCGGGTCGAAGCCGCGGGCCTGGCCCTCGGCGATCGCCTCGCTGGAACACAGGGTCTGCCAGGACACAGGTCTCTCCAGATTTCAAGGTGGAAGGCGGCGGATGGCGTGCGCTTGAAGGCGGCCCGTCTCAATGGGCCGGCTGGCCGGCCGGCGGCGGGCCGCCCGGCGCCCACTTGTCGCGGCGGGTGAAGAGGAACAGCTGCGAGGCCTCGGCGCTCATGGGCACGGTGCGCGGCGTCCAGCTTGCGTCGTGCAGGTCCATGTCGGCGTCGTACTCGACGTGGCACCCGAGCGGGCTGTTGAAGTACCAGAACCAGTTGCTGCCGAACTTGTGCCGACCCGGGCCCCAGAAGGACTCGTAGCCCTTGCCGACGAAGCGATAGCCGGCCTGCATCATCGCCGTCGGACCGGCCATGTGGAAGGTGAAGTGCTCCACGCCCTTCATGAAAGGCGGCGTCTGGATCATGAACAGGGTGTGGTGGTCCTGGGTACCCGCAGGTTGCAGAAAGCCGCCCGCGCCCAGCAGGCGATCGGTTTCGCGAAAGCCTAAGCGCTGGGTGTAGAAGGCTGTAGCCTTGGCCTCGTCGGGCACGAAGTAAACGACGTGCGACAGTGTCAGCGGCCGCGCCGGCGCGTCCTCGCTCACCGCCACGTCGTTGACGGGTCGGCCCGTGCCCGCGCCGGGGCCGTTGACGCCCTCGGTGGCGGTGCGAACCGGGCGCCGCACCGTGCGCTGGAAGCCTAGCGCGAAGCCCATGTCGTCCACCGTCTGCAGGCTGCCGTCGGCCAGACGCAGCACCTCGCGGTCGCGGCCCAGCTCGGCGGCGATGGCCGCCAGGGTGGCGTCGTCGGCCACGCCGTAGGTGGTCTTGCGCAGCATCGAGGCCGTGCCCAGGCCCGGCGGCAGGCCGGGATCGTCCTTTCGCTTGATGACGATGGCGGTGCCGTCTTCGGCCTCGAAGCGGCCGCCGTCGGCGCCAGCGCCGATGGGGGTGAGGCCATAGTCGGTCAGGTACTGGCTACAGGCGGCGACGTCGTCGACGCCGAAGACCAGTTCATCGGGTCCGATGATGTTCATGGAAGCTTTCTCCTTGGATGCGATCGTGGGATCAGGTGACGCGGCCACCGAGCACTTCGGCGACCCAGTCGGCGATGTAGTGGCCGGCGTTGATGCTGTTGTCGAAGCTCGAGTGCTGGACGCCGCCCTCGCGCTCGGTGAAGACCTTCAGCTCGCGCCTGGGGCTGTTGACCAGCTGCTCGTAGGTGCGGTGCGCCCATTGCAGCGGGATCTGCGAATCCTTCTCGCCGTGGGTGACGAGGAAGGGCACGCGCACCCGGTCCAGCACGCCGTCGAGGTGCACGTCCTCGGCAATGCGCATGAAGTCGTCGATGTCCTTGGCGCCCCAGACCCAGCACACATGGGCCCAGTAGTGCGGCACGGGCAGATTGCCCTCGCGCTGCAGGCGACGTTTTTGCACGTCGCGCCAGTCATGGTTGGCGCCCCAAACGACGCCGCAGGCAAAGCGCGGCTCGAAGGCCACCGCGCGCGGGCAGTAGTAGCCGCCGAGCGAGACGCCCTCCATGCCAATGCGCTTGGCGTCGACATCGGGCCGGGTCTGCAGCCAGTCGACCACGCGGCTGGCCCAGTGTTCGCTGTCAAAGCGGGCGGTCAGGCCATGCAGACGCAGCGCCTCACCGGTGCCAGGCTGATCCACGATCAGCGAGGACACCCCCCGTTTGGCCAGCCAGGCGGGCAGTCCGACCCGGTACTTCATCTCCTTGGTGGAGTCCAGCCCGTTGACCTGTACCAGGATCGGCGCCGGGCCCTGTACGCCTTCGGCGCGCACATACAGGGCGGAGAGCTCTTTGCCCTCATAGGGAATCGTCACCCGCTCGCAATTGTCTTGCGACAGTTGCAGTCCACGGGCGAAGACCTCGAGGAAGCGCTGGTAGAGGGCCAGCCGGCCGGGCGCGTCGTGCGCCTGCAGTCGTTCGCAGGTCAGGAAGTAGGTGGCGGCGCGGTTGTACTTCTCGCCGGCCGACAGCAGCCGTCCGGCGGCCTCGTCTTCGGCAGCCAGGACGCACAGCTTCTCGGCCATCTGCGACCAGGTCTCGCGGAAGGCCTTCGTGCCGGCGGCATCGGGCGCCTTGGCAGCCTCCTGCAGCGGTGCGCACATGGCCTCGATTTCGCCGATGCGCGCGCCCATCTCAATGGCCAGGTCGACCGAGAGGTTCCAGACGTAGTTGGTGGGGAAATACTTGAACACGGAATGCCTTCAATCAAAAAAGGGAGGTCACTTGAACCACAGGGCCAGCGGCGGCCAGGCCACGATCAGCCCGACCACAACCAGGGCGGCGACCGCGAAGGGCAAGGCACCGCGGTAGATGTCGCTGAGGGAAATCTTGTGCCCCAGGCCATCGGCGTCCAGCGTGCTCTTGACGATGAAGGGGCTGATACCCAGCGGCGGGGTGATGATCCCGACTTCCACGGTGATCATGGTGATGATGCCGACCCACACCAGGTCAGCGCCCAGGTCCTTGAACACCGGCGCGAACACCGGCACCGCAATCAGCACTGTCGACACACTGTCCAGTGCCGTGCCCAGAACGAGCACGATGGCGATATAGACCAGCATCACCGTGAGCAGCGAAAACTGGTGGGTCGCGATCCACTGGCTCAAGTAGCTGGGCAGGCCCGAGATCGCCAGGAAGCGGGTGAAGAGCGCGGCCGAGGCGATGATCAGGACGATGGAGGCGGTGACGTAGCCGGTGTCGATCAGGATCTGCCAGAAGCTTCGCGGCGTGAGCGCCCGGCGCGCCAATGCGATCACCATGGCGCCGGCGGCGCCCACAGCCCCCGCTTCGGTGGCGGTGAACAGGCCGGCATACATGCCGCCAAGCACCAAGAGCACCAACAGACCGATCGGCATCAGCATGCGCAGCATGCCGCGGTGCGTCAGGTCACCCGTTTCGCGGCGCACCGCCTCGGCGGCCGCCGCCATGCCCAGGTGACGCCCTGCGACCAGCCAGATCGTGACCATGAAGGCCGCGCTCAGGATCAGGCCCGGCACGATACCGGCGTTGTACATGTCGCCGATGGATGTCTCGGTGATGACGGCATAGATGATCATCAGCACCGACGGTGGGATCAGCATGCCCAGCATTGCGGAGCCGGCCACCACGCCCACTGCTAGACGGGGTGGGTAGCCCCTGCGCAGCATCTCGGGCACCGCCATGCGGGTGAACATGACGACCGCGGCGATCGACACACCGGTCACCGCGGAAAAGATCGCATTCCCCATCACGGTTGCCTGGCCGATGCCGCCACGAAAGCGGCCGAACATGCGCTCGGCCACGATGTAGCTGTCGCGGCCGATGCCCGCCGCCATCACCATGAAGCCCATGAGTACGAACAGCGGCGCGGTGCCGAACTCGTACTCCGTCACCGCGTCGGTGGCGGTCTGGCCCAGCATCTGGCCGGCCAGCGCCCAGTCGCCGCGAATGAGGGCGATGCCCACGAAGGACACCAGCAGCAAGGAGGTCGAAATATGCATGCCCATGTAAATGAGCAGCGTGAGAGCGGCAAAGCCCGCCAGTCCAATCTCCAATGGCGTCATGACACCACCTTGTTCGCCGGATCGACCTCGATGTAGCGGCGGCCTTGCCAGCCCGCGCGCAGGAAGCCAGCGGTCATCACCAGGTACTGGAGCGCCATGATGCTGGCGCCAAAGCAGATGACAGCGAAGATGGGCCACTTGGGAAACGCGAACATGGCCGGGTTGCCGTAGTAGTCGCCGCTGGACTGCGCGATGCGCAGGAGCGGCCACACGTAAAAAGCCGCGACGCCGAACAAGACGCCGCCGACGGCATGGTGCGCCGCCAGCAGCCACTGTTCGGCCCGCACCGAACGCTTGCCAAGCCACTCGACGAGGCCGTCGGCGGCGATGACCCGGCCCGCCGCCAGGGTGCTCGGGAACTGCAGGAAGACGACGACGGCGATCGACATGGCCACCATCTCGGCGGTGCCGGTCAGCGGCCGCGAGAACAGGCTGCGGCCGATGACGTCGGTGAGCACCACCCCCATGATGAACAGGACGAGGCAGGTCCCCAGGGCGTTCATGCCCCGGGTCAGGCCGTCGAACAGGCGGGCCGGGGACACCCTCACTCCTTGTCCCAGTCGCGAGCGAACTTCACGCCCTCGGCGCGCATCGCATTCATGTAGGCCTTGAGGACGTCACTCGCTGGCTGGCCGTTTGCGGCGATCCAGGCCTTGGCCGGGTTCTCGATGGCCTTGGCCCAGCGCTCGCGCTCGGCCGGCGTGAGGGCGGTGATCTTGCCGCCGCCAGCCTTGAAGGCGGCTTCGGCGGCAGTGATCGCCGCCTGTGTCTCGGTCACGTAGCGCGCTGCGTAGGCGTCGGCGGCGACCCGCACTGCAGCCTGACCCTCGGGGCCGAGCTTGTCCCAGGTCTGCTTGTTCATCGACAGCGCGCCCGGGAAGGTGGCGCCCATGCCCGTCTGGATGTAGTTAGGGGCCACTTCGAACAGCTTGATCGGGGCCGCTGCACTGAGGAAGGTGAGCACGCCGCCGTACACGCCCGACTTCACGTCGTTGTAATAGGAGGGCAGGCCCGCGTTGACGCCTGTGGCACCAGTGCCCTTGAGCCAGGACAGGGGCACCGGCGAGCTGCCGATCTTCTTGCCGTTGACGTCCTCGTAGCGGCTCGCCGGGAAGTTGGCGAACAGGCCATAGTCGTCGACCGCAGTGCCAGCCAGAAAGACCTGGTTCTGCTTTTCCCAGGCACCGCGCATCAGCGGGTTGTTGCGGTTCATGTCGTTCATGACCTTCACCACCGGCCGCAGGTCGGTCGGGCCGAAGGGCGCCATGAAAGTGACCTGCTGCAGCGGCATCTTGGCCGGGTGAAACACGGTACCGACGATGCCCATGTCGCACACGCCCTGCTGAATCGCCTCCAGCTCGCCGCCCACCTTGGCCAGCGTGCCGCCGTAGGCCTCGTTCCAGGTGATCTTCATCTTGCCTGTCTTGGCCAATTCGGCATTGACTGTCGGAATGAAGCTTTGCGTGATCAGGCGCACGAAGGCAAAGACCGGGGCCTGGCCGGAGCAGGCGGTGATCTTGATTTCCTGTTGGGCGGAGGCTGCGGTGGCGGCCAGCGCACAGACCGCGAGGGCGCCCGCGCGCAGGGCGTGAGGCAGTTTCATGGGTGTCTCCTTGGGTTGTTCGAGGGGCCGGGTATTTCCCGACGTTGCCGACT
>JACCED010391084.1_pt1 | contig 11116 bp, 9 predicted proteins | sample 7455021 | NCBI WGS metagenome assembly JACCED01 (sample SAMN15323456, study PRJNA562643) | freshwater metagenome | isolation source: river surface water | place: USA:Blue River Watershed | collected 2017-08-19 | reverse complement strand
CTATGGGCCGATTTCGCAGAGCTTCCTGAAGAATCCTGACAAGTTCGCTGATGCCTTCGCGCGCGCCTGGTTCAAGCTGACGCATCGCGATATGGGGCCGAAGGTGCGTTACCTCGGTACCGATGTGCCGAAGGAAGATCTGATCTGGCAGGACCCCGTGCCGCCGGTGACGCATAAGCTGGTCGATGCCGCCGATATCGCGGCGCTCAAGGCGCAAATCCTCGCCACCGGGCTTTCGGTTTCCGAATTGGTCGCGACCGCCTGGGCTTCCGCTTCCACCTATCGTGGTTCGGATCGCCGTGGTGGCGCCAATGGCGCGCGCATTCGCCTGGCCCCCCAGAAGGATTGGGAAGTCAATCAGCCGGGGCAACTCGCGAAGGTGCTGGCGGCGCTGGAAGGCGTGCAAAAGGCCTTCAATGGCGCGGCGAAGGACGGCAAGCAGATTTCGCTCGCCGATCTGATCGTGCTGGGTGGCTGCGCCGCGGTGGAAGCGGCGGCGAAGGCTGCCGGCCATGCGGTGACGGTGCCCTTCACCCCGGGCCGGACGGATGCGACCGCTGAGCAGACCGATGCGGAAAGCTTCTCAGTGCTGGAGCCGGAAGCCGATGGTTTCCGCAACTATCGCAAGCTTGCCTATAAGGTGAAGGCGGAAGAACAGCTGGTTGATAAGGCGCAGCTGCTGACGCTGACCGCGCCGGAAATGACCGTGCTGGTCGGCGGCATGCGTGCGCTGAATGCCAATGTTGGCCAGGCGCAGCATGGCGTCTTCACCAAGCGTCCAGGCCAGCTGACGAATGACTTCTTCGTCAATGTCCTGGATATGGGCACGGCGTGGAAGGCAGTGTCTGATTCCGCTGATATCTTTGAAGGCCGTGACCGCACGACCGGCAATGTGAAATGGACCGCGACGCGTGTTGATCTGGTGTTCGGTTCCAACAGCGAATTGCGCGCCCTGTCTGAAGTTTACGCGCAGGACGACAATCAGGCGAAATTCGTGAAGGATTTCGTCGCTGCCTGGAACAAGGTGATGATGCTGGATCGCTTCGACCTCGCCTGAGGTTGCGTTCCACGGATTTTGAAGGGGGCGCCGGTTTCAAGCCGGCGCCCTTTTTTATGCCTGACGCGCCAGGGGCGCCGCGCCCCACAACACCCATCTGGGCGCTTGACCCCAACCCTTGCCCCGGCGCTACCATGCGCCAGCGCCCGGGGGAGGAACCCAGATGAATCTCACCATCAAGAAGCTGCACCCGCTTTTTGCCGCCGAGGTGACGGGGCTTGATTTGCGCGTGCCCCTTGCGCCGGATCAGCTGCGCCAGATCCATACGCTGATGAATCAGCATGCGGTGCTGGTCTTCCCGAACCAGGTCTTGGATGATGACCAGCAAATGGCCTTTGGCGCGGCGCTGGGCCCGCTGGAACAAAGCCGTGCGACGGTGGATGCGCATAAGCAGCGCCTGAAGCATCAGCAAATGAATGATATTTCCAACCTGGATACCGATGGCAAGCTGCTGGCGGCCGATGATCGGCGGCGCATGTTCGCGCTGGGCAATCGGCTTTGGCACAGCGATTCATCCTTCAAGGCGACGCCGGCGCTTTATTCCATGCTGCATGCGCGGGTGATCCCGCCCGAAGGCGGCAATACCGAATTCGCGGATATGCGCGCCGCCTGGGATGCGCTGGATGGCAAGACCCAAGCCAAGATCCGCGACCTGACCGCGTGGCATTCGCTGCTTTATTCACGCGCCCAGCTTGGCTTCACGGAATATACGGAAGCGGAGAAAGCCGCCTTCGCCCCAGTGGCGCAGCGCCTGGTGCGCCGCCTGCCGGGTTCCGGGCGGCTCAGCCTGTTTCTATCGTCCCATATCGGGCGGATTGAGGGCATGCCGGTGCCAGAGGGCCTGTTCCTGATCCGCGATCTTCTGGAACACGCGACGCAGCGGGATTTTGTCTATAGCCATGCCTGGCGCGTCAATGATCTGGTGATCTGGGATAACCGCGCCACGCTGCATCGCGGGCGCGCTTATGAGGACACACTCTATCCCCGCGATATGCGCCGCGTGACCCTGATGGATTGCGCGCCAACCCTGGAACAGGCCGCCTGATCTTTTCACCCGCGCCTGCGGGTGCCATGTAGCGGGCCAGATCTAGGAGGATAAGGCGATGGAGCGTTTCGATCTGGCCCTGAAGGGCGGCAGTTGCGTCATGCCATGGGGTGTGGTCCAGGCCGATATCGGCATTCGCGCCGGGCGCATTGCCGCCATTGGCAATCTGGCCCAGGCCGAAGCGGCCGAAACGGTGGATTGCAAGGGGCTCCATCTGCTGCCCGGCCTGATCGACCCGCATGTGCATTTGCGTGACCCCGGCGACCCCAAGGTGGAAACCATCGAAACCGGCACGCGTGCTGCTGTGCTGGGGGGCCTCGCCGCCGTATTCGATATGCCCAATACCACGCCTTCCATCACCGATACGGAACGGCTGAATGCCAAGCGTGACTATCTGGCTGGGCGCGCCTGGTGCGATATTGGGCTTTATGTCGGTGGCACCAAGACGAATATCGCAAGCCTGGCCGCGCTTGAACTGGAACCCAATGTCTGCGCGGTGAAGATTTTCGCGGGTTCTTCCACCGGTGATTTGCTGGTGGAAGATGATGCCAGCCTGGAAGCGGTGATGCGGTCCGGCCGCCGCGCCATTTGCTACCATTCGGAAGATGAATATCGCTTGCAGGCGCGCAAGCCCATGTTCACGCCCGGCATGCCGCATATCAATCACCAGGAATGGCGCGATGTGGAAACCGCATTGCTCGGCACCCGGCGCTTGATGGCGCTGGCGAAGAAGACCGGGCGGCGCGCGCATATCCTGCATGTCTCCACCGCCGAGGAACTGGCCTATCTCGCGGATTACCGTGATGTTGCCAGCTGCGAAGTGCTGCTGAACCACCTGACCCAAACCGATGAGGCTTATGGGCGGCTTGGTGGCTATGCGGTGATGAACCCGCCCATTCGCGATGCGCGGCATTTGGAAGCGGCCTGGAAGGCCGTGGCCGATGGCACCGTGGATTGCGTGGGATCGGACCATGCGCCGCATTCCCGCGCTGCCAAGGAACGCCCCTGGCCCGATACCGCGGCGGGGCTGACGGGTATTCAAACCATCGTACCGCTGATGCTGGACCATGTGAGTGCTGGCCGGCTTTCTTTGCCGCGTCTGGCGGATTTGATGTGCGCGGGCCCGGCGCGGGTTTATGGCGTGAAGACCAAGGGGCGTCTGGCCGTTGGCATGGATGGCGATGTCACCGTGGTGGATATGAAGAAAACCCGCACCATCGAAGATAGCTGGATCGTCTCGCCCTGCGGCTGGACGCCTTTTGCCGGGCATCGCTGCAGCGGCTGGCCGGTGATGACGGTGGTGCGCGGCCATGTCGCGATGCGCGATGATACCGTGGTTGGCGCGCCGCAGGGCAAGCCGGTGGATTTCATCGACACACGGCGCGCCTGATGCCGAAAGGGCCTGCGCAGGCGGCGGTGGAGGCGGCGATAACCTCGCGCCGCTCCATCCGCGCTTTTTTGCCCAAACCCGTGCCGCAGGCTGATATTGAGCATTTGCTGAATATCGCCGCGCGCGCGCCTTCCGGCAGCAATATCCAGCCCTGGAAGGTGCATGCGCTGACCGGCGCGCCGCTCAAGCAATTATGCGATGCGCTGATGGCGGAACATGCCAGCGGCGTCACGCCGGAATCGGAATACCAATATTATCCGCGCAAGTTTTTCGAACCCTATCATGGCCGGCGCCGCAAGGTGGGGTGGGATCTTTATGCCTTGCTCGGTATTGCGAAGGGTGAGGCCGAACGCATGCGCGCCCAGCATGGGCGCAACCTGGTGTTTTTTGATGCGCCGGTCGGGCTGATTTTCACCATTCACCGTGACCTGGAACAAGGTTCCTGGCTCGATTACGGCATGTTCCTGCAGAATGTGATGGTGGCGGCACGCGGCATGGGCCTCGATACCTGCCCGCAAGCGGCCTTCATGCCTTATCACCGCACCATTCAGGCGATGCTGGCTATTCCGGCTGAGGAAATGCTCGTTTGCGGTATGGCGCTTGGCTATGCCGATCCGGGGGCGGTGGAAAATAGCCTGGAGACGGAACGCGCTCCGGCGCGGGAATTCACATCTTTTGTCGGCTGGGCCGAATAAAGGCCCAGCCGCGTTACTTAATGTACCTTAGCGCGGCATGGCAGCGCGGTAGCGTTCCAGCACCTGCGCCCCTTCCGGCCCGGCGCGCTGCGCCCATTCCTGGGTCTGCTTTGCGCCAATTTCACGAAGCTGCGCCATCAGCGCGGCGGAAGGTGTCAGCACCTGCATGCCGCGGCTGCGCAGGCGCTCAGCCATTTCATTTTCGGCTGCCTTGGCTTCCGCCAGGCCACGCACCGCAGCGCGTTGCGCCGCCGCCATCACGGCATTACGCGTTGCTTCATCCAGCGCACGGAAAGCGCGCGTATTGGCAAACACGTAATTCTTGGCGCGCATGCCGCCCACATCGGTGAAAACCCGCGCATAATCCCAGGCGGCGGTATCAACGCCGGTCTGGGCAGAGGTGAACATCACCGCAATCACGCCCGTGGCGAAGGCCTGCGCCACTTCCGCCACCTGTACGGTGACCGGCGCCGCGCCCATCAATTCCGCCATGCGGGTGGTCAGCACGTTATAGGTGCGGAAGCGCTGGCCGCGCAGATCCTCGACCGATTTGATTTCGGTGCGCGTGTAAAAGCCCTGGCTTGGCCATGGCACCATGTAAAGCGGCGTAAGGCCCTGGCGTTCCAGCCGCGCCCGCACGAAGGGATCGGCGGCGTTATTCAGCGCCGCGGTCGCTTCCCAGGTATCGGCCAGGAAGGGCACCCCATCCACTTCAAAGAAGGGGTCTTCATTGCCATGGACGGACAGCAGCACTTCACCCATTTGCACCTGCCCGGACTGCACGCCGCGCTTGATATTCGGCATGGTGAGCAAGGTGGCGTTGGAATGCAGCTGGATGCTCAGCGCCCCATTGGTGGATTTTTCGACATCTTCAATGAAGGCGCGGATATTGCGCGTGTGGAAATTGCCATCGGCATAGGCGGTGGCCATGTTCCAGCGGGTCTGCGCCTCGGCCGCGCCGGCGCTGAGTGCCAGCACGGCGGCAAGGGCGGCGCGTTTGGTGAAATTCATGCTCATCTCCCATTCGGGCGTCCCTGTTTTACGCCCCATGGGGGCAGTGTTTCATTTGTCCTGCGGCGCCGCAAGCTTTGGGGGGCTATGAGCTTTGCGGCATGGCGGGTAGCTTGCCGGAAACGGAGGATGCCCCATGACCCAGAAATTGTTCCCGACTTCGCTGGTTGGTTCCTACCCCCAGCCGGAATGGCTGATTGACCGCGCCAAGCTGGCCGGGCGTTTTCCGCCACGGGTGCGCGCCAAGGAATTGTGGCGCGTGGCGCCGGAATTTCTCGATCAGGCGCAGGATGACGCGACGCTGATCGCGATCCGGGATCAGGAACGCGCCGGGCTTGATATCATCACCGATGGTGAAATGCGCCGCGAAAGCTATTCCAACCGATTCGCCACAGCGCTTGATGGCGTGGATATGGAAAACCACGGCACGGCGCTGGACCGCAGCGGCCATCCCAACCCGGTGCCGCGCGTGGTGGGGCGCATTCAGCGCCGCCATGCGGTGGAAACCCGCGATGTCGCCTTCCTGCGCGCCAATACGGATCGGAAAATCAAGATCACCGTGCCTGGCCCCTTCACCATGGCGCAGCAGGCGCAGAATGATTTCTACAAGGATGAGGCAGAGATGGCGCATGATTACGCTGTCGCCGTGAATGCCGAAATCCGCGATCTTTTCGCCGCCGGCGCGGATTATGTGCAGGTGGATGAACCCTATATGCAGGCGCGGCCGGAAAAGGCGCGGGCCTATGGGCTGGCGGCCTTGGATCGTGCGCTGGAAGGGGTGGAAGGGCAGACAGCGGTGCATATCTGCTTTGGCTATGCCGCCATCATCCATGCGCGCCCGACCGGCTATTCCTTCCTGCCGGAGCTTTGCAAATGCCGCGTTCGGCAGATTTCGATTGAGACCGCGCAATCCAATCTGGATACCTCGGTGCTCAAGAATTTCCCTGATCAGACCATCATTCTGGGTGTGATTGATCTGGCGAACCACAAGGTGGAAACGCCGGAAATCGTCGCCGAGCGTATTCGCCGTGCGCTGCCGCATATTGATCCGACGCGCATCATCTTGGCGCCTGATTGCGGCATGAAATACCTGCCGCGCGATGTCGCCTTCGGCAAAATGCGCGCCATGGTGGAAGGGGCCGCGCTGGTAAGGCGCGAATTGACGGGGGCGGCGTGATGAAGCCCTGCCTGCCGCCGCTGGCTACCACGCCGCGCCCTTCCTGGCGTGCGCCGGCGCTTTCCTGTGACTGCCACTTTCATATCTTCGGGCCTTATGACCGTTTCCCGCTTGATGCCGGGCGCCATTATGACCCGCAGGCGGCGACCATCGCGGATTACCAGCGCATGGCCACGGCACTTGGCATTGAACGCATGGTGATTGTGCAGCCGAGTGTCTATGGCACGCAGAATGAAGTCTCCTTGGATGCGGCGGAACAATTCGGCCTGGATCGCGCCCGCGTTGTGGTGGTGATTGACGATAGTTTCGATGATGCCGCGCTGAAGAAACTGCATGCGCGCGGCACGCGTGGCGTGCGCTTCAATGCCGTCAGCGGGAACGGCACGCCGCTTGAGCAGTTGGAGGCTTTGGCGCGGCGCATCGCACCGCTAGGCTGGCATTTGCAGCTTTACGCTGAAGGCCATCAATTGCCGGAATTGGCCCCGCGTCTGGCGACATTACCGGTGCCGGTGGTGGTGGACCACATGGGCGGGGTGAAAACCAGCGAAGGGCTGCATGGTGCTGGCTTCAAGGCGCTGTTGAAGATGCTGGAAAGCCCGCAATGCTGGGTGAAGATTTCCGGCTATCGCATCTCTGGCGGACCGCCCTTTGCTGATGTTGCGCCCTTTGCGCGGGCGCTTTTGGATGCCGCGCCGGATCGCGCCGTTTGGGGCACGGATTGGCCGCATCCAAGCCTGCAGCAATGGATGCCGGAAGATGGCCATTTGCTTGATCTATTGGGCCAATGGGCGCCGAGTGATGCGGAACGTCGCCGCGTCCTGGTGGAAAACCCCGCGCGGCTCTATGGGTTTTGAGCATTTTCAAGCCAAGTGGTCACACTCGGCGACTAGGAAAATGCGATCAAACACAAATTGAGTGCGTGTTCGTTGAACGCATGTGAACCGAACAGGCACAAAACGGGGGGCATCACGCCCCCCTTTTCAAATCAACCCTTGCGGGTGGCTTCGTAGCGCGCCTTGGTTTCGGCATTGGGCGGGTAAAGGCCGGGCAGCGGCACGCCCTTGCCCACTTCTTCCATGATCCAGGCTTCCAGGCGTTCCTGTTCCACCGCGGCATCCACCACGGCATCCAGCAGCGCCTGCGGGATAACCACCGCGCCATCGGCATCCGCCACAATGATGTCGCCCGGCACAACGGTGACGCCGCCGCAGCCAATGGTTTCCTGCCAGCCAACAAAGTTCAGCGCAGCGACGGAAGCCGGCGCCACATAGCCCTGGCAATAGACAGGCAAGCCCGTGCCAATCACGCCCGCGCCATCACGCACCACGCCATCCGTCACCAGGCCAGCGACACCCTTCTTCGCCATGCGCGCGCACAGGATGTCACCGAAAATCCCGGCCGCCTTGCTGCCCATCGCATCTGCCACGGCAACACAACCTTCCGGCATGTCTTCAATCGCGGCGCGCGTGGAGCGCGGTGAGGACCAGCTATCCACTGTCGCCAGATCTTCGCGCGTCGGCGTGAAGCGGAGCGTAAAGGCTGGGCCGACAATGCGGCGACGATCGCCAGGGACGATCGGGTTGGATCCGGCGATATAGCAAAACCGCACGCCCTTCTTCAGCAGAACGGTGGTCAGGGTTGCGGTGGTCACCGCCTCCAGGGCGGTTTTTTGGGCTTGGGTCAAAGGCATTGAGTTTTCCCTCATGAAACAGGTGGCGTTTCATTACAGGGCCGCCGCGCTGCGGCAAAGGGCGGATCAGGCTTGCGTCAGCGCGGGCAGAGACGCCGGGCTGGACCAGTTGATGCGCGCTGTCGCCCCACAGGCGGCGCAATCCGGCTTCCACGCGCCATGTTCCGCGCCACAGGCATCACAGCGCCAGCGTGGCGCATCGGTGGCAGCGGCGGCTTCGCGCAGCCAGCGCGTCTGCGCCGCGCGGCCTTCCGCCGTATCGCCTTGTTCGGTTTCTTCCAGCGTGGCCAGCAGCAGATAGGCGCGACGGTCAGCGGCGCCGCTGCCGACGAGTGCATCCAATTCGCTGCGCGCCCGGCCGGTCAGCCCAGCTTCCAGCGCGATGCGCGCCATCAAAAGCCGTGCTTCCGGGTGGTTTGCATTGCGATGGGTCAGGTCTTCCACCGCCTTCACCCGCGCCAATGGCGCGGCCACGCTTGCCACCCAGGCAGCGCCAATATCGGGGTGCGGCGCAGCAAGCCAGGCGGCTTCCAGCACGCCCCGCGCACGGCGATGGCTGCCGGCCGCTTCAAGCCGGGCGGCATGGGCAATGGCGGCGGGGGCGAATTTGGCATCCGCCGCAACCGCGCGTTTTTCCAACTCGGCCGCGCGGGCGGCATCTTCTTCCTGTGCGGCGGCGGCCAGCGCCAGGGCCGCGCGCGGCCCGTCGGGCGGGCAGAGCGCCAGCGCTTCACGCCAATCCTGCGTCCGTTCCGCGAGCAAACGGCGTTCCTCACGCAGCCAGGCGGCGCCGGGTTGCGCCGCTTCCGCCTCACGCGCCAGGCGCTTGGCTTCGGGCCAATCCTCCCGCTGCATGGCTTGGCGCAACAGGCCGCGCAGCCCGAGAAACCGTCCCTGCGGATGATCAACCAAGGATTGGAAAATGCTGGCCGCCGCATCCTCTCGCCCGGCAACGCGTTCCGCTTGCGCTGCCAGTAGCAGGGTTTGTGGCGTATCCCCCAAAAGTGCGCGCGCGCGCCGGGTTTCCGCACGGGCCGCTTCGGCGGTGCCGGCACCGAGCGCCACCAGCGCCCGCGTGATTGCGCCATCCCCTTCTGCCCGGCGCCGTTCATCCCGCCGTGCCTTGAGCCGCGCTGGCAGGGCGCGGGCCCAGGCGATCAAGCGTAGCGCGCCATGCAGCAGGATGAAGCCCGCCGCGATCAGCCCGACCGCAATCGGCATGGAAACGCCAATCCAGGTCTCACCCACGCGGATTTCAACAATCCCGCCCAGATCACGCAGCCAAAGGGTCAGCAGGGCAACCGCGCTCAACCCCGCCAGCAGCAAAATCGCTTTGCGCATGGCGCTTCAGCCCCCCAGACCCATCAAGGCTGCACGCGCGGCAAGCAGCGCCTGGGCCTCAGCCTCCCAGCTGGCAAGCGCGGCGCGGGCCGGGGCGGGGAGTGTAGAAAGGCGCGCCACCGCACCGGCCAGATCACCCGCTTCCAAGGCGCGGCGCGCTGCTTCCAGCGCGGCGGCGGCCTCATCGCCCCAGATCACGGCTTCCCCGCGCCGGATCGTCACCAACCCGGCCAGACGCGCCGAAGCGCTATCCCAAATATTCTGACCCTCCCGCGCCGCTTCACTGGCGGCCCGGGCGGCGCGGGTCGCTTCCTCAAAGCCCAGGCGAAGTGCTGCTTCGGTCGGCGGCGCTGCCGTGGCGAAGCGCTTGAGCGCGGCCGGCGCATCAGGAAAGGAAGTCAGGGCCGGGCCAAGCGCTTGGCCCGCTTCAAGCCGCGCGCGCAGGGCAGCGATGGCCTGCAAACGGGCGGCCCGGGCTTCAATGGCGGTGATCCGTCCCTGCGCCGCTTCAAGGGCTTGCAGCCGTGCTGTCAGGGCGGATTGCGCCCCGGCCAGCCGGGATTCGAGCGCCGCGGCGGCGGTGGCGATGCGTTCCGCTTCGGCTTTTTCCGCTGCCTCCAGGCGCTGCAACAGGCTGCGCGCCAAATCTTCTGTCCGGCGCAGGGTTTCCGCATCGGTCAATTGCAGCCGCGCTGCCACCGCATCCAGGCGTTCGGAAAGCCGTTCCAGCCGATTGGTCAGGCTTTCCACCAAGGCCCGGGGCGCCAAATTGCTGGTATCCAGGCTGGGTGCGGGGCGGTTTTCCAGTGCGGCAAGCTTGGCGTCCTGCGATTCCAGCCGCATCGTCAGCGGGGTGAGGTCAGGTGCCGCTGCCCTTGGTGAGGTTTCCAAGGCCCGAAGCCGGCCTTCGAGCGGGACAAGGTTAAGCGCGGGGCGGCCTTCCAAGGCGCTCAACCGTGCTTCCAGCGGGGCCAGATCAGGCAAGGCCGGGGCGCTGGGGCGTGGGGTGATCAGCAGCCAGGTCATGGCCAAAACCAGCACGGCGCCGCCGATGAATAGCGGCAGCAGCAGGGGATCAAGGCGGCGCTTGGGCGCTGGGGCGGGGTCTTCGCTCATGGGGTGCAGCCTAGCATATCAGGCGCGCCAAGGCGCCTCAGCAAAAGCGTGTGATCCGGCTGCGCCGCCACCCGGATCTCGGCCCAGGGCAGGGGCGCCAGCGCGGTGGCGATGCGCGTGCTGAGGGCGATGGCGATAACGCCGCGCGCCGCATCCGAAAGCCCGGCCGCCCGCAGCAGGCGCAGGCTTTCGCGCACGGCGCGGGGGGAGGTGAAAAGCGCGGCATGCACGCTGCCCGCTTGTAACGCGGCCTGCGCTTCAGCAGGCAGGCTTGGCGCTGGGCGCGCCGCATAGACAACGCGCCGAATGACCCGAAAGCCCTTGCCGCGCAGCGCCGCCGCCAGTTCAAGCCCATAGCCTTCGCCCACGGCCAGGCATAAGGCGCCCGCTTCCGGCCGTAGCGTGCTGCTCAATTGTTCCGTAAGTGAAGCGGCGTCACCGGCTGCGGCGGTAATATCGGTAAAGCCCCGGGCGGCGGCTTCGGCGGCGGTGCCCTTGCCCACGGCAAAGATCTTGAGCGGCCAAGCGGTCAGGGCACGGGCGGCGGCGCGGCTGGTCAGCAGCAGGGCTTGGGCGCGCGGCCAGGCGCCTTTT
>JACCED010667788.1_pt1 | contig 11118 bp, 4 predicted proteins | sample 7455021 | NCBI WGS metagenome assembly JACCED01 (sample SAMN15323456, study PRJNA562643) | freshwater metagenome | isolation source: river surface water | place: USA:Blue River Watershed | collected 2017-08-19 | reverse complement strand
TGAATTTTTTTCCTTAATAACTTTTGTGGTTTCATCAATAGTTTCTTGAAACATTTTAAGTAATTTAAGGGTAGATCCATCTCGTGATTTAATACGTTTACCTTTATCATCAAGTACGAGTCCAAAACCAACATGAACAGCTTGTGAAGGTTTAATCCAACCTAATTTTTCTCCGACTTGAAAAACTTGTTCTAAATGTTCAGCTTGACCAGAATCAACTACATATAAAATCTTATCTGCTTTTAGCACTTGAGCTCTGTATTTTAATGCACACAAATCGGTTGTATCATAAGTATAAGCATTATTTGATTTAACAATAGTGATTAGACTAGGTTTATTTCTAAATATAGTTCGAACGACTTTACGACCTTCATCTTCTTCCAAAACTCCAAATTGTTCTAATTCTTTAACCATATCCGGAATAAACTGTTGATAAAAGCTTTCACCAACTTCTTCTAATCCTTTGATATTTAAAATTTGGTAATTAGTATTAAAATGTTCCCGAGATTTAGCACATATAGCTTTGTGAATTGAGACTGTAGGTTCAATACCATTTTGTAATTGATAAGTACGTAATTGTGATTCAGAAGCAAACTGTTCAGATTCTTTAGCAAGTTTATTAGATTTTTCATAAAGATCTTGTAAATTAAGTTCAGGGATAGAATCGATAAGCTCATGTGTCATAATATAATTGACCATCATACCGAATTGAAGTCCAAAATCTCCAATATGATTGATACGCATAACATTATGACCAATAGATTCAAAAAAGTTAGCTAAACTATCTCCAATAATAGTGGAACGTAAATGACCCACATGCATTTCTTTAGCAACATTAGGAGAAGAATAATCAATTAAAATAGTTTTAGGTGATAGAGTTTTTTTAATTAAATTATTAAGATCCAAAGAATTAACTTTTTCGACATAGTATTCATCAGAAATTTTGATATTGAAGAAATTTTTATCTCGAGACAAAGTGAAAAAACTATATTGACCAGGTAAAATATCAATAATATCAGGAAACTTTAGGGCATTAGAAATTAGATAATCATAAGAATAGGGGTTGTTACCGGATTTTGATACAATTTTAAAATCATAGTTAGTATTAGTTTTATTATGAAGTTCACAAATAATATTATGAGTTATATTTTGCATTAGTAAAATTAATAATGATATATTACATTATTAATTCTTAAAATCAATATTTTTTATAAATTAAAAAATTATAAAATTAGTCAACAATATATTTAATAACAGTTTTTTTAGACATAGTACTATTAACTAAAGGTTTTCCACCGATATTAAATATGTTTTCCAAATAAATAAAAAATCCATCAGAATTATAAGAAATAATAAACTGACATGGTAAATTTTCAGAAACAACTATTTGATTATTTTTATAAATAGTAATATTTTTATCAAATCTGTTAATAATTAATTTACCACATTCATTAAAAATTTTAATATAATCTTGATTACAGTAAAATATTTGTGAATCAAAGAAAGGTACAATACCAATACTTTTAAAAATAGATTGTGATTGTGGTAATCTAGCGATACCTCCATTATTATATTTATTAAATAAAACAAGCTCTTCACCTTTTAATATAGCATTAGATGTAAAAACAAAATCAAAAGAGCCATAAGGTAATCCATTAATGGTAAGATCAAAAGAAGAGAAACCATATGCGGATGGAATAGATTGAAAAGCATCAACAGAAGAGAATGTTTTGATAGATAAAGGTAAATTATTTTCAGAAATAAACTCTAATGTATATAAAATATCAAAGAAGCTATAAACTCCATAAAAAAGATTAGTTTTATCTTTAATACTAGAATAAACATTTTTAGATGTGGTAGTATAATCAATAGGAAAAGGAACACATGATAAAGCAGGAACATTACCAAAAATATCATTAATATTAAAAGTAGCATCAGACAAAACAATATAACAGGTATTAGGTACTTGATTAATAAAATTGGAATTAATATATTTATTTTCCAAAGCATCTTTTTCAGCTAACAATATGATATTAGTATCATTTTGAAAATTATAGTTTTTATCAATTTCCAAAGTATCAATTTGTACAGGTAAGTTTAATAATTTAGTTTGATATAAAAATAACTCTATCCATTCTTTAATAAAGATATCAATAACACTATTAGGATCATATAATAATTTAAATTGTTTCATTTGATATTCAACAAAAATCATAATAATAGACATAATAGAATATTGTTCATAAGGACCATAAGTTAAAACATTTTTTAATTGTTTAATAATAAGTGCAGAAGCATTAATAGAAAAAGAAGGTATATCCAAATTATATATTTCAAAAAATTTAGTAATATCAACTAAAACAGGAGTATTATTAGAAATAGTAGCTCTTAAACCACTAGGATACTTTTTAATAAAATCTTCAAGTGATTGAAATGTTTTAATTTGAGTATTATCAACAATATAAACTTCCAAAACCAATTTATTATTAGGTTTAATAGAATTAAAATATTCTATAACATCATTTATACCAGAATTATAAACTTCTGGTGTAAAAAGTAGTGCAATATAAATAGTTTCCATTATATTACTTAATGAAAAAAACATCATTTGGAATATAAAAATATTAAATTTAATTTTCACATTCACAATCATATTTATGAATAGGATATGCATTTTTTTGACATAATTTATTACAAAAGTATACTTGTTTACATTTAGAACATCTTTTAAGATCATTAGATTCTCCACAATACAAACATGATTTTTCCACAATAGATTCTGGATACTTAATTTTATCATAAAAATCATCAACTAACCAATCAATATGTTTGGATAAAGTAATAACACCTCCAGATTCATATAATGATTTAGCATGAGGATTAGGAACAAATCCGTGAACAATGTGTTTGAATTTGCTGGTATAATAATCTAAATTAGACAGATGCCACATGTATTCACGATATTTATAACTTTGATATAAATTAAATCCAGATTTAACTTTAAGATTTTCCAAGGGTACATATTTGGCAACATGTTCTTCTAATAATATTTTATTTTGATCAAGTTCAACAGTTTCACTAGGCCTTAATCCAGTAAACCCGCTTTTTATATAAGGATTAGCATTAAAAGATAATAACTTTACAATTGCTTCAGAATTATCTTTAACACAAGCATAAATTAATGGGGTAGTACCTCTATAATTAGAGATATTAACATGTATCAGACCATTTTGTAAAATATGATCAATAATAAAAATATTATTAAAAGCACAAGCCCAGTGTAAAAGAGTTTCACCATTAGGCCAAACACAATCATACAAATCAATTTGAGAAATCATTTGGACAATTTGATTATTATTTTCTTCAGTATTAGACTGAATTAATTCATATAGTTGATCTTGCATTTAGAATTTTAGTAATTATAGTTATTATAAATAAATTATTAAATAAATCAATTTTTTTATAAGAAAATAATATAGATGAGTGATATAATTTTAATATTAACAATTGATTCAAATCCAGAGAAGATTTCAATATCAATACCAGCGAGTGCATATCCAACTTATAAAGTATCAGATTTAAAAGCACAAATATACAGTATAAAAAATATATTATATACAAATCAAAATTTATTTTTTCCGTATTATGTGAGAAATGGATTTCCAGCCAAATTAATTCAACTAACATCAGATAATGCAACATTAATTTCATATCTTTTAACAGGTAAAAGTCCAAATAACACAGTTAACTGTAAAACTACACTAGGTCCATCTGTAAATACAAACATAAGTCAAATAATACCAAATATACCACCAACTGCAAATACATTATTACCATCTCAAACTTTTATAGGTAACCCAACAAATAATGAACAGAAAGCATTTGTTTTAGATGCAGGTATCGGAACAATACCAGTAGGTACAGGATCAACAGCAAAATACACAATATTAAGTACGGATCCAGTTACAACCAAAATAGTAGCAGTAGGATTAGGTGAAGATACCGATGGTAAAATAGATATGGTACCAGTTGGAGAAGTTACTATTACACCAACACCAGTTACCATTCCAGTATCAACAAAAACAACAACACAAACCCAACCATCAACTTCAACTCCAATAGTTCCACAGGGTAATCAATCATCAGTTCAAACTCAATTACCGACAACAGTATATAAATCAGAAGCAACATTAACACCAGATATTTTTAAGGGTCCAGATGATTTAACCAATGATATAAGACCAGTAAATATTAGTACTAGACCGCCAGCACAACAATATGATACAAAATGGTTTGGTGCAGGTATAAACTTAGAAAAATCAAACGATGGTGTAGAAACAAATAGACCAACAGAGTTTAAAAGTGAATTAGGGGTTATAAATGATAAAAATAATTGTGTGATATCATAATTTTATATTTTTACAAAAACATTTTTTATATAATAAATATATAAAATGAGTACAGATTTAAATATTAAAAATAGACCAAATCCGGATATATCTGTAAAAAAAGCATTACAAACATTAGACTTGGAAGTAAAATCTTTACAATCACAAGTAAAATCATTGGAAAACAAACAATATTTTACAGAGAATTCCGATAAAGATATATATACCGAAAAGAATGTTGTGGTGGGAGCGAAAAAAAACATAGACGAAGCAAATTTTTATTCTGAAACAATGTCAGTAAATAGAGTAATACAAGCAATAAAATTAAATTATGATTCGATAGTAATAAATAATTCGGTAGTAAACGAGATATTATCGAATATTGAAAAAATAAAGAGTGAAGGTTTTTCAAGTGTATTGGATCCTTATTCAGAGAATAACTATTATGAAAACATAAATTATTATCAAGTAACAACAGTACCAACAGTAGAATATACAGATAAAAATTTTTACAACAACAAAATATTGTATTCGTACAAAAGGTATAAAAATTACACAGACAAAACATTAGGATCAATATTAAATTCAAATAACTTAGGTGAATACATATATTATCCAGAGGAAGGAGTAGATTTATCGAATGTATTTAATTTGAATCTGACAAACTTGAAGGGGTACAAAGGGATAGGATTAGAAAATTTAAATTATTTCGTAGTAGCTCCAAGAATAGAATCAGAATACCAAGTATATTTTAGTTGTTGTGTAAGAATTCCAGGAATAAATAGTGAAGTAGAAGGAGTAGATCCAGATTTAATAGTAGTACAATCATGTGCAAATTTAACAAAAATATTAGTAGGTATAAATGAAACAGTGTTATTCCAATCAGAGAATGTAAAGTTTTTTTACAAAATAATGTTAGACTTGTTAAAATTAGAGGGTACATATAAAAATTTAAAGAAGGGTATAACAGATCCAATAAGAGATTTTGATTATAACTTATGGACATATAATACAGCAGCTCCAAGTTTAGCAATATGTAAATATTCGTCAGTATATCCAGATTGGATAGGGAAACCAGCAAATCAATTGGTGATAATCGGTACAGATATAAATGTAGCGAAAGTAGTAACAAATATATTTAATTTTAATTCGAAAAATTTATTAATAAGTAATGAAGAACAAGTAGGAATGATAGAATATAGTTACAATAGTCAAGATTACTTATTTTTAACAAAAATAATAATATTAGATGGAGTAAAACAGATAATAACAACACAAATAAGAATAAATGATTATTTTGTAGATGCAATAAAGACAAATGGAGATATGACAGTAGAAGGTACATTAACAGTAAATAACTGGGATGGTTCAAATGTATTTAATTTACATACAGAGGATAAGGTACTCCAAGTAAATGGTAAAATAGGTATAAACACACAAGAACCGGGAGCATTAATAGATATAAATTCGATAAGTACAATAGAAGTAGATATAATAACATTAGAATATACAGATTTAAATAAATATATATTTGGATACTATGATTATTTTATAAATAATTATTCAACAACAGAAAATAGAAATTGGACAGAGATATATAACACATATATATTGAATGAAAAGATAAGTGTAACAACAATAAATCTACCATTTGATTTTATGACAACAAATAGTACAGATGAATCATTTATAAATTTTTCGAATAATTTTAATAATTATGTATATTTTGGATATACAGAAACAGAGTTTAAAGAGAAATTCGAGGGTAAAACTGCATCAGAGATATCGGACCCATATTATAAAAATTATTTTTATGCATTAAAAGATTATTTCTTGATAATGTGGAATCAAAAACCATATTATTTATTAAATACATATCAAACATTTACGAATATAGTAAATTACTTTGGAGGTCCAGTATTAAGAATGCAAGTAATGTGGTATGATGAACAATATAATGTGATAAGATTATTTGCATCAAATTTGAAATTAGATAAATATTTATTAAATGCACAATTAAATGAGATATTATCAAATTATTATGATAGTTTGTTTGCCTGTGAACAATTAGTGAATATATTTTCAAATCTATTAAGGGATCCAATAATTCAGATAGCACAAACAGAGAATCCTTTATATATAACAAATTACATAGCAAATTCATATTATAAACAAAGATTTGGATATCCTCAAAATTATGTAACATGTTGGACATATGAAGAAACGGATTACAACGAGATAACAGAATTATTTTTTGAAGCTGTACCATATTGGTATAATAACAAATTAAGTAAGGTTCAGATTCCAGGACAAGATGTATTAGCATCGAATGCAGCTCAACAGATAATAGAATATACAATAAAGAATTTTGATAACAAAATATTAGAGAGAATCATGATATCATTTTACTTTTGGTCATATGAATATAAAGTATCATATGTAAAAAGAATAAATATATTAGGTAAAGATTATTATATATTATCAGGTGTCAACATATTAGAATATATAAAGAAAAATATAATATCAAATGGTGATCAACAATTTAACGGTTCATTAAAAATATTAGATTCATCAAATAACCAGACAATATTAACGGTAGATACAACAGAAAAACAGGTAGCTATACAATATCCAGTAGGTTTAGGTACAGAAAATCCAAGATCAATTTTAACAATAGATGATGTATCATTAAGTAATTTATTTGATTATTTAGCAGATTTAACAAAGAAGAATAGATATATAACAGATTTAGCTAAACAATTAAGAAATGCACCATCGGAAGATTACAGAAACATAATAGATTCATATATAGATCCTTTTACAGGTAAAAAGTATGTTCAGGATGTTGATAATTATTTTGCAGTAGTAAATCCAGATGATTCAAATATAAATAATATAGGTAAATATGAATACGAGTATCACTGGTATTTAAAAGAGTGGGAAGGTGTGTTATATAAAGATGTATTAAATCCAAATTTTAATACAATAAATAATGGTGTAAAACCACTAGCAGGAAATTTCTTTTTAGAATCACCATTAAAAGAAGTAATGTATAAAAACACATTAAATTTAAAAATATACAATTGGATTTGGGGTAGAAAAGTAAGTACATCAAAATACTTTTTAGATTTAGATAATACAATACGTTTTATACATACAGGAGTAAACTTTAATATATATTTTTCAAGATTTAATTCAAATAAGAATTTACAAAATATAATATTTGCAACAAAAGCATTACAAGTATTTTTGAATGAATTATATTTAAATTATATTGGACAAATTCCTTTGAATCAATTGGAATTAGAACCATATATAGAAAGTTTAACAAAACAATATACAAAATTCACTTTATGGGTAATGGATTATCCAACAGATTATAATAAAACAAGATTATATTTAAATCAAAATGGTGATCTTCCAACAAATTTAAATAACTTGTCACCAACAGACACAATATTTGATATGTTATATAATTTTGAGACATCAAATCATGGAAATTTAACATTTAAACAAATATTATTATTCTATCAAAAAATAATAAATCTACAACAAAAAATACAATTTTATAATGGACAAGAGAAAGATTTGGAAATATCAGATTCAAATATACTAGGTTATAGAACAGATGAGGATTATTGGTTGGCCAATTGGATCTATATACCAATAAACACAGTAAATCCAAGTCAAGCAGTAAATGTAATAACAATATTAGAATTTAACGCAGATGATTATCTAAATCAATCAGTTCAAATGATAGGTGATTTACAAATGGGAGGTAATTTAACATTGATGAATCCTATAGAATATTTAAAGTATGTTAAAAATGGTATTCCTTTATCAGATTTAAATCCAATAGTATCAGTATACCCGAATGAGAAATTTGTAGGTGTTGGTAGTCAAGAAATATATACTCAATATCCAGTAATTTACTCTACATTAGATATATTAACAAATAGAGTATTTGCTCGTAATAACATGTTAGTATCGAATAACAGTTATCCAAACTTGATAGCAGAAAGATTTGCAGATCCCAAAATACCAGATGATGAGTATTTTTTGCAAAACAGTTTTTCATGTTCAACACAAAGAAGATCAACAAAATTATACACACTAGAACAAATAGTAGATCTAGGTAAGGGTAAATACGGTATGGATATATCTTTTGAAGTTCAAGATAAATATCAAGATACATATGAATTAGCTCAATTTGGTGTCAAAGTAGAAAAATTAAGAAATTTTAATGGTATAAATTATCCTGTTCCAAAATATACTTGGAATATAATAGATAGTATAACACCAGAAGGAAATTTAACTCAAAAGACCCTAATGAGTTTAGAAAGTGAAAGTAGATTGACAGTGGAAAAGATTAAATTAGGTAGTTTTGACCTAACAGTAGAAAAAGTTGGTAATAAAGAAGTATTAAAATGGGGTTCAGTAATTTTAGGAGAACAACCAACACCATAATAAAAAGATATAAGAGTATAAAATGTGTATTAAATAAATTTATTATAATAATAAATTTTTACTGAAAACAAAATTAAACATACATAGACATAACAGGTTTATCAGAAAGATCAGAGAATTTGATATGAGATAAATCTTTTAATTTAAATCTATCACCGAAATTAAATTTACAAGTGAATTTATCAAGAACAACTAATTCATATATTTTAGTCAAATACATAATAAGTTGACGAACACCCTTATGATGGGCAGTATTTTTAATAATATTATCAATAACATCAGTTTCGATGATAATATCAACTTTGTATTGAGAAGTTAATTTAGGTAAAATATATTTGTTGATAATAGTTTTCTTTTCATCAAAAGTATATCCAGGAATGTGAATGATATGTAAACGATCTCTTAAAATGGGGTTAATTTTTTCAAGATCATTTAAACAAATAATCATCATAGATTCAGATAAATCCAAATGGAAATTACCAAAATATGCATCTCTGAATTTACAATTTTGTAAAGGATCGAAGATACCTAATAATGTGTTATGTACTTTTTCTTTACATTTATCTAATTCATCAAATAAGATAATACCATTAGAACAACCATTTTTCATAACAGCATCGGCAATACAACCATGTGTCGATCCTTCATAAGTATAATCATGACCAATTAAAGTACTAGGAACATCAACATTAGCTAAACTAATATAAGAATATGGTATTTTAAGAGCTTCAGAAATAGCATGTACAATAGAAGTTTTACCAACACCAGCGGGACCACATAAACATAAATATTTAGCATTTTTGATATCAGGATTATTGATACGTTGACAAATGTAACTAACGATAGAATCTTTAACTTCAGAAAGCCCGAATAGATTTTCATCAAGAGTTTTATAGATAGATTTAATAAATTCGATTTGCATTTCTCTAGGTGTTTCAGCTAAAGAAATTTTATCAAGAATATTATCAACTCTATGGTAAGGTAATCTAAGTACATTATGAACAAAATTGGTTAACTTGGATTCTTCCCCAGAGATAATTCTATAATACATATCTTCTAATTTAGATTTAAGTTTTTCAGGCATATGTTTATTTTCAATTTCGTCCCAAATTTCATCATAATCATTTGTAGATCGAACCTTTTTAACTTTTAATAAATTATTAATTTCTAATCTAATTTTGTCGGCACTTTCTGACAAAACTTCATCTTCTGTAGAGTATCTAATATATTTTCGTAATATTTTTAATTTAACATCTTCAGATAATTCAGGATCTAATAATATTTTAGAAAGATTAGGTTTTTCTTTAACATCTCCAATAACCATTTTTCTAAAGTTTTCTTTAAGTTTTTTAATGATAAATTGAGATTCATTAGCACCATTAGAACCGTTTTTACCTTTATTTTTGTATTTGGTATTAATTTCATCGTTTAATAATTCTTCACCAATAACTTTAAAGGGGGTATTAATTAAATTATAATCCGATACATCATTAATTTTTTTTTCAAAATCTTTAATTTCAGAAATATTTTTAATATTGTTATCTGGAAATAAATTATTTAATTTATCATTTTTATCATTTTTATCAGATTTTCCAGATTTATTTTTTGATTTATTTTTATTTTCTTTATTATCATTATGATTATAATTATGATTATCATTATCATTTTCATGAATAATATGTAATGGTGTAATTTTGATTTCTTCAATATCGACACCTTCTAAATCATAATCAGATCCCAATATTAAATTTTGTTTAGAATTAGAAAATGATTTTAATTTTTTAGGAGAAAATACTAATTGTTTAGAACTGTTAGAATTACCTTGTTCGTCATCGTCATCATTTAAAGACAAAGATTGATAAAAATTATTATTAATTCCAGTAATAAGTTCTTCAATCAGATTCATACTTGAATTTTTTCTAATATTATCCTTAAATTCTTTTGCTTTATCAGAACTAGAAATAACTTTAATTAACTTATAAGGACTTCCAATATCTTTATCTTTAAAAGAGGATGTTCTTTCTAATTTATGTGGATGTAGTTCTTCAATTTCAACAATTGACCCTAATGATCCAATTTTTTTTAAATCATAGTAGTTTTCTAAATCTTCATCAATTTGTATCATTAAATTTCTTCTTTTCTTTTTATGATTCTTATATCTTTTATTTTGACGTTTTGATTTAATAAATTTTTTATTAAAATTATTGGGACCTTGATTATTCCCAGGTTTATTAGACCCTTGATTATTCCCAGGTTTATTAGA
>JACCED010659149.1_pt1 | contig 11118 bp, 12 predicted proteins | sample 7455021 | NCBI WGS metagenome assembly JACCED01 (sample SAMN15323456, study PRJNA562643) | freshwater metagenome | isolation source: river surface water | place: USA:Blue River Watershed | collected 2017-08-19 | reverse complement strand
TGGTAATTTATAGATTTAAGTTCAGACCCATAAGAGAGATTATTTTTTCTCCCCAGAATCTCGTATAGAGCTCTAACACTACCAACTTGAAAAGCTGCTCTGGCACCACCGCCAGTCATGACTAGACCTGTTTTTGTTACCATAATTTGATTATGCCGTAATAAATGAAAATAGCTAGCTTAGTTTTTCCGCAAGAAGCAGGGCCCCAAGGATAGAACCCCTGGCATCAGGATGGTAGAAGGCATCGCCAATTAAAAAGAGATTTTCTTGAACTTCCAGATACGGATAAGGAAGAGCAGAGGTAGGAGTCACGTAACGCCATTTTTTTAATTCACTGTACTGAATATGAGGTTCACGGCTAAACGAGTTTTTAAAATGAGTTTCAATCTCTTTTAAAATTGTTTCGTCATCACCATTAAACAATCTTTCTGATTCTTGTGAGCTTGCCCGTGCGACAAATCCCTTAGGATGAAGATTTCTTAAGTTCATGGGAAGTATCGAATGAAGAAATGAGCTAGGGGCAAGATCTGGTACTGAACCATCATCCGTAACAATGAGGGCCATTACTGCCTTAATGTAATCTATAGACTTAAGTTCAGACCCATAAGAGAGATTATTTTTATCAAGTAGCTCAAGAGCTTGCGGTAGCGGGGCAGTGATGACGAGTTTTTTTGCCTCAAAACTCTCCCCATTATCGCATGTGATAGTCCAGCCTTGAGGAGATTTAGAAATGATTTCTGCCCGAGTGGATTTATGAATGTTCAAACCATCCGTTAATTTTTTTGGAAATCTTGTCATGGAGCTTTCAAAATAGATTCCTTGAGGATCAAGTTTCATGTCATTTTCAAGATTGAACTCAACGAGGGTTTCTCTGAGAAGAGGGTCATCAATAAGAAAAGGTGCTCCATGATCAAACCCAAGATCATCCACTCTCCTCGTGGCAATCCTGCCACCAATACCACGGGATTTTTCAAGTAATATACTTTTATGTTTTAAGTGAGTTGCCAAAACAAGCCCTGAAATGCCAGCGCCAACGACGAGAACATCGGTCGACGTCATGAATTCACGCCCAGAACTTCATCAAGTTCTTTATGATTTTTAATTTTGTTAGTGTTTTTCCAGTGGTTCTCAGAGATTAATTTGTTATTAAAGTCGCCTAATAGCCAGATTTTTATTTTTCCAGATAGGGATTCAATGACCGTATTAAGGAGCTTAACGACTTCTTGATCTTCATAAGAATTTGCAGGAATACTTAGTATCAAGAGATTTGCTTCCGTGGCATAAACGGCATCCACAATACTTGGTGCCGGTAGATTTGAATTTAGGTAGTAAAAATACTTCTTATGGTGACAACAGAGGAGAGCACTGATGAGAAGGGGAAAAGTGTGATGCTCTTTTTCAACACTCGTAAGAACAATTTTATTAGCAGATTTCATGCCCTTCTCGAAATGAGAGTAGATAATGTTACCCGCATGAAATTTAGCTAATGCAAAAAGAGCTTGTGCTTGCGCATCTTGAAAAGTTGACTGGTCTCTTCTATGTCGGACTTCGTTGACCAAAGGTTCAACGATATCGAGAGCGAATATTTTTGGAGGAAGCTCATTTTTGGCCTCTGAGAGTAGTTGAGAGATAACGTCAACGTTGTAATTCCCGACTGCCTCTAGGAGTCTTGATTTTAAATCATGGATATTGAATTCTTTTTTCAGCGAATTCTTCTCAACAGGAAGTCCCGCATTCTGCATTAATTTTGCATAAGTATCTTTGAGCTCTTCATCTGATAGTCTGGCTATCTGACCAATGTTTGTTCCTAGTTGAGTCAGTTGGGCCAAAATAATGAGACGGTCAATTTCAGTGGTGGTGTAAAGTCTTCGACCGTTTGAGGTACGAGAAGGTACCAAGGCCTGATACCTTTTCTCCCATGCCCTAATCGTGTGAGCAGAGAGTCCAGAGAGCTGGGCAGCAAGTTGGATGTTAAATTTTTTTGAGCTCTCGTCAGTCATAAAATTGTTTCCATAAGCTAAGGTAACTCAGGCGGAACTGCTTAACACTTGCAGAATGAGATTGTTCACCATTTGTATACACCAGAGTGAAAATTATGTTCATTTACCACTTAACCGAATCCCTTAAATTAGTTAGACTAATATTAGACTTAAACTTAAAAGGGTGCGTTTTATGAAATATCTTGTGACTGGTGCTACAGGTTTCGTGGGTCAGAGAGTTGTGAAACAACTTATTGATGGTGGCGATCAGGTGGTTATTTTAACTCGAAATATTGCCAAGGGAGCACTTTATTTCGGAAACAAATGCCAATATTTTTTATGGTCCGATACCTCTCAAATTCCCCCAAAAGAGGCTTTTGATGGTGTTGATGTTGTGATTAATCTCATGGGCGAGGGTATTGCCGATAAGAGATGGGACGATAGTCAAAAGAAGAAAATTCATGATTCTAGGATTGTCGCTACTTCCAATTTAGTTGAGGTGATGAAGGGGCTTACAAAAAAACCGAGTGCTTTTATCTCAGCTTCTGCTGTTGGTATTTATGGAAACCGTGGAAATGAGGACATTAACGAATCTTCATCTACTGCGGATGATTTTCTTGCCCGCATTTGTAAAGATTGGGAAGAGTCGGCCCTGAAGGCAAAAAACTTAGGTCTTAGAACTGCGATTATAAGAATTGGAGTCGTCATAGGGAAAGATGGTGGAGCACTTAAAAAGATGCTACCTATTTTTAAACTGGGTGCCGGCGGTCCTGTTGGATCTGGCAAGCAATTCATGAGTTGGATTCACGTAGATGATATCGCTGGAATGTTTGTGAGAGCGGGTAAAGACTCTTCTATTGAAGGAATTTATAATGGAACCTCTCCTTATCCAGCAACGAGCAAAGATTTTGCTAGAGAGCTTGGTAAAGTTCTCCACCGACCAGCATTTGCACCGGCACCAGCGATTGCTTTAAAGCTTGTCTTTGGTGAGATGTCTCAAGTTCTTCTTGATGGTCAAAAAGTGTTACCTACTAAATTCAAAGAAAAGAAATTTAGCTACCGATATCCAACTCTAGAGATGGCATTAACAGAAAGCATTCGTTAATTTATTGGGCCCTCAGGGGCCCTATTTTAAATTTTAATGATAACCTGTTTAAGTCTCGTCATTTCCTCTATCGAATACTTTACTCCACCCATTCCTAGTCCAGATTTTTTGTGTCCACCAAAAGGCATTTGATCAACTCTAAAGGCAGTGTGATTATTAATAACAAAAGTCATGGTAGAAATATTCTTTGCGATCTGAAGGGCCTTCGTGATGTTCTTGGTGAAAAGTGAAGCCTCAAAGAAATAATCACTCGAATTGATGTGCTCTAGTACTTGATCCTCGTCTTTATAAGAGTTCACACAAACAACCGGGCCAAAGGCTTCCTCGGTCATTAGTCTAGAATGAGAGGGAACGTTTGAGAGAATTGTAGGGGAGAGATATTGTTTTAGGTTCCCAGAAATCTCATTTCCAAGTTCACAAGTTGCCCCTTGATGAATCGACTCTTCAATCCAAGATTGAAGTCTTGTCGCTTCACTTGCTCTTATCAATGGCCCCACATCAGTTTCGCTATCTGTTGCATTCCCGACTTTGAGCTTTAGGGCAGATTCTTTAAATTTCTGAAGAAAGTTTTTAAAGATAGACTCATGAACATAAATGATCTGAGTCGAAATACAAACTTGCCCAGCATGATAGAAAGCTCCTCGCGTGAGAGCTGTGACGGCAAGATCAATGTCGGCATCTTCTCTTACAATTGCCGGTGCTTGACCTCCATGCTCGAGGGCAAGTCTTGTTCCTGGAGCAAGAAGTTTTCTAAGGCCCCAGCCAACTTTTGCGGAACCAATAAAGCTCACATAATCAAAGACTGGTGAGGAGACTAATTTTTCAATTAAGGGAATATCAGCGAAGAGAACTCTTAATCCTCCAGATGGGAGCCCAGCTTTTCTTAGGGCCTCCTCAAAAAGATGGGCCGAAATGGGTGTCGATGGCGCTGGTTTTAAAACCACAGAACAACCTGCGGCGAGGGCACAGCCAACTTGGTGAGCAATCAGGTTTAATGGGTGATTAAAAGCCGAAATCGCCAGAACTGGTCCAATAGGATCTCTCATCGTGAAAGAAATATGGTCTTTACCGGAATGACTCCTTTCCATCGGAATGGTTTCGCCGGATAGTCTCAAGGTTTCCTCTGCGCATAATTCGAGAGTTCCAATTGCTCTAAGAACTTCAACTCTGGCGTCTTTTAGAGGTTTTCCTCCCTCAGAGGCTATGACAAAGGCCAATTGATCCTGAATTTCCTTTAGATGGTGAGCAGTTTGTTTTAGGATTTCCGACCTTTCATATGGAAGAAGAGAGGAGATCGTCTTTTGGATTTTTTTTGTATCAGTCAGAAGATGTTGAATATCTTCCTCGGTACCTTGTTGAACCTGACACAATAGTTTTCCATCATTTGGTGAATAAATCTCTGACCAATGGCCATGAGAAGTTATAAATTTAAGGGGAATATTTTCTGGTAAATGAAACATACTTGTCCTTAATAAAGATTCGTTTAAAATTTAGTTATGAAAAATAACTTATTTCCTCTTATTGTCGTTCTGTTGTCCATACTAGGTGCATCCTGCGAAACAAAAGAACTCAAGTATAATAAGGAGGAGTTGTATATCAAAGCTTGGAAGGCTGATCCAAATGTTTCTTTTGTTTTGCCAAAAAGTATAACAGAGGGAGTGACGTGCGACTCTTACGGGGAAGGATGTCTATCGGCCCATATTGTGAAGGTCAAAAATTTAGAGCTCATAGCAGTTGAATTTATGACAGAAGCAAACGCTATCTATGCCTCAAAAAAATTTAGAGGGTACTATACGAGAAATTGGATGTTTGATGATGTGACTGGTGAACCTAGCTTAGAAAAGTTTGTCAGTGAGCATCTAGAGGCGAAAAGACCTTAGAAAAGTCGATTCAAAGAAAGCTAATTTCCTCTCCCATTCACGCTCTAAATCTTTCATTATAGGGTATTCCGTAAGTTTTTCATTCAAGGTTTGACGAAACAAAACCAGCCATCGACCTAGTTCTCCACGTTTGATATTGAGAGGAACGTGCACGTTTATAATGTCAAAAGGCCTATTTGAAATCGTTTTTGTCTTTCCTAAAAGCTGTAATTCCCAAAAGGCGACGATCCTTGGAATATGTTCATCAAAATCTGGAATGTTTCTAAAATGGTATCCAATTAAAATGTCATTTCGTGCTTTATCGTAAAACGAGAATACGACTGAGGCAATCCAATCATGATGAGTCATAAAGGGGAGGTGAGCTCTTTAAGGCGCGATTTGAATTGAGATTGAATTGTTTTGTATTGAAAACCCTGTGATTGAAAAAAACTTAAATCCATTTTATTTTCAAAAATAAGTTTTGATCCAAATTTCATCATGTGACATTTTCTTCCATCGGCCATCTCAAAAAACTTTAGGAGGGCATACTGGGTGTAAAGTTCATCTTTTACGATGCTCTCTCCCTCAGGTTCAAAGGGCATCGGTTCAAAAAAGATATTTCCATTTTTTCCCTTTAATACGAGAAGACACCCCAAAACTTTTAGATCTTTTTCAAAAGTTAGAATTTGAGCACCCCAGTTCGCCCATTCATTAAGTTTCTCTGCACTGACTGGGAATGTTTTTGGAGTATCTAGAGGTGATGGATAATCTCCTAAGACAATTTCTTCTTTTTTATGAACTTCTTGCCAGCTCTTTTTAATCAATTTTTGCATGTCTGGATCAAGACTCTCGATATATTCTTGGTAAGATTTATGCGCCTTGGAGAGTGGTTCTAGAACAAATAATTCATGTGAAATACTAACCTCAGTCTCCCAAGAGAAATGAAAGTCCTGCAAACCTTTAACAGATAATAATTTCTCCGCCTTTATGTCATCTCTCTTTTCATATTCTTTGATAAGTTCTTGTACTTTCTCTTTTCCCGAGCGAGAAAATTTTGAATCAAAAAAACATACGCCAGATGAGCCATTACCAATTTGCCAAGAAGCCTGTTTCCAGTGAAGATGATCCTTATCCCAAAATTTAATTTTTTTATGCCAAGGAACAAGCTCATCTGATGGTATGGGTTTTAAAGAGAGTTGAGTGATTCCTACCGGTGTATTTTGAGTTGGCCCGAAAAAAAGAAAGTAAGTAAAAACCTCTCCTTCCGGTGAACGATCTTGTCTTGTTTTAAGATTTTCAAAGTTTGGAACTTCTTCCTGAAGAAGTAGTTCAATACTTGGAATAAATTCCTGATCAATCTCATGAATGGAATGAAACTTTTGAACTAATAGCATGACTTTATTGTGAACTGATTTTTGTAGGGAGTCAAAAGAGCAATTTTAGATTTTGATATCTCGACCACAGTATGGACAGAGCTTCCAAAATTGGACATCAAATTCTTTACCACATCCACAGCCATAGGGAGCACTGAAATCCTCCAGCGAATCTCCAAGAACAAAGATATCAGGTCGCATGGCCCTAATCGTAAGAGAGTTTGCTACATATCCGCCGGGAATAAGTGGATCCATTTTAAACATGGCCGGTGCTATGTTTTCATTGACTCTGATCTCTACTTTTATATCTTCTCTTTTTTCGAGATCAAAATTTGGCTGGGCCACCATGTTTTCAATTTCTTTTATCACCTCTAGTGCGCGATTAGGATCTTGGCTTGGATTTTTCAATTGGACTCCATCTTCTTTCAAGAAGAGCGATTATTTCTCTCACGGCCCTTTGGTGGGAATTAAACCATTTCCAGGGCGGTGGTTTAATTTTATCAAATTCCCTTAAAAAATATACTCCTTGATTTCCACAACCCTCAATCAGTCTTAGAGTCCATTCCACGACTTCAGGATTTCGATGATAGAGGAGAGTTTTTAGAGTTTCTAAAAAGACATAGTCGAGTCGTTGACCTTTTTGGAATCTCGCCTCAACGATATGTTTTCTGGCGCAGTTGAGGGCAAAGATGATCAAACTTTCTTCGATTGGAGTCTTTAATATAGTTAAAAGATTCCCTTCAAATTTAGAATAGGGGGCAGAGGAGTGTTCGACTAAACAAAGAACTTTGTGAAGGTCTACTTGGTTTGAGAGAAGATCATTCAGTTCCTTGAGTTCCGATTCTGAATACCTGACGAGCCCTCGATGACCTTGAGAGACCTCAGCGATAATCTTTTGATAAGTAGACTCGATATTCATAGTGGTTCTATTTTCTAAGAAATTCCTTAACTTAAATAGCAAAAAGGTGATGAAGTTTGTAAAATTTACTGAACTCTTAAGTACTGGAAACTCTGGGTTTTCTTAGTCCCCTCTCCATGCTATAGTCCGCTCGCCATGACAACTTTACTGATTAATTCAATCTATCGCGCGACTGAAGGAGAAGGAATCCATATTGGAGTTCCGCAAATATTTGTTCGTTTTCAGGGATGTCATGTTGGCTGTATCAATTGCGATACTAAAGAAACCTGGGACTTTGACCCAGCCTTTACCAAATCAATTGATGAAGTCATGGAGAGAATTGAAACACTCTCTCAAGATATTATAAAGAGGGTTTCAATCACCGGTGGTGATCCTCTCCATCCGTCCCATATTCCTTCACTCCTAAGCTTGATCGCTGAGCTTAAAAATAGAAATTACTTCATTAATATTGAAGCCGCTGGAACAAGAATTGTAAGAGAAGTTTTTGATCTCGTTGATTTCATTTCATATGATTTTAAAACACCCTCTACGACTGTGAAGACCTCGAAAGAGCTTCTTTCGACATTCATCCAGGATTATGGACATAAGGCCCAAATAAAAGCTGTTGTTTCAGACAAGAAGGATTTTGAGGCCACTTTCGATGCTTTTTATTTTGTTAAGAAGTCTGGAATGACCATTCCACCATGGTGCCTAACTCCTTGCTTTGAGCCAGGAGAACAGTTTCCTATGAATAGATTTCAACAAGTTGTGCAGTTAAATGAAAGTTTTGGTCTCCCTTTTAGAGTCATTGGCCAGCAACACAAATGGGTTTATGGGCCAGAGGCAAGATTAGTCTAATTCCCGATAGTCTATCTTCCGATAAGTTTTCATGCGATTTTTAGCCCTTTTTCTTTTGTTCGGATGCGCTTCAAAGATTCCTTTGAAGTATAAATACGCTTCTCCTAGTAGAGAACTTGCTGGTCAAGCTGATAAGGAAAGTCAGGTTTCAAAAATTGTGGGCGAGCTTAGAGATCCCCTGATTTTTGCCAGTGGAATTGATTCCACATTTCTTTTGGTGAAACTCTACGACGATCAAGGAAATCTTCTTACCGATATCGATCCGGATGACTTAACTCTATCAACGAACATTGATATTGAGGCCAAGCCATTTGTCATTAAGCAGGGAGTCTACAAAGCGGAAATTCTTCCAAGGGTTAAAAGTAAAAATATTACGATGAGAGTCGATTGGCAGGAAAAAATACTTAGCCAGGAAATATTTTTAAAAACGACCATCTCACCTTTAAAAAATAAATTGCTACCTTTAAACCATGACTTTTTTCAATCTCGAAGCGTGGGGGAAATCAGTGTTTCTCGAGGCAGTTCTTCGCCAGAGAGTTTCACCGATGGATTCTCTATCCAAAATGTAGGTGATAATAAAATTGTTCGAAGCTCAGAGCACAAGTACGCGGAACGGGTATTCAATTTTGATTATCTTGAGCAGGCGAGACAAAATTTAAGTCTTGAAATTTATGATACTCCAAATGAGTACGTCTCTCATACGATGCATTCCTATTTTATGTTTTTTCCACGAAAAAACATGCCAATCTTTGAGGAATTATCTGGAACCATCAACGTGACTCTTCCCACGGGTGAGAAAGTAATCTTTCAAAAAGAATCTAAGGAAATAGTCGATGGGGTTTTTGTTGAAGGGCCTGTCGATGTATCTCCTGATCGATTTAAGCGTCATTATCCAGATTTAAGATATACGGGAAAGGGAGTTGTCTTGCGTGCCAATGCAAGAGGGCAGTCGCCTCAAATAGGACAATACGAAAATACAAAAATTGATATGGATTACGGAATACGAGGCTCTTTTGATGTCCTCATTATAAATGGTACAACTGGGCAAAAATGTCGAAGACCAAAGAGTGATTTTTGGGAACCTATAGACGTGAATCCGATCGAATTTAAATTTTCGACGGACGAAGAGTTTGATCAATATTTAAAGAAAAATTGTGGCTTTACTCTACCTAAGCTTTAGTAAGTTAAATCCCAAATAGACCCATCCCAAAATAAACATCAGACCTCCCACGGGAACGATCAAGGCAAATACTTTTAGGTCTGTAAGAACATAGAGGTAGCAATTAAACGAGAATAAAAAAATTCCAACGAGAAATGCATAAAGGGAAACACTCATTTTGAGATGAGAAAAAATATGATGAATCACGCCTAAAAAGAGAAGACCGAAAGCATGATAGAAGTGATAGCGAACACCAGTTTCAAAAGTTATTAGTTTTTCAGGTGTGACCATGGACTTCAGGCCGTGGGCACCGAAAGCACCTATAAGAACTGCTAGACCCAACATCCATGAAGCGGTAACGAGAATCATTCTAGTTTTAGGGTGTATGTTCACAAAGACTTCCTTTGAAATAAAAAATTCTAATCCTTACGTTGTGTTAGGTAAAGAGTTTTACCCATGTCCTCAACAGCTGTTCTTATTGAAAGTTTATGGCCTTCTTTTTTACCAATCTCTAAAGCGTTTCTATCGGTGGATTGTTCTGAACGTGAAGAACTTAATCGTCTGTAGATGAGATTTGTATCAAAGTCGAGTTTTTTTTCTACAGCGACAATAGCTTTTTGATCTTTAGCAGAATAATGAGATTTTGAAAATTTCATTTTTTCATCAAAGCCCAACGCCATTCCGGAAAAAAATGAATTCTTTGCCATAATCCCTTTAAGCTTATGGTCTTTCTTTTTTTTCTCCCAAAGATAATCGAGTTCGCGGTCTAAAAAATTGACGACATAGCTTGCTAGTTTCACATTTGTTAAGTGTCCTGAAACTTCTAAACAGCATGAATCTTTACCCTGACTAATAACAGGTCTTACGATGAAGTGCTTAATGATGGAATAAATCGCAGCAATTTTACTATCCTTTCTTTTTCTTAGAAGAAGCCTGTCCATATAGATGGGTTCATTTGGATCTTGAAGAAATTCCAAATTATGTCTCAAAAGAATTTCATTTGCTCTAAGAGTTGCAAGCTCTGCTTCATGGGAATTTGAACTTTGGGCAAGAGATAAAAGTTTCTTTACCTTCTCCAGAATTTTTTCAGATTGAAGATCTCCTACCTTGGATAGATTGCTTTCCTGAACGTCCATCGTGGCCTTAGAAATCTCCTTCGGAAAACCAAACTTATCGCAGATCTCATGAAATTCTTTTCCATGAGGAGATGCATTTTTATAAAAAATATGAGTGAGGTAGTGAGCGAGTTCGTGCTTTAAAACATCTCTAACGACGGAATCCTTTGCCATGTAGATGAGTTTTCTATTTAAGGCAATTTGAAAATAGGAAGAATTAAAATGACCCCATTCAACACCATCAAAAACAACAACGTTTATTGGATAAAGATAGCGATTTATTTCAAAACGACTTTTTTTTACTTGGATTCCAGATTCAATAAGAATTTCTTTTAGAACTTTTTCAGCTTTTTGAATAAAGGCAATTGAGGTGGAATCATAGATAAACATATAAATTTTTACTCACATATCTCTCTATCAAAACCCTCTTGCGTTTCATCTCCTGAATGAGATTCTATGATGAGTTTTTTTCCCTCTTTATAGACAGAGACTTTTGAAAAACCAAATTTTACTTCATCTGAGGAAAATGAAATATCAATCATGAGTTTATCGTTCTCACATGAAATGAGGGTCGTTAGATGAGTTTTTTTTCCATTATCTGGATCAATGATAACTTCTTCAGTTTTTATTCCATCGGCTTTATAGGTTGCTGTTTCTCGTTCATTCGTTTGAGAATTAATTGCAGATGCCAAATAGGTTGTGATTCCTCTTTCGTGAGATTGAGAAACTATCATATCTCTTGAGCCAGTGGAGTGACCTGTCGTCGGAAGAC
>JACCED010109221.1_pt1 | contig 11129 bp, 9 predicted proteins | sample 7455021 | NCBI WGS metagenome assembly JACCED01 (sample SAMN15323456, study PRJNA562643) | freshwater metagenome | isolation source: river surface water | place: USA:Blue River Watershed | collected 2017-08-19 | reverse complement strand
GCGGCAGCCGGGCGCAGAGGCGGTGGTGGCGCAACACCCCCGTTGCGGCATCTGCCTGATGCACATGCACCGCGACCCGCCGACCATGCAGAAAGCGCCCATGGAGGGCGATGTGGTGGGGGCGGTGGCGGCCTTTTTGCGCGATCGGGCCAGCGCCTTGTGCGCTTTGGGTGTGCAGCCTGCGCGCATCGTGCTCGACTACGGCATTGGCTTTGGCAAGACGGTGGCGCAGAACTTCAGCCTGCTGGCGCACCAGCAGGACCTGCTGGCCCTGGGCTACCCCCTGTTGGCGGGCTGGTCGCGCAAATCGTCCCTGGGGGCGTTGCTGGCCCGCGACGGCCTGCCGCTGGAGCCCGCGCAGCGCCAGGCCGCCAGCGTGGCGGCCGCGCTGCTGGCGGTCGAGCGCGGCGCGCGCATTGTGCGGGTGCACGATGTGCGCGAAACGGCAGATGCCTTGCGCGTGCTGGGGCAGGTGCAGCAGATGGCGCAGCCCGGCGCTTGAAGCCTGCAGGCCGATAAAATCGGTTCCTTACAAAAAGCAGGAAGATTGCATGGCGCGACAGTATTTCGGTACGGACGGCATCCGTGGCCGCGTGGGCCAGAGCCCCATCACCCCCGATTTCGTCTTGCGCCTGGCCCATGCGGTCGGCCGCGTGCTCAAGGCGGGCGAGGCGCATCCCCTGGTCCTGATTGGCAAGGACACCCGCATTTCGGGCTACATGCTCGAAAGTGCGCTGGAGTCCGGCTTCAACTCTGCAGGCGTCGATGTGCTGCTGCTGGGCCCGGTGCCGACCCCGGCGGTGGCCTACCTCACCCGTGCCCAGCGGGCCAGCCTCGGGGTGGTGATCAGCGCCAGCCACAACCCTTTCGAGGACAACGGCATCAAATTTTTCAGTGCGCAGGGTACCAAGCTGCCCGACGACTGGGAAATCGCGGTCGAAGCCGCTTTGCAAGAGCCGCCTGTCTGGGTGGACTCTGCGGCCTTGGGCAAGACCCGGCGCCTGGACGATGCCGCAGGCCGCTACATCGAGTTCTGCAAAAGCACCTTTCCGACGCAGTTCTCCCTCAAGGGGATGCGCATTGTGGTCGATGCCGCCCATGGGGCGGCTTACCAGATCGCCCCCAAGGTCCTGCACGAACTCGGCGCCGACGTCTTCTCGATTGGCTGCAGCCCCGACGGTCTGAACATCAACCAGGGGGTGGGGGCCACCCACCCGCAGGCGCTGGTCGAGGCTGTCCAGCAGCACCGTGCGGATGTTGGCATCGCCCTGGACGGGGACGCCGACCGGCTGCAGATCGTGGACGCTTCAGGCCGCCTCTTCAATGGCGATGAACTCCTGTACCTGATGGTGACCGACCGCCTGGCGCGCCAACAAGCGGTGCCCGGGGCCGTGGGCACCCTGATGCCCAATATGGCGGTTGAGCTGGCCCTGCGCCGTCTGGGCGTGGAGTTTGTCCGGGCCCGGGTCGGGGACCGCTATGTGCTGGAGGTGCTGGCCGAGAAAGGCTGGCTGCTGGGGGGCGAAGGCTCGGGCCATTTGCTCGCGCTGGACAAGCACACCACCGGCGACGGCCTGGTCAGTGCCCTGCAGGTGCTGCAGGCCTGTGTGGCCAGTGGCAAGACGCTGGCCGAGCTGCTCGCCGATGTGCAGCTCTTCCCGCAAACCCTCATCAATGTGCGGCTCGAGCCGGGGTTCGATTGGAAAAACCACGCCCCGCTGCAGACCGCGACGCGCGAGGCCGAGACCGCTTTGGGCGAGTCGGGCCGGGTCTTGATCCGCGCCAGTGGGACCGAGCCGCTGGTGCGCGTCATGGTGGAAGCGCGCGATGCGGTGCTGGCGCAAACCACGGCAGAACGCATCGCAGCGACCTTGCGCAGCTGACGCTTCAGTAGATCAGACGCTCTGGCCGGATTTCTTGCAGGATGGTGGTGGCGATTTCTTCGATCGACTTGGTGGTCGTGGACAGCCAGCGGATGCCCGAGCGCCGCATCATGGCCTCGGCTTCGGCCACCTCCATGCGGCAATTGTCCAGGCTGGCGTAGCGGGAGTTGGGCCGACGCTCGGAGCGGATTTCGGACAGGCGCTCGGGCTGGATGGTCAGGCCAAAGATCTTCTTGCGGTAGGGCGCCAGGGCCGGCGGCAATTGGCGGCGTTCGAAGTCTTCCGGGATGAGCGGGTAATTGGCCGCCTTGAGCCCATGCTGCATGGCCAGGTAGAGGCTGGTGGGTGTTTTGCCGCTGCGGCTGACCCCGACCAGGATCACGTCCGAACCTTCAAGGTCCTGGTGCGACTGCCCGTCGTCGTGGGCCAGCGAAAAATTGATCGCCTCGATGCGGTCGTGGTATTCCTTGCTCTTGCTGACGCCCGAGAAGCGGCCCACGCGGTGGTGCGATTTGATGCCCAGTTCCTGTTCAAGCGGGTGCACGAACATGCCGAACATGTCCAGCAGCATGCCCTGGCAGTTTTCCTTGATGACGTGCAGGACCTCCATATTGACCAGGGTGGTGAACACGATCGGCTTGCTGCCCTCGATTTCGCCGGTGTGGTTGATCTGGCGCACCGCCTGGTGGGCCTTGTCGACCGTGTCGACAAAGGGCAGCCGCACATGCCGCGTCTTGAAATCGAACTGGGCCAGGATGGCATTGCCAAAGGTTTCGGCCGTGATGCCGGTGCCATCGGAGACAAAAAAAACGGTGCGTAAGGGCATGCGTGCAAAAAATATCAAGGCCGCGAGGAGAGGCCGACGCCTACAATCTTGATCATTATCCACCGCCCCGTGCGCTGCCCCATTCGAAAAAATCCAAAAGGTGCGCCGCTGGCCTGGAGCCCGGTTTTTTAACTTTGGAGTCTTTCATGTCCAACCTGTTTGAGCCGACCGCCCTGGTCGTGCCCTTTGAAAAATTGAGGATGACCGATGTCGAGAGCGTCGGTGGCAAGAACGCCAGCCTGGGGGAAATGATTTCCCAGTTGCCGGCCGGGGTCAAAGTCCCCACCGGTTTTGCCACCACGGCCCATGCCTTTCGCGAGTTCCTCAAATTTGACGGCCTGAGCGCGCGCATCAATGCCAAGCTGGATGCGCTGGACACCGAAGATGTGCGCGCGCTGGCGGCGGTGGGCGCCGAAATCCGCGCCATGGTCGAGGCCCAGCCTTTTCCGGCCGATCTGGAGCAGGCCATCCGCGAAGCGTTCACCCGGCTGCAAGGCGGCCAGATGGACGCCTCTTTTGCCGTGCGCTCCTCGGCCACCGCCGAAGACCTGCCCGATGCGTCGTTCGCCGGGCAACAGGAAACTTTCCTCAATGTGGTGGGCATCGACGATGTTCTGCACAAGATGAAGGAGGTCTTCGCTTCCCTCTACAACGACCGCGCCATCAGCTACCGGGTGCACAAGGGTTTTGCCCATGCCGAGGTGGCCTTGTCGGCGGGCGTGCAGCGCATGGTGCGTTCGGACCTGGGTGCCGCGGGCGTGATGTTCACCATCGACACCGAATCGGGTTTTGAGGATGTGGTGTTCATCACCTCCAGCTACGGCCTGGGCGAGACGGTGGTGCAGGGCGCGGTGAACCCCGATGAGTTCTATGTGCACAAGCCCATGCTGGCGGCGGGCAAGCGCGCGGTGATTCGCCGCAATCTGGGCTCCAAGCTGATCCAGATGGTCTTCTCCAGCCCCGAAGAAAAGGCCGCCAGTGGCAAACTGGTCAAAACCGTGGATGTGCCCACCGAACTGCGCAACCGCTACAGCCTGAGCGATGCCGACGTCGAGCAGCTGGCCCACTATGCGCTGGTGATCGAGCGCCACTACGGCCGACCGATGGACATCGAATGGGGCAAAGATGGCCTCGATGGCCAGCTCTACATCCTGCAGGCCCGCCCCGAGACGGTCAAAAGCCAGTCCAAGGGCACGGCCGAGCTGCGCTACAAGCTCAAGGGGCATTCCACGGTGCTGGCCGAGGGCCGCGCGATTGGTCAGAAGATCGGCACCGGCCCGGTGCGCCTGGTGCACAGCATCAGCGAGATGGACAAGGTCCAGCCTGGCGATGTGCTGGTGACCGACATGACCGACCCGAACTGGGAGCCGGTGATGAAGCGCGCCAGCGCCATCGTCACCAACCGCGGCGGGCGCACTTGTCACGCGGCCATCATCGCCCGTGAATTGGGCATTCCGGCTGTGGTCGGTTGTGGCCACGCCACCGACCGGCTGGCCGATGGTACGCTGGTGACGGTCAGCTGCGCCGAGGGCGACACGGGCCGCATCTACGATGGCCTGCTTGAAACCGAAGTGACCGAGGTGCAACGCGGCACCATGCCCGAGATCGCCACCAAGATCATGATGAACGTGGGCAACCCCCAGCTGGCCTTCGACTTTGCCCAGCTGCCCAATGCGGGTGTGGGCCTGGCCCGTCTGGAATTCATCATCAACAACAACATCGGCGTCCATCCCAAGGCCATCCTGGACTACCCGGCCATCGACGCCGATCTGAAAAAAGCGGTTGAGTCTGTGGCCCGCGGCCATGCTTCGCCGCGCGCGTTTTATGTCGACAAGGTGGCCGAAGGCGTGGCTTCCATCGCCGCCGCGTTTTGGCCCAAGCCGGTCATCGTGCGTTTGTCGGACTTCAAAAGCAACGAATACCGCAAGCTGATTGGCGGCAGCCGCTACGAGCCCGAAGAGGAAAACCCGATGCTCGGTTTCCGTGGCGCCACGCGCTACATCAGCGAAGACTTCCGGGAGGCGTTTGCCATGGAGTGCGAGGCCCTCAAGCGCGTGCGTGGCGAGATGGGCCTGACCAATGTGCAGGTGATGGTGCCCTTTGTGCGCACCCTCAAGCAGGCCGAGCGCGTGACGCAGCTGCTGGCCAGCCACGGACTGGTGCGCGGCGAGCACGAGCTCAAGCTGATCATGATGTGCGAGGTGCCGACCAACGCCATCCTGGCCGAGCGCTTCCTGGCGTTCTTTGATGGTTTCTCGATCGGCTCGAACGACCTGACCCAGCTCACCCTGGGTCTGGACCGCGATTCCGGCATGGAACTGCTGGCGGCCGACTTCGACGAGCGCGACCCGGCGGTGACCACCCTGATCGCCCAGGCCATTGCGGCCTGCCGGGCCCAGGGCAAGTACATCGGCATCTGTGGGCAGGGCCCCAGCGACCACCCGGACTTTGCGCAATGGCTGATGGCGCAGGGCATCAGCTCGATTTCGCTCAACCCTGACACCGTGGTCGAAACCTGGACCGCGCTGGGTCAGGGCCAAGGCTGAGCGGCCAGCGGGCATGGCACATCGGGATCCCGTGGGCATACCCGCCAGCTACCGCTGGCGCTTGCACCGCAACGTCCTGCTTTTTGTGCTGTTGCTGCTGGCCTTGCTGGCCGCCATGGCCTGGGCCGAGCAGGCCGGTCTCTCGCGCAACCTGATCGGGCCGATCTTCCTGTTCAGCACGGTGATGATCTATGCCCTGATCGGGATTGCCGGGCGCACCACCGATGCCGAGGAATACTACGTGGCCGGACGGCGCGTGCCGGCCATGTACAACGGCATGGCGACCGCGGCCGACTGGATGAGCGCGGCGTCTTTCATCAGCCTGGCCGGCGCGCTTTACCTGCAGGGCTTTTCCGGGTCCGAGCACCAGCCGGGCGGCCTGGCCTATGTCATGGGCTGGACGGGCGGCTTCTGTCTGGTGGCCTTGCTGATTGCCCCCCAATTGCGGGCCATGCAGCTCTACACCCTGCCGGATTATTTCCGCGTCCGCTACGGTGGCCGCTGGCCCCAAATCCTGGCCGCCCTGGCGGCGGTGGTCTGCTCCTTCACTTATGTGGTGGCGCAAATTTATGGCATTGGCTTGATCGCCTCGCGCCTGACCGGTGTGCAGTTTGAAATCGGCATCCTGCTGGGGCTGGGCGGGGTCTTGCTGTGCTCTTTCCTGGGCGGCATGCGGGCCATCACCTGGACACAGGTGGCCCAGTACATCGTGCTCTTGCTGGCTTTTCTGATCCCGGTCTCCTGGCTGGCCTACAAACAGCTGGGCACGCCCGTGGCCCCTCTGGCCTACGGCCACCAACTGGCCGGCATTGCGGCGATGGAAAAGCGGCTCATGCAAGACCCAGCCGAATTGCAGGTGCGGGAAGAGTTCGCACGCCGGGCCCGCCTTTACGAGACGCGGCTGCAGGACGTGGAAGGCGCCATGGCCAACCTGAGGACCGAGCTGGAGGAAAAAATCCGCACCCTGAAGTCCCAGGGGGCCGACTTTGCGGCGATTGCCCAGGCGCGCAGGGAACTGCTGGCCTTGCCCCGCGATCCGGCGGCGGCACGCGAGCAATGGAGCCGCGCCCTGCGCGAGAACCAGGAGCGCGCCCGACCCCTGGGCGGCATGCCGCCCCATGCCCAGGCGTTCGGGGACGCCCCGGCCGCAGAGGCCGACGAGGGGGCGGTGCAGACGGCACGCATCAACTTCCTGGCGCTGGTGTTCTGCCTGATGCTGGGTACGGCCGGCCTGCCCCATCTGCTGACCCGCTTCTATACCCTCCCGAGCCCCGCCGAGGCGCGCAGCTCGGTGGCCTGGTCGCTGTTTTTCATCGCCCTGATCTACCTCTGTGCGCCCGCCCTGGCCGTGCTGGTCAAGTTCGAGATCCTGCACCACCTGGTGGGCAGCAGTTTCGAGAACCTGCCCGGCTGGATGGCCCAGTGGGCACGGCTGGACCCCGGACTGATCGAGGTCTCCGACGTCAATGGCGATCGCATCCTGCAGTTCGGTGAAATCCGTCTGGGGGCCGATCTGGTCATGCTGGCCACGCCCGAGCTGGGCGGCATGCCGTTTGTCGTTTCGGGCCTGGTGGCCGCGGGCGGCCTGGCGGCGGCCCTGTCCACCGCCGATGGCCTGCTGCTGACCATCAGCAATGCCTTGGTCCATGACCTGGGGGTGCAGCGCCAGTACACGCCTCGCTCTGCCGAAGGTCGGGTGATCCTGTCCAAGTTCGCCTTGTTGGCGGTGGCCATGCTTGCCGCCTTCGTGGCGGCGCTCAAACCCGCTGAAATCCTCGCGCTGGTGTCGGCTTCTTTTTCGCTGGCCGCCTCCGCCTTTTTCCCGGCCATGGTCAGTGGCCTGCTGAGCTCCCGGGTGGATCGCCGCGCGGCCGTGCTGGGCATGCTCACGGGCCTGGCGGTCACCATCGGCTACCTGGTTGTCAATGCGGCCGGTTTCCGGAGTTTCTGGGGATGGGACCCGCAAGGGGCGCTCTGGTGGGGGGTGCACCCGGTGTCTGCCGGCATTTTCGGGGTCCCGGCCGGGTTCGCCGCCATCGCCCTGGCGACGCTGGTCAGCACCTTGTGGCGCCGCTGGCAGGCGCAGCCACCCCAGTCCGGTCCTGGTTTATAATCCCGAGTTCCCTTGCCGCACCCCGAACCGACGCCGGGGGCGGCTTCCATCATCCACAAGGAGTTTCAATGCGTCATTACGAAATCATTTTGCTGATCCATCCGGATCAAAGCGAACAGGTTCCGGCCATGCTGGAGCGTTACAAGGGCATGATCACCACTGGCGGCGGCAAGATCCACCGCGTGGAAGACTGGGGCCGCCGTCAGCTGGCGTACCAGATCAACAAGCTGGCCAAGGCGCACTACCTGTGCATCAACATCGAAGCCGACCAGGCGGTGATGGCCGAGCTCGAGCACGCTTTCAAGTTCAACGATGCCGTGCTGCGTCACCTGACGGTTCAGAAGAAGAAAGCCGAAACCGCGCCTTCTTCCATGATGAAAACCGTCGAGCGTGAAGAGGCCCGCAAGGCCCAGCAAGCCGAATTTGCAGCCTGACCCTGCCTGAACAAGGGGAGTGAACCACACCGATCTGTCTGCCTGTATCGCCGAGCTGTCCGCTTTGCGCTACACGCCCGCCGGCTTGCCTGCCCTGGACCTGATGCTTGAGCACAGTTCACAGCAGACCGAAGCGGGGCACCCCAGACAGGTGAGTCTCAAGATCCGGGCGCTGGCGCTGGGCGTCAATGCCGAAAGGCTCTCGAGACAGGCGGTGGGCAGCCAATGGCGGTTCCAGGGATTCCTGGCCACCCCCCGACAGGGCAGGAGCGTCGTGCTCCACATTCAAGAGTTCCAGCAAGATTAATTTCAGGAGGCCCCCATGGCCACGTTCAAAAAATTCGACAAGAACAAGCGCCCCAAGCGCAACACCCAGTCCCTGCTGTTCAAGCGCAAGCGCTTTTGCCGCTTCACCGTGGCTGGCGTGGAAGAAATCGACTACAAAGACGTCGATACCCTGCGTGACTTCATTGCCGAGAACGGCAAGATCATTCCCGCACGCCTGACCGGCACCCGCGCCATCTACCAGCGCCAGCTCAACACCGCCATCAAGCGCGCCCGCTTCCTGGCCCTGTTGCCCTACAGCGACCAGCACAAAGTCTAAGGAGAACAACCATGCAAGTCATCCTGCTCGAAAAGGTTGTGAACCTGGGGAATCTGGGCGATATCGTCAAGGTCAAAGACGGCTACGCCCGCAACTTCCTGATCCCGTCCGGCCGTGCCCGTCGCGCCACCGAAGCCAACAAGGCCGAGTTCGAAGCCCGCCGTGCCGAACTGGAAAAAGCCGCTGCTGCCAAGCTGGCCCAAGCGCAGGCGCTGGGCGAGAAGCTGGCCGGACTGACCGTCAAGCTGACCCAGAAGGCCGGTGTCGATGGCCGTCTGTTCGGTTCCGTCACCAACCATGACATCGCCGAAGAACTGAGCAAGCAGGGCTTCGCGGTCGCCAAGGCCCAGGTGCGCATGCCCAACGGCCCGATCAAGACCGTCAGCGACTCCACCGTCTCCGTGGCCCTGCACACCGATGTGGTGGTCGACGTGAACGTGACCGTGTACGGCGAAACCGCCTGATCCGGACTGGCGTTTGAAAGCCGCCGCCCGCGAGGGTTGGCGGCTTTTTCTTTGCACGTCCGAACTTACCCACCGGATTCCACCGTGTTCCCACTGTTTATCCACAGCCTTGTCCCATGACGACCTGTCGGCGCAAGGGTAGGATGCAGTTTTGATCTGATTGCCATGTCTGCCGTCTATTCCGACCACTTGAACGAACTGCCCATCGACTTTTCGGCTGACCAGCAGGTGGCCCAGCTGCGCGTGCCCCCCCATTCGATCGAGGCCGAGTCCAGCGTGCTCGGCGGTCTCTTGCTCGACAACGGCGCCTGGGACCGCGTGGGGGACTTGCTGGTCGATGGCGACTTCTATCGCCATGAGCACCAGTTGGTCTATTCGGCGATCGGTGCGCTGGTCAACGCCTCCAAACCGGCCGATGTGATCACGGTGTTCGAGCACCTGCAAAACCAGGGACACGCCGAATCGGTCGGTGGGCTGGGCTACCTCAATTCGCTGGCGCAGTATGTGCCCAGCGCCAGCAACATCCGCCGCTACGCCGAAATCGTGCGAGAGCGCGCCATCTTGCGCAAGCTGGTGTCCGCCAGCGACGAAATCGCCACCCAGGCGTTCAACCCCAAGGGCAAGCCGGTCGACAAGATCCTGGACGAGGCCGAACAGAAGATCTTCAACATTGGCGAGGAAGGCTCGCGCATGAAGCAGGGTTTCCAGTCCATGGATTCTCTGGTGGTGCAGCTGCTCGACCGGGTGCAGGAGATGGCCGACAACCCCAACGACATCACCGGGGTGCCGACGGGTTTTCATGACCTCGATCGCATGACTTCGGGCCTGCAGCCCGGAGATCTGGTGGTGTTGGCGGCGCGGCCTTCCATGGGCAAGACGGCGTTTGCCATCAACATTGCCGAGCATGTGGCCCTCGATGAAGGCTTGCCGGTGGCGGTTTTCTCGATGGAAATGGGCGCTTCGCAGCTGGCGGTGCGTATCGTCGGTTCGATCGGGCGCGTGGACCAGGGGCACCTGCGCACCGGCAAGCTCACCGACGAGGAATGGCCGCGGCTGACCGAAGCCATCGAGCGCCTGCGCACCGTTTCGCTGCACATCGACGAGACCCCCGGCCTGACGCCCAGTGAGTTGCGCGCCAACTCGCGCCGGCTGGCCCGCCAGTGCGGCAAGCTGGGCCTGATCGTGGTCGACTACCTCCAGCTCATGAGCGGCTCCAGCGGTTCGGATGGCGACAACCGGGCCACCGAGCTCGGGGAAATTTCACGGGGCCTGAAGATGCTGGCCAAGGAACTGCAGTGCCCGGTGATTGCCCTGTCGCAGCTCAACCGGGGCGTCGAACAGCGCACCGACAAGCGGCCCATGATGAGCGACCTGCGTGAATCGGGCGCGATCGAGCAGGACGCGGACATCATAATGTTCATCTACCGCGACGATTACTACAACAAGGATTCCAAGGCCCCCGGGGTGGCCGAATTCATCATCGGCAAGCAGCGCAACGGCCCCACCGGCACGGTGCGCTTGGCCTTCCTCAAGCCGCTGACCCGCTTTGAGAGCCTCGCCACCGGTTTTGGCAGTGGCAGCGGCGATTACTGATCAGAGCACTTCGCTGGCAAAGTCGGCCAGACGCGAGCGTTCGCCGCGCGCCAGCGTGATGTGCCCGCCATGCGCCCAGCCCTTGAAGCGGTCGACCGCATAGGTCAGGCCCGATGAGCCTTCTGTGAGGTAGGGGGTGTCGATCTGGGCCAGGTTGCCCATGCACACGATCTTGGTGCCAGGGCCGGCGCGCGTGATCAGGGTCTTCATCTGCTTGGGCGTCAGGTTCTGCGCCTCGTCGATGATCACGTACTTGTTCATGAAGGTGCGCCCGCGCATGAAGTTCATGCTCTTGATCTTGATGCGGCTCTTGATCAGCTCGTTGGTCGCAGCGCGCCCCCATTCGCCGGCGCCACCGCCATCGCCCTTGGCCAGGAACTCCAGGTTGTCGTCCAGGGCGCCCATCCAGGGGCCCATTTTTTCTTCCTCGGTGCCCGGCAGGAAGCCGATGTCCTCGCCGACGCTCACGGTGGCCCGGGTCATGATGATCTCGGTGTAGCGGCGGTCATCGAGCACCTGGGTCAGGCCGGCGGCCAGGGCCATCAGGGTCTTGCCGGTTCCGGCGGTTCCGGCCAGGGTCACAAAGTCGATGTCGGGGTCGGTCAGCAGGTTCATGGCGAAGTTCTGCTCCCGGTTGCGGGTGGTGACGCCCCAGATGGCGTTTTT
>JACCED011431336.1_pt1 | contig 11130 bp, 10 predicted proteins | sample 7455021 | NCBI WGS metagenome assembly JACCED01 (sample SAMN15323456, study PRJNA562643) | freshwater metagenome | isolation source: river surface water | place: USA:Blue River Watershed | collected 2017-08-19 | reverse complement strand
CTCTGGTGGGCATAAACGTATTTCATGAATTGCTTGTGGTTTGCCATTCAGGCTTTGATAGGGAGCCCACTAAACCTCCCCCATTCGAGCATCCAGTGCGATGATGAATCGTTGATCATCCATTCGGTGAGGATGATTTTGAATCATTTGGGCCGCCATGGCATCCAAACTGGTTACTGGGATCACTGGGAGATTTGTACCAACCGCAAGCCCTTGTGCAACTGCGACTGAGAGGCGCACTCCCGTAAATGCGCCTGGACCAACACCAACAGCAATCGCATCCAAGTCATCAAATCCTGCGCCAATCTGTTTTAAAAGACTGTTACACCAAGGTAAAAGGACTTGACTTGCTTTAGAGCCAACATGCTCATGCCGATGGGAAATCGGTTGGTCATCAAATGACAAGGCCACCGAACACCACGAGGTCGAAGTGTCGATGGCCAGGATGCGCATAGTTAAGTGACTAAGACATCGAAGACTAAGACATCGGTCTTGGTCTTAGAACTCTTCGTAGAGAGGTAAGGTTAAGAACTCCACAAATTGATCATTGGCAACCAGATCTTCAAAGATCTTTGCGGCACGATCAAACTGTCCAACAGCTCCAGAGTCTTTTACTTTCTTGAGCTCTTCTGCAATTAATTGGCGGACTAACTCCATGGTGATCTTGCGACCATCTTCCAACACGCCTTTGGGAGACCGAATCCATTGCCAAACTTGCGAGCGGCTAATTTCTGCGGTAGCAGCGTCTTCCATCAAGTTATGGATAGGAACGCAACCATTACCGGCGAGCCATGCACCCATGTAATGAATACCAACATTGATGTTGTAACGCAGGCCAGCTTCGGTGATGGGACCCTCGGGTGCAAAGTTCAGCAAATCGGCAGCGGTCACATTTACATCATCGCGCTGACGATCAAATTGATTGGGCTTATCACCAAGCACTGCTTTGAACTCGGACATGCAAAGCTCTACTAAACCGGGGTGCGCAACCCAGCTACCGTCGTAACCATCGGTCGCTTCACGACGCTTATCGGCTGACACTGCGGCAAGAGCTGTTGCATTCTTCTCGGGATCATTCTTAATTGGAATAAATGCACTCATGCCGCCCATGGCTGGTGCGCCACGCTTATGACAGGTCTTCAATAGGAACAGAGCATATGAACGCATAAAGGGTGAGGTCATCGTGACCTTGACACGATCCGCTAAGCAGAAGTTCTTATCAAGCTTGAACTTCTTAATTGCGGAGAAGATGTAATCCCAACGACCAGCATTCAAACCAGAACTGTGATCGCGCAACTCATACAGAATCTCGTCCATCTCGAATGTAGCGTTGATGGTCTCGACTAAAACAGTGGCTTTGATACTACCGTGCTTCATGCCAAGCTCTTTCTCGGCCATTGTGAAAATATCATTCCACAAACGTGCCTCTAGGTGGCTTTCAATCTTGGGTAAATAAAAGAATGGGCCAAGACCACGAGCCTCAAGGTACTTGCCGCTATTGAATGTAAAGATTGCAAAGTCAAAAATACCCCCCGAGACACGCTCGCCATCGACTAAAACGTGTTTCTCATCCAGGTGCCAGCCACGGGGGCGAACAATCAAGGTTGCGGTTTTCTCATTGAGTTTGTACTCTTTGCCAAATAGATTGAGTTCGATGTCACGACGCACCGCTTTCTTAAGATTGACGTGACCCTGAACAATGTTCTCCCAATATGGGCTATTGGAATCTTCAAAATCCGCCATATAGGAATCGGCGCCCGAGTTCAGGGCGTTAATCACCATCTTGGCATCAACAGGACCAGTCAACTCAACCCGACGGGTCTCGAGTGCCTTCGGAACTGGGGCAATTTTCCAGTCACCTTCCCGAATTGATTTGGTCTCTGGCAAGAAATCAAGCTTATGCCCAGCATCCAATTTTTTTGCTAATTCAGCACGTTTTTTAAGAAGCTCCTGGCGACGGGGTTCAAAAGCGCGATGAAGTTTGGCGACAAACTCCAATGCCTCAGGGGAAACGACAGATGCGAAGTCCGGATTGAGTTTTCCTTTTAGCTCAATGCCACTGGATTCGATGGTTGGTGCGCCAGACATGAATACTCCTAATTAGTACAAATGAATAAGAAAAAGTTCAGAATATTATGCCTGATTTGATGCAGCGCACACCAAATCGAGTCTAGCGAAAGGTGGCGATCAACTCTTTGGGTGCTTGCACTAACTCAATCAAGACACCCTCGCCGCTATATGCAAATTCTTCATTGCCTTTGGGATGAACAAAAATGATGTCGTGACCACCAGCGCCCTTCCGAATACCTCCGGGTGCGAAGCGTAATCCCTTTTGAGTGAGCCACTCGACTGCTTTGGGTAAATCATCAACCCATAGACCAATATGATTGAGAGGCGTTTGATGAACCGCGGGTTTTTTATTGATGTCAAGGGGCTGCATCAGATCAACCTCCACTTCATGCACGCCGTGACCGATCGCACAAATATCTTCATCAACGTTCTCACGCTCCGACACAAAAGTATCTTTGTATTGAAAGCCCAATAAATCAACCCAAAGGGTCTTAAGTCGTTGTTTATCGACCCCACCAATCGCTATTTGTTGAATCCCTAAGATCCTGAATGGTCGGCTCATGATGCTCACTTGGCAAACTTAATAATGATTTGATCCACTGCGAGGCTTGAGCCTTCACTTGCACAAATCTCTTCCACAATACCGTCTTGGCTGGCTGAGAGCGTGTTCTCCATCTTCATGGCCTCGATCACCACCAGCTTTTGCCCAGCACTCACTTTGTCACCCTTCGCAACATGTAACTTAGTGAGTAATCCCGGCATTGGTGAGAGAAGTAGCTTTGAAGTATCTGGTGGAGCTTTGTAAGGCATGCGGCGTTGGAGCTCAGCACCAAATGGACTCAAAACCACACAATCAAATCGCACCCCATCTTGCATAAAGATATAGCCTAGACCAGGCCGTTCCACTTGGGCACATTGCTCAGCTTGATGATTGAGTCGGTATTGCAATCGAATGCTGCCGGGCTGCCAATCACTTTCTAGAAAGTACTCCGAAATCTGTTCCGAGCCTTGATTGGGTTTGACCGTGATCTGATAGCCATGATCTTTTTGTTCAATCCGAGTGTTATGCGACTGTTGATCATGAACCACCACAAACTCTTGGGTAATTTTCATTTCATGACCAAGAAGTTGACCCTCCAGTAATTTTGCCCGTTCCAAATAACGGCGATGGACAAAGCAAGCTAGTGCAGGCAAGCGATTGAGGTCACTTGCTTGAACGGAGCTGTTGGTAAATCCTTTGGGAAACTCTTCGGCAATAAAGCCCGTATTGAATTTACCTGAGATAAAACGAGGGTGCTGTAAGAGCGCCGATTGGAACTGGATATTTGAATGGATTCCACGAATCACGAACTGATTGAGTGCACCACGCATCTTGCTCATTGCTTCATCACGATTGGCACCATGCGTAATCAACTTTGCAATCATCGAGTCGTAATACATCGGTATCTCACCGCCTTCAAATACACCGGTATCAACCCGAACCCCATCCCTTGCTGAGGGAGGTTGGTATTTCACCAATCTGCCAGTGGATGGCAAGAAATTACGCAACGGATCTTCGGCATTAATGCGGCACTCCATGGCCCAGCCCTTGCGTGGGATTTGATCTTGCGTGAATGCCAATTTCTCACCAGCAGCCACCCGAATCATTTGCTCAACCAAATCTAAGCCAGTAATGCATTCGGTGACCGGATGCTCGACCTGTAAACGCGTGTTCATCTCTAAGAAGTAAAACGATTTGTCTTTGCCAACAACAAACTCAACCGTACCTGCCGATTGATAGTTAACGGCTTTTGCTAAGACAACAGCTTGCTCACCCATCGCTTTACGGGTAGCGTCATCCAAAAATGGTGAAGGCGCCTCTTCAATCACCTTCTGGTGCCGTCTTTGTATTGAACATTCACGTTCCCAGAGATAAACCACATTACCGTGTGCATCACCCAGAACTTGTATCTCAATATGGCGTGGCTCCTCTACAAACTTCTCAATAAAGACACGATCGTCACCAAAACTATTGAGAGCTTCGTTCTTACACGCCACAAATCCTTCTGCGGTCTCTTGATCGTTGTATGCAACTCGCAAGCCTTTTCCTCCGCCACCAGCAGAGGCTTTAATCATCACTGGGTAACCAATCCCTTTGGCAATCTTCACCGCTTCTTGTGCATCATCAATGGCAGCGTTGTGTCCTGGAATCGTATTAACCTTTGCTTCTAATGCGAGTTTCTTAGAGGCGATCTTGTCGCCCATGGCGGCAATCGATTGGTATTTGGGTCCAATGAAAACAATGCCCTCTTCTTCAACGCGCTTCGCAAACTCTTCGTTCTCTGACAGAAATCCATAACCCGGATGAACAGCTTGTGCACCTGTTTCTTTGCAGGCTGCAATGATTCGATCCATTCGTAGGTAAGACTCTCGTGACGGTGGAGGTCCAATACAAACTGCTTCATCAGCCATGCGTACATGACGCGCCTCAGCATCCGCTTCTGAGTACACAGCAACTGTTTGAATACCCAAACGCTTAGCGGTTAGCATGACACGGCAAGCAATCTCACCGCGGTTTGCAATCAAGATCTTCTTAAACATAATGTGTTCTCACCAAGATATCGTTTAGAGCGGAATGTTGCCGTGCTTGCGAGTTGGGTTTTGTAAATCCTTGTCTTGCAACATCGCTAGTGAGCGTGCAATCCGTTTACGAGACTCATGCGGCATGATCACATCATCAATATATCCACGTCGTCCAGCCACAAAGGGGTTGGCAAACTTCGCTTTGTACTCAGCCTCGCGTTGTGAGATCTTCTCGGGGTCACCCTTCTCATCACGAAAGATGATTTCTACAGCACCCTTGGGCCCCATCACAGCAATCTCGGCGGATGGCCAAGCAAAGTTCACATCGCCCCGTAAATGTTTTGAGGCCATCACGTCATATGCACCGCCGTATGCTTTACGGGTAATTAAGGTGACCTTTGGCACAGTGCAATCCGCGTAGGCATAGAGTAACTTCGCACCGTGTTTGATAATGCCACCATATTCTTGTGCAGTCCCAGGCATAAAACCAGGCACATCCACGAGTGTGACCACTGGGATGTTAAATGCATCGCAGAAGCGCACAAAGCGCGCTGCCTTAATCGATGATTTGATATCAAGACAACCTGCGAGGACTAATGGTTGGTTTGCAACAATTCCGGCGGTTTGACCACCGATGCGAGCAAAACCAATGATGATGTTCTTCGCATAATCGGGTTGCAACTCAAAGAAATCCTCATCATCCACAATCTTATGAATCAACTCTTTCATGTCATACGGTTGATTGGGATTAAGCGGCACAAGCGTATCTAACGAGTAATCAGGCTCATCCGACCACACCAAGCCTCCCAAAAATGGAGCTTTCTCGCGATTAGAGAGTGGCAAGTAACTATAAAAACGCCGTAGCATCAAGATTGCTTCAACATCGTTATCAAAGGCAAGATCGCACACTCCTGATACAGTCGAATGAGTGCTTGCACCACCAAGATCCTCTGCACTCACATCCTCATGGGTGACGGTTTTGACAACCTCAGGTCCGGTCACAAACATATACGAGGTGTCTTTGACCATAAAGATAAAGTCTGTCAGTGCTGGCGAGTAGACCGCACCACCGGCGCACGGACCCATGATGAGTGAGATTTGTGGAATCACACCCGATGCAGACACATTGCGTTGGAAGATCTCTGCATAACCTCCAAGCGATGCCACCCCTTCTTGGATTCGGGCGCCACCAGAATCATTCAAACCAATCACGGGTGCACCAACTTTCATGGCTTGATCCATGATCTTGCAAATCTTCTCGGCGTGCGCTTCTGATAGAGAGCCGCCTAAGACTGTGAAGTCTTGTGAGAACACAAAGACTAAGCGGCCATTAATCATGCCGTAACCGGTGACAACGCCATCGCTTGGCACAGTTTGATCAGCCATTCCAAAATCCGTGCAACGGTGCTCGACAAACATGTCCCACTCTTCAAAAGAATCTTCATCGAGTAATAGCTCAATACGCTCACGGGCGGTGAGTTTTCCTTTGGAATGTTGCGCAGCGATTCGTTTTTGACCACCGCCTAAGCGGGCTAACTCACGCTTTGCTTCCAATTGAGAAATGATGTCTTGCATACCAACTCCTATTGAATATCGTGCGAGCGCATGGCTTCCAAAAGACGTCGCGCAGCCACCGACGGGGCGACCGTTCCTTGATTAACCGCGCTACTCATTTGTGGCAGTAATGCTTGTACTGCGGGATTGTTCCGGAAGTTACTTTTGAGAGCACTATCAATGCGCTCCCACATCCAGTTGCTGGCTTGTTGCTTACGACGCTCTTGTAAATGCCCGTTATTGGTCTCTAATGTTTGGAAACGTTTAATTTCAGTCCACAGCTCACTGATTCCTTGACCTAGCAGTGCGCTCATTTGCTTCACAATGGGATGCCATTCCTCTTTCATATGTGCGGCATGTTCAGGATTCCCCTGAAATCCCATCAAGCGTAGCGAGCTAGTAATAAAGGCTTGGGCGCGTGTTGCTGCATCTGGGTCAAGATCGGCTTTGTTGATCACTATCAAATCCGCAATTTCCATCACACCGCGTTTGATTGCTTGTAGATCATCGCCGGCATTTGGTAATTGCAGGAGCATAAATAGGTCGGTCATGCCAGCAACCGCAATCTCGCTTTGCCCTACTCCAACTGTCTCAACAATCACTACATCGTGACCGGCAGCCTCAGCAAGCAACATGACTTCTCGGGTGCGCTCTGCAACACCGCCAAGTGTTCCTGATGAGGGGCTCGGTCTAATAAATGCGTTCTCATTGACGGAGAGCAGTTCCATACGGGTCTTATCCCCCAAGATCGATCCGCCCGATAGGCTTGATGATGGATCAATGGCTAAGACCGCAACGCGATGGCCTTGTTGAATTAAATAAAGCCCTAGGTTCTCAATCAGGGTTGACTTACCAACACCTGGTACGCCCGAGATCCCGAGGCGAAAGGACTTGCCAGTATGCGGCAAGATGGTATTCAGTAGCTGATCGGCACGCTCGCGATGATCAGGGCGAGTTGACTCGAGCAAGGTAATTGCTTTTGCCAAAGCACGGCGCTGCTCTGGGCAAGGCTTACCTAGCAATGCGGCAATTAACTGCTCATCGGTTTGTGTTTGTGGCATGAATGATTAAGCCAGCTGTTGACGAATATGCTCCAACACATCCTTTGCTGAAGCGGGTATCGGTGTTCCAGGACCATAAATACCTTTCACACCAGCGTCATACAAAAACTCATAGTCCTGTCGTGGAATCACACCTCCCACGAAGACGATGATGTCATCGGCACCTTGTTTCTTGAGCTCAGCAATGATTGCGGGAACTAAAGTTTTGTGGCCAGCTGCTAGGGTTGAGATACCGAGGGCATGCACATCGTTTTCAATCGCTTGTCGTGCACATTCTTCCGGCGTTTGAAACAAAGGTCCCATGTCTACATCAAAGCCCAAATCGGCATATGCAGTTGCCACAACTTTTGCTCCACGATCATGACCGTCTTGACCTAATTTAGCGATCATCACACGGGGTCTGCGTCCATGTTGTTTTGCAAACTCGGCGATCTCGACTTTGAGTTTGTCCCATCCTTCTGCTGAATCGTATGCGGCTGCGTACACTCCGGTCACCTTTTGAGTATCGGCTCGGTGGCGGCCATAAACTTTCTCCAAAGCATCCGACACCTCGCCCACCGTAGCGCGCAACCGAATTGCTTTGATCGCTAAATCCAATAAATTACCTGTGTTGTTCTCAGCTGCCTCAGTCAGAGCAGCTAATGCTTTTGCAACTGCACTGCTATCGCGTTTTGCTTTGATTGCATTCAGACGCGCGATTTGGTTATTGCGCACCTTGTCGTTATCAATCACTAGTACGTCGACTAAACTTTCTTCCTGAAGCTTGTATTTATTGACGCCCACAATCACATCCGCGCCTGAGTCAATCTTGGCTTGTTTTTGGGCTGCGGCTGCTTCAATCTTTAATTTGGCCCAACCACTTTCAACCGCTTTGGTCATACCGCCCATGGCATCGACTTCCTCAATGATCTTCCATGCCGCGTCGGCCATCTCTTGCGTGAGTTTTTCCATCATGAACGATCCAGCCCAAGGATCAACCACGCTGGTGATATGCGTTTCTTCTTGCAAAATCAATTGGGTATTGCGGGCAATCCGTGAGGACATCTCGGAGGGCAAGGCAATTGCCTCATCAAAGGAGTTGGTGTGCAAGGATTGTGTGCCGCCAAATACCGCTGCCATCGCTTCAATGGTGGTACGCACCACATTGTTATAAGGATCTTGTTCAGTCAGCGACCAGCCCGAGGTTTGGCAATGGGTTCGAAGCATCGATGACTTCGGGTTCTTGGGATTGAACTCTTTCATGATGCGCCACCACAAGATACGAGCGGCGCGTAGTTTTGCTACCTCTAGATAGAAGTTCATACCGATTGCAAAGAAGAATGACAAACGACCCGCAAACTCGTCGACATCCAACCCTTTGGCCAGAGCAGTTTTGACGTACTCCTTACCATCTGCCAGAGTAAAGGCAAGCTCAAGCGCCTGGTTCGCACCCGCCTCTTGCATGTGATAACCCGAGATCGAAATGGAATTGAACTTGGGCATGTTCTTGGCGGTGTAGGCAATGATGTCTCCTACAATCCGCATCGAGGGTGCGGGTGGATAAATATAGGTGTTACGCACCATGAACTCTTTGAGAATATCGTTCTGAATGGTGCCACTCAATTGTTCTTGTTTGACACCCTGCTCTTCACCAGCAACGATGTAACCTGCAAGCACGGGTAAGACCGCACCGTTCATCGTCATCGATACCGAGATGCGATCGAGCGGTATGCCATCAAACAAAATTTTCATGTCTTCCACTGAATCAATCGCAACACCCGCTTTACCCACATCGCCCACAACGCGTGGATGATCCGAGTCGTAACCACGATGCGTTGCTAGATCAAATGCCACCGAGACACCTTGACCGCCACCCTCAAGTGCTTTGCGGTAGAAAAGATTAGATTCTTCAGCGGTTGAGAATCCTGCGTATTGACGTATGGTCCATGGACGAACGGAATACATCGTTGCTTGCGGACCACGCAAATAAGGCTCAAACCCAGGTAAAGAATTAACGTAAGGAAGATTGTTGAGATCTCCTTGGGTATAGAGCGCTTTGAGATGAATACCGTCCGGGGTCTCCCATCCCAAGGCGTCGGGGTTGCCATGCGGTGCGGATTTAGAGGCCGCTTTTTTCCAGCTCTCTTCGGTCTGCTCAGGAGCCTTTGGCCACTGTGATTCTGGTTTAGAAGGATTCTTAGTCATTAGTTCCCCATGAATACGTTCTAGCACTTCGGTATTTTTATCATTCTGCTTGACTTTTTAGGATTTGTCCATAGAATTGAATACATAATTATGAATTCAGAATTGGATTACTAATTAGATTTAATCATATAAATCAATAACTTATATATGAAATGAGTAAATTACTAGCAATCCGTCCACTCTATGAGGAGGTAGCTGACCAGCTACGTAGTCGTATTTTTGCTCATCAACTCTCCCCCGGAACCTGGATTGATGAACAAAGCCTAGCAAAGGAATTCGGTATCAGCCGAACCCCCATGCGTGAGGCAATCAAGGTATTGGCGGCTGAGGGCCTCATCACCATGAAATTGCGTCGAGGCGCCTATGTCACCGAAGTCAATCGGGGCGACTTAGAACAAATCTTCACCGTCTTATCCCTGCTCGAAGGCGAAGCCGCTCGAGAAGCAGCCAGTAAAGCCAAAGAGAAAGACCTCAATGAATTGGATGATTTGCACCTACGACTTGAGAAAGCTGCGGCCGATCGCAATCTCGATCAATTCTTTGAGATCAATGTGCGTTTTCATGAACGGATCATCGCGATTGCCAACAATCCATGGATGACCAATGTAATTGCCGATTTGCGTAAGGTGCTTAAGTTACAACGCAAAGACTCTCTGTCACGCAGCGGTCGTTTACAACAATCCCTCAATGAACACCGCGAGATTCTGAAAGCCTTACTCAAGCGCGATCCAATCGCTGCTGAGCAAGCAATGCGCACTCACCTTGCGCATGGTTTGGAAGCAGCTAAATAGAAGCGGTCAAATAAAGCAACAAATCAATAACTAGGTTGAAGAAAAACAAAGAGCCCGAATAGGGCTCTTGGTGATTGATTTAGTACTGATTATTTCTTGACGACTAAATCGCCAGGAATAGAGGCGATATAGGCTGCCATATCACGCAGATCTTTATCACTAAATTGTTTAACTTGGGATTGCATTACGGCGTTGTTTCTGCCAACAAGAGCGTTACCATCAGCTTTGTAGGAACTCAACGCATAGTACAAATAGTCAGCGTATTGACCAGCAATCTTGGGGTAAGCAGGAGAGATTGGGGCTTTCAATCCAGCGCCATGGCATGCGGCGCAGTTGTTCTTTTCAACCAACTCTTTACCTTTAGCAACATTGCCTGCGTTGGCAATGCCAATGGAAGCAGTCAGCATTGAGAGAATTAGAGCAAATTTCATCATGATGTCGATTCCAATTTACTTTAATGGGTTACTGGGTGATGAGGCAGTTTGTGCTGCGTAATACGCAGCGATATCCGCCATATCTTGATCATTTAAGCTGCCAGCAATACCGCGCATCGTGGGGTGCTTACGTTCACCCGATTTATATGCTTTGAGCGAGGCAACAATGTACTCGGCACTTTGACCACCGAGTTTAGGCACTCGATACACCTGTGGCCAATCTGCACGGTAGTCAGGAATTGCATGACATCCAACACAAATCCAAACTTTTGATTCACCTGCTTTCGCAGAACCTTTGATATCTTGAGCATTGGCATTGACGGAGAAAAGAGCTGCCAGCAGTGCCGTGCCAAATGATGTAACGATGGCTTTCTTCATGTGCGTAATCGGTTTGCAAAATGATTAATATTTTGTAGGCTGAAGTATAGCGGACAGCGAAAGCTGTCAGGCAAATTTGTCATTCCCTATACTGAG
>JACCED010046527.1_pt1 | contig 11130 bp, 17 predicted proteins | sample 7455021 | NCBI WGS metagenome assembly JACCED01 (sample SAMN15323456, study PRJNA562643) | freshwater metagenome | isolation source: river surface water | place: USA:Blue River Watershed | collected 2017-08-19 | reverse complement strand
CGCAAAATGGCTATACAAACTATTAACATCGGAACTTATGCAAACGACGGAACTGGTGACGACTTACGTACAGCGTTTGAAAAAGTAAACGCAAATTTTACAGTGCTAGATGCAGAAGCCGCTATTAGCGAAGGTGCCAATTTAGGCACCGGAGCTGGTATTTTTGCTAGCAAAAATTCTGCTACATTAGAATTTAAAAGTCTAACCAGCACAGACGGTACTGTAACTATTACACCGTCATCTACTTCTATAGATTTAAAATCTTCACCAAACATAGTCGATGATACTACTCCACAACTTGGCGGTAATTTAGATTTAAATGATCACCACGTGTACGGTGGAGATGTACAAACAACTGTATACGGATATGATGTTCCAGCGATTTTTGGCCTGTTTAGCATGTTGCTTAATACTAATCAAATTAATCTCGATTTAGGGTCGTTTAGCTACCCAAGTCAAGGTAGTATAGATCTAAACGGTACTGGAAATATTAACTTTTTAGATTCAAATAACAATCAAACAGAGATAGACTTCGGAACGTTTGAGTAAGGACTATAATGGCTTTAAATGTATGGACTCAACGATCAGGTTATTCATTCGGCTCGTTCGTTGAAAGAATTACTGTTGACTTACCGTTGCCTGTAACTAATGATACAGGTGTTACGTATTCTATTATATCCGGGGCATTACCTGGAGGTCTTAGAATACAAGGAAACAAAATTGTTGGCACGCCTTACGAAGTTTCTAGAAATACAGATTATTCGTTTTGTATAAGAGCATTTTTTAACGGAAGCATATCTGATAGAACTTTTAAAATAAGTATTCTAAGCATTAACGGCCCCGAGTTTATCACATCCGAAGGCGAATTACCTATTGGTCCAGCACAGCAGTTATGGACCTTAGATAGTTCATACATTGATTTCCAAATAGAAGTAGACGATCAAAACCTTTCTCAAACTCAAAGGTTAAGTTTTTTCATTGCATCAGATGACGGGATATTACCTCCAGGCCTAGTACTAACACCGGACGGTAGAATCGTAGGATTTGTACAACCAGTTCTTTCTATCAAACCAGACGACGGCAGCGGAACATACGACGGTTCAAGGTATGATGCTGTTTCGTTTGATTTTGCATTCAGGCCAACTAACGGATATGACAGTTACATATACGATACTGTATTTTTTGACTTTAATATTCCAAATACTCCGCCAAAGAAACTAAATCGAAATTACGAATTTATTGTAAGTGTTACTGACGGGGATGTGACTGTTCAAAGAAAATTTGCAATCTTTGTCGTAGGTGATGATTATTTCCGTGCTGACAATACATACTTGTCTGGAGAATACACTTCTGATGTAACCTACTTAAGAAAACCAATGTGGTTAACTCCTAGCTATTTAGGTGTATACAGAGCAAACAATTATGTAACTATTCCATTACAAACATACGATACTGAAAATATTATCAATACGTTATTAACAGTAAATCCAGATAATAGTCCAAGCGTGCTGCCCCCAGGTATGCAATATGACGTAGCAACTTCTGAGATCTATGGAGCAATCCCGTACCAACCAGCAGTTACTAAAACTTATAAATTTACAATCACATCTACAAGATTTAGCGACAAGGACGAAACGGCTTCATCCTCAAGGACTTTTACTATAGATGTCATTGGAGAAATTGATAGCATTATTACATGGAACACTCCATCTGATCTAGGATCTATTAATGCTAACTATGTTTCTAATTTAAATGTTGTAGCAACTAGCACCATTTCACAAGCAATGTTGCTTTATCATGTTACTGCCGGTTCTTTACCTCCGGGACTTTCTTTAGATTTAAACGGTGAGATTGTTGGAAAAGTAAATCAATATGCTGTTATACAATATTACAACGTAAATGATATACTCGATGGCGGAACAGCATTGTCAGTATTCACACAAACCGTCGAAGGCGGAGATGCCTTTAATACTGGTTATCCAATAGACGGCGGATCTAATGATATTTTGATTAGCCCTGGGTTAACTAGATTTTACGATCTAATAGACGGCGAAAGAGTGTTTACTACGTTTGACAACGACGAAACTACTATTGACAGAATTTATACATTTACAGTAGAAGCTAGAGACCAGTTTGGAGTAAGTGCAGTAAGTAGAACGTTTAGCTTACTAGTTAACATACCTAATCAATTGATGTACAGTAACATCAAAGTAAAACCTTTCTTAAAAGTAGAACAAAGAACTGTTTGGAAAGATTTTATTAACGATACAAATGTGTTTACACCTTCAAGCATTTACAGAACTAATGATCCAGAGTTTGGATTGCAAACAAGTTTGTCGATGATAATGTATGCAGGTATTGAAACTACTCAAGCAGCAGCGTATGTAGGAGCAGTAGGATTAAATCATAAAAGAAAACGTTTCCAGTTTGGTAGCGTTAAAACAGCAGTAGCATATATTCCAGGAACAACAACTCCTGTATACGAAGTAGTTTATGTCGAAATTCTTGATCCATTAGAACCGGATGGCAAGCGTTTGCCAAGTAAATTAAATTTACAAACTCAAAATACTACAATTAAAACTGATAGTAGTTTAGATTTTTGGAGCACTGACATATCTAAAATGTCTATTGCTGGTCCAGACACTGGAAGACCTGAGCCAATAATTACCGTTGATAGCCAAGGATACTACAGTTCTAACTCAAACCCAAGCACATACTTTCCAAACAGCTCAAGCATTTGGAGAGAAAGAATTAGCAGTATTGGTGCATCAGAAAGAAACTATCTGCCTTTATGGATGCGTAGCATACAGCCCGGAACTAGATCTGAATTAGGATTTAAATTAGCCGTTCCATTATGCTATTGCAAAGTAGGAACATCTGCAGATATATTACTAAACATTAAGTATAGCGGATTTGACTTTAAGCAACTTGATTACACCGTTGATCGATACATTATTGATGCTGTCGAAGGCGATGCTACTGATAAATATCTCGTGTTTAGAAACGACAGGATAACAATATGACAAGCCAAATAAACATTAGCAACATTGATGTTAATTTTCCAGTAGCAGGTAAAGATAACGATAGCCAAGGATTTAGAGATAACTTTAGCTCTATTAGATCAGGATTAGCAACAGCCAAAACAGAAATTACCGAACTACAATCTAATAGTGTGCTATTAGCAGACTTAACTACCGGTGCTCCTGTTGATAATGATTTGGCTGGAAGTTCAATTAATAACGGATATTACAATAATTTTCACGGAACTGTAGAAACTAGAACTGTTAACACACTAACAAACATTGATATATCTGCCGCAGAGTTGCATGTTTATTCTCTCATTACCAATGTTAATTTCAATTTTACTAACTGGCCAGCGGCTGGATATTATGCAAAAGTGAAAATTCATTTTAAAGGTGACGGAACTGGTACATGGACTCCGGGATTATATTCCGAAGGCGGCGGTACTATTGTATATGATGACGCATTTCCTAACCCGTTTACATTAAACTTAAATGGAAAACACAAAGTTATCGAAGCATGGACATACGACGGTGGTGACAATGTTTATGTAAAATACTTAGGTGAATTCTAATGCATCCATTAATTAACGACTTATCTCATCTTAAAGAAGGCGAATTAGAATCCAAAATCAATGAGTTAAGTAAAAAATACTTCTCAACTGCAAGTTTTGAATTAAGAGAACAAATTTGCATGGTACTAGACTCTTACAAAGAAGAATTGGCAAAACGCCAAAAAGATGCATACGATAAAATGATGCAAACACGCAATAAAGATCTTGACAAATTAATCAATGTTGATTAAAATGTCAGTATGCGCCTAGATAAATTCTCAAACCCAATCTTTAACGAGCAAGATATATTCGATGCCCTATACAAAGGGTACAAGTTCAATCCTGCTGATATTGTGTTTGTAGAAGACCGAAACTCAGAAATTGTAAACTTAGAAGATGCCGCTGGTATGCGGATGTTTGAGCCAATTAATAGTCCTACATTAACTACTGATCAATACGATTCTGCGTGTCAAGAAAAATGGAATATGCCTGAAGAATATAAATCCATGGATATTGAAGCATGGATTTGGGGTCAAACTCCGCCGTGGGATCCTCAACATACTAGAGTATCTGAAGAGCTCGAAGCATTTAAAGAGCGAAACATGCTAGATTTACTGCGTTGGCTCAAATACTTTGTAGATACTTGTACAAAAGAAAACATTGTTTGGGGTGTTGGGCGTGGTAGTAGCGTTGCTAGTTACATTTTGTATCTAATCGGTGTTCATAGTATTGATTCTATAAAATATAATTTGGACTGGCGAGAATTCCTGAGATAAGTACTATTATAATCCAGGAGATTAATTATGGCAATGAAAGAACAACAAAGATCAGTTTACCGCTCAATGCAGGGTAAAGAAGTAGACATGCACAAATTAATGATGCAAAATGAAACTACTGTAGCTGTAGGCAATATTAAAGTTAATGCACGCGGCGATGAACTAGGGCCCGGCGGAAAAATCATTAAAAAACGTGAAGAAGTACTAGCAGCACCTACAAAAACAGTGCCTGCACAGCTAAATCAACGTAAAAATATCGAAAATATGGATCCAGAAGGAAACGAATGAAAGCACAAGCAAGTAGATTAAGACCTATTCAAGCTCATATCTTAGTTAGAGATATGAATTTTGGAGAACAAAGAACACAAACTGGAATTTATATTCCTAGTGACGACGGAAAATCTGAGGGTGTAAAGCCTAGATGGTGTAAAGTGTTTGCAGTTGGTCCAGAACAAACTGACGTTAAGGTTGGTGAATGGATTTTAGTTGAACACGGTCGCTGGACTAGAGGACTAGAAGTCGAAGAAGACGATGGTACTAAATTCACAATACATCGTGTTGATCCAACTGGTATACTAATGTCAGCAGATGAGAAACCGTCTGATCCAGAATTTGGACAGTTTGTAAGTCCGGAACACGGATCCGTACATAGTCCCGAAGACTTTATTAGATACTAATTTACTCTTTTGACGAATAGGGCCATTGACTGGCCCTTTTCTTTTCTGTAAAATATAATAAAGGGGGCCTTCTATGTTCTTTCTCAGTGTATTATTTTTAATTGTTGCCGTTATATTTTCTCAAAAGTATTATTACGAAAATAATATTAAATTGGCTATGGTCTGGGCTGGAATAGTAGGCTGGCATATACACGCATTATTATTTTAAGGGTAAATTATGGAAGTACAACCAAAGGATACTAGCAAAGGACACTTTTATGTTAGTATTGTTAAGAGCTTTTTACGTATAGCAGCAGGTGTTGCACTTTGCATTTATGGTCTTCCAGTTGTGGGCGGACTGTTTATTGCAGCAGAAGTATTGGGTATTGTAGAGGAATTAGTATGAAAGAATTATGGGTTGAAAAATATCGACCAAAAACAACAGGCGAATATGTTTTTAGAGATGATCATCAGCGCCAAACAATCGGTACATGGATTAAAGAAGGATCTATTCCGCACTTACTACTAAGTGGAACTCCGGGTATTGGTAAAACAACTCTTGCCAAAGTTCTGTTAAATGAATTAGAGATTCCCGAGCTCGACGTGCTAGAAGTTAACGCTAGTCGAGAAACAGGTATTGACTTTATCCGAGATAAAATCGAACCATTCATTTCAATGATTCCATTTGGCCCGTTTAAAGTTGTATTACTAGACGAAGCTGATCGTCTAAGCCAACAGGCACAGGACTCTTTAAAAGGTATTATCGAAGAATACTCAAACAGTGCTAGATTTATTTTAACGTGTAACAGTCCTAACAGAATTGTTCCAGCACTGCACAGTCGATGCCAGCAAATGCACTTTGGTAGTATTGATCAAACTGAGTTTACTGCTAGAGCAGCTACTATTCTTGTTGAAGAAAACATTGAATTTGACCTAGATACGCTTGATAATTATGTCAAGGCAGTTTATCCAGACTTGCGTAAATGTATTAATTTGCTACAGCAGCATAGCACAGGTGGAAAACTTGAACAGCCAGCAGGCAGCGATAATGGCGTTGCTGACTACAAATTTGAAATGGTTCAATTGTTTAAGTCTGGCAAGATTCAAGAAGCAAGAAAACTTCTTTGTAGCAAAGCACGCCCTGATGAAGTACCTGGTATTTTTAGATGGCTGTATGACAACGTTGAAATCTTCGGAGATGAAGAAAAGCAACATAAGGCTATTTTGATTATTAAACAAGGACTTGTTGATAATACATTAGTAGTCGATCCAGAAATTAATCTTTCTGCTACACTAATTAGATTAGCACATCTATGAAACTAAAGTTGAAAGAAGCCTACATGAAGACTGCTGAAACATTTGCAGATCTTAGTCATGCTCAAAGACTACATGTTGGTGCAATTATTGTCAAAGACGATAGGATTATTTCTATTGGCTATAACGGTATGCCAGCCGGATGGGATAACAACTGCGAATACGAAATTTATGAAGAAAATGGCGATGACGAGCCAGTAGTCATTTTAAAAACAAGGCCAGAGGTGTTACATGCTGAAACAAATGCAATTGCAAAACTGGCTAAAAGTACTGAGTCTGGTCTCAATGCTAGTATCTTTATTACGCATAGCCCTTGCTTGGATTGTGCCAAGCTCATTTATCAAAGCGGGATTAATAGTGTCTATTACCGTAATGCTTACCGCAGCGAGGATGGAGTACAATTCCTTAAACAGTCAGGCGTAAAGGTAGAACAACTTGAGAGAGATTCGAAGAGCTGACGGTAGCGTTTATCTCTACGTTACCGTAGAAAATGGACAGCTACGATTTAAACTTAATAGCGGAACTGCCAAAGGTGTGGAGGTTTGCATGGACGCAAAAGTTATACCTCAGCTAAAACAAATATTAGCCGAAGCTGAATTCTTTAAACACATATAACGAAAGGACGCATAAAGCGTCCTTTCTTATTTGTTAATCACCGTAAATTGCTAGTACCTCCTTTACGGCTTCATGACGTTCAATGTCACGAGCATCAAATTGTACTATGTCAATATGACGCATTCCTTGTTTATCTGCTAGCAGATTGCAGAAATCCATTAAACCATTATCGTTTAATCTATCCGCTTGGGCCAAGTCACCCGTTACAACCATTTTGCTGTTATCTCCCAATCTTGTTAATAGCATTTTCATCTGGTTTACTGTAGCATTTTGCATCTCGTCTGCTACTATGTAGGCGTTTTTAAATGTACGTCCACGCATATAAGCCAATGGACTAATCTCTATCACTCCTTCTTCTAGCATCTTATTGATGTCTTTTTGTTGATAATACTCAAGGAAGACGTCAAAAATAGGTCTTGTCCAAGGAGCCATCTTTTCATTTAGCGTGCCTGGTAAAAATCCTAGATCTTCGTCAACCGAAACGGCGGGTCTAGTAACTATGATTTTGTCCACAATTCCATCTTGGAATAATTTAATTCCATTTTGTACAGCCAACAGAGTTTTACCGGTTCCAGCTGGGCCGATAGCAAAAACAATGCTTTTTTCGTCATCGTGTAATTTGCTTAGGTATAATTTCTGATTGGGATTTCGTGCGCTGATTACCACACGCTGCTTCTTCTGCGGAAGATATGGTTCAAAATCAATAACTTTAACTTCTGATGTAAAGCGTTTCTTCACTCTTTTACTCATCTAGTTTAACTCCTACTTTGGGAAAAGTAGGACTTGTAGCGACCGCCCAGTAACTACAGAGGTCCTACATCTTTATTTACTAAAGTAGACAGAAAAGTAAAGTATTATGTTCTGATTTTAAACCAGCTAAATAAGTACTGTGAACCTTAGGACTTATCATGCATGATATTTTAGATATTATTAAAAACATTGACGATTTATACGAAAACAACACCAACTTATCAGTACTTAAAGACTTTGAACGTGTATTAGACGAGCTAGACTTATACGTTTACGAGAACTGGGAAGAAGGTGAATTAGCCTATGGGCCTAAAGTAGACCGTCATTGGATTACAGCAGGCTTTATGTGGCCTCAAACTAAGATGCCAAACCCTGTTGCTGCAAAGCGATTAACAGAATTAGGCTGCAAAGTTAATTACAAAAAATCACATTTAATTGAAGCTAGACCAATTCGTCAGCCAGATGATTTACGTCCAGGTACAAAGAAAGGCAAATTAGATCGCAGTCCTATTTGGATCGTTGAAATTCAGATGCCTAAGAAAGTAGCTTTTGATATCTATCAAGGTTACATGAATAAATTAAAATCAGAGTACATTGAAAACTCTGCTCCTAAGCAAGGAACTCCATTGCCTGGAGCAGCACCTGCACCTACTGCACCAACAGCAGCACCAGCAGGAGCACCAGCAGCGCCAGCAGGCGGAATGCCACCAGCAGGAGGGGCCGCAGCGCCAGCAGTCTAATGAATAATATAAACGAAAGTCTACGTGCAAATGATCTAAGACACTTTGTTAAACAAGTGTTCGAAGTTGATTCTTATAGAAGTAAGATCGGCGATGACGAAGATGTTGTTACATTAAGTTTCACTGTTAACGGAAAAGATGTAGCTAAAGACCTAGAGCATTTTATTGAAATGGGTTATGACTTTGTATTAGATGCTGATGTAAGTCCAGGCGAGCTCGATGACGGAAAATATAGAGTGTATGTAGAAATCGAGAGAACTAGACATGCACCATCTCAAATTTTAGAAATTATCAGTGGTATTGAAAAGTTAACAGGCGAATCTAACATTAGATTTAGGTACTATAAGAGTTTTAGAAGTCAAGCAGCAACTCTTGAAAATTTAGAGTTAACCATTCCTACTGATCCTAAGAGTTACAAAGAAACTATCGAAAAGCATAGCATGGATAATTTTAGTAACTTCTTTAGCAATAGCTATGCTGACGAAATTGATGTTGTTGCAGAGTCTATTAGTTTTAAAAGAATTTACGGTGATACTGTAAGATTTAACATTGTTGCAAGCGGTCCAAAGAAAGCAATCTATGCAGCACTCGAAGGCCCTATTGTTTTAGAAAGTAAAGCAGTAGCAGAGACAATGTTTCTTACAAAGTATATTGGAAATTACAACATTACAAAGGTAGGTAAAAACTTTGTATTTGAAAACGGCAATTGGGCTGTTGCACTAGAGAGGAAATAATAATGAGCGGATTTGATTTTGAGTTTACGTTAGAAAAGTTTAAAGAATGTGTAGGAAACCCACCCCATGCCGATCACTGGTTTGAAGCGTTATGCGAAATCCTTCCGGATTACGATATCAACACTGTACCACGTGTAGCAGCATTCTTAGCGCAAACTGCACATGAGTCAGGCGGGTACAGGGCAATTAAAGAAAACCTAAATTACAAAGCAGAAAGTTTATGTAAGGTATGGCCAAGATATTTCCCTAGTTTAGATATTGCAAAACAATATGCACATAATCAAGAGCGTATTGCAAACAGAGCATATGCAAATCGTATGGGAAACGGTCCAGAAGAATCAGGCGATGGCTGGAGATACTGCGGTCGTGGTTTAATTCAGTTAACTGGAAAAAGCAACTACCAACGTTATGCAGAAAGTTTAGAAATTTCAGTTGAAGAAGCTAGCGAACACTTAACAACATTTGAAGGTTGTGTACAAAGTGCAGCTTGGTTCTGGGAAGCTAACAACTTGAACCAGTGGGCAGACAAAGGCGATATCCTAACTTTAACAAAACGTATTAACGGCGGAACATTAGGTCTCGAAGATCGTATTAAACATTACAACCACGCAGTACATGTACTAGGAGCGTAATATGTGGCTACTTTCTTTTTTACCCGATAGTTTGTTAATGTATGTTGTAAACAGTGTTTTAGTTGCAGGCGCTGTTGGTTCATTCTTATCATTTTTTGTATTACATAAAATTTTAAATAAGTTCCCAACTCTTGCTCCATACCATTTACTAATACAAATAGTAAGTGCAGCATTGCTAATTGCAGGCATTTATTTTAAAGGCGGCTATAGTGTAGAAATGGAGTGGCGAGAAAAGGTAGCTGCTATTCAAGCCGAACTTGAAGAAGCTAAGAAGAAAAGCGAACAAGTTAACACAGTAGTAGAAACCAAAGTTGTTACAAAAACTAAAGTTATTAAAGAAAAAGCAGACACCATTGTTCAATATGTTGATCGTCCAGTAATGCAGGAATTTGATAAGACTTGTCCAATTCCTAAAGAAGCGATTGATGTACACAACGAAGCAGCACGCATGAATAAAGCAATTGAAGAAATGCGTAAAGGAGCAGCAAAATGAAAGCACTAATCCTAGCTGCCGCATTAGTCTTAACAGGATGTTCAACCACTGTTCCAGTTAAACAAGAATTTCCAGTGGCTCCTGCCGTGTTGTTAGAGCGTTGCCCAGATCTAATGCAAATCGACGACGGTAAAAACAGCCTAAGAGAAATGTTAAAAGTTGTTATTCAAAACTATGCGCTGTATTACCAGTGTGCTGAAAAAACGCACGGATGGCAAGATTGGTACAACGAACAACGAAAAATTTATAACGCCAAGTAAATAAAAGAAGGAGATTTAAATGGCATTACACGATTCAATTTTAAAGTTAATTAATAAAGAACCAAAGGACGAAAGCGCACCAAAGCCGGCGCCAGGTTCACGTAGCGAAAGAGAAGCAAAGATTAAAGATAAAGCAGGTATGGTAATTTCTGTGTTTGCGTTGTTCCTAGCAGTAAACTCGTGGTATGGCGGCAAGTTATCTAGCACAGTGTTAAACAATACATTAGGTGCTAACAATGCTTGGGCACAGTACCAAGCAAAGAATAACCGTTTAGTAAGTTACGAAATTGCTAGCAAAACAACTAGTGATCCTGCTCTAAAGAAAGAGTTTAAAGCAGAAGCAGAACGCATGGACGCTGACAAGAAAGAAATTGCTGTTAACGCTCGTAAGATGGAATCAGAGCGCGAACTAGCAAAGAAATCTAGTCCATGGATTGGATATGCTAGCACAGCATACCAACTTGCAATCGTTGTGTTATCAGCAAGTATTCTTGCAGTCAGTATGCCAATGTTTTGGGCAAGTTTTGTAGTGGCAGGTGTTGGGCTATTTTTAAGTGCCCAAGGCGTGTTGTTATTTTTATAATTT
>JACCED010300704.1_pt1 | contig 11135 bp, 8 predicted proteins | sample 7455021 | NCBI WGS metagenome assembly JACCED01 (sample SAMN15323456, study PRJNA562643) | freshwater metagenome | isolation source: river surface water | place: USA:Blue River Watershed | collected 2017-08-19 | reverse complement strand
TGTGGCGCTGCAAGTGATCTGGCGCCAAGATCATGATGACTGTTGACTCCTTAACAGCCTCGGCAACGCTAGTAACACGAAGGCCTTCAGCCTCTGCCTTTGCGCGAGATGGTGAACCATCCTTAAGACCAACTCGAACATCGACTCCGCTATCGCGCAGGTTTAGCGCGTGTGCATGGCCTTGTGAGCCGTAACCGATAATCGCAACTTTGCGACCTTGGATGATTGATAGATCAGCATCCTCTTCGTGATACATCGTTGCTGCCACGGTATTACTCCTCATCGTCCTTTGTTGGTTTTTAGTTTTGGTAATCAGCCTGACCGCTATCAGCGGTAGGAATACTTTGAGTGCTAAGGGTACGGTCTGCCAGCGAGCCGCTGCCACGCTCGATCGCCACTAAGCCTGATTGAGCCAGTTCGCGGATGCCAAAACGCTCCAAAGCGTTAAGTAGGTCACTGATTTTGGCAGCATCCCCCGTAGCTTCAATTGTTACGGATTGCCCATCCTCATCAACAATTGATGCTCCATAGGTTTCGACAACCGCATCGACATCAAAACGGTTCTTCGATGTCGCAGAGATTTTCACCAATAAGAGTTCAGCCTGTACAGAATCGCTGAGCTTGAGCTCTGCAATATGAATGACATTGACTAATTTATCTAACTGGCGAATTACCTGCTCCAATGAGTGGCTTTCAACATTGATCACAATGGTGATTCGTGAAATATCTGGGTTTTCAGTTGGACCCACTGCTAAAGAATCGATGTTGTAGGCACGGCGGGAGAACAAGCCCGCAACACGTGCCAATACGCCAGGAGAGTTTTCAACTAAAACTGAAAGTGTATGAGTACTCATTAGAGCTCCTGTGAATCCCAGTCAGGCGCTATCTCGCGCGCGATTTTAATATCATCATTTGATGTACCAGCAGCAACCATTGGCCACACCATTGCATCTCGGAATACTCGGAAATCAACAACAACTGGTTGATCATTAATCGAATTAGCTTTCTTGATGATTGCATCTACATCTTCTGGACGGTCGCACGTTAAACCCACACATCCCATGGCATCAGCTAGCTTTACAAAATCTGGAATGCGCTTTGATTCTAGACTGGTGTTTGAGTATCGACCCTCGTAGAACAAGGTTTGCCATTGGCGAACCATTCCTAGGGATTCATTGTTGATGATTGCAACCTTGATTGGAATATTGTTAAGGGCGCATGTAACTAACTCTTGGTTGGTCATTTGGAAGCAACCATCACCATCGATAGCCCATACCGTTGCATCAGGAGCACCAACCTTGGCTCCCATGGCTGCAGGAACTGCGTATCCCATTGTGCCGAGACCACCAGAGTTCAACCAGGTCCGTGGATTTTCATACTTTACAAATTGGGCTGCCCACATTTGATGCTGCCCAACACCTGCAACGTAAATTCCTTCAGGCCCAGTCAAAGCACTAATTCTTTCAATCACATATTGAGGTGACAGCGATCCATCTTTTGGTGTGTCATAACCGAGTGGATAGGTGGCGCGTAGCTTGTTCATTGCTGCAAGCCATGGGGCAAGATCTGCACGGCCCTTTGCAAACTCTGCTTTTACTGCAGGAATCAAGGCGGAAATAGTGTGCTTGAGATCGCCAACAACAGGAACATCTGCGAAACGATTCTTACCGATTTCGGCTGGGTCGATATCTGCATGAATTACCTTTGCACTAACGGCAAATGTTGAGAGCTTTCCAGTAACACGGTCATCAAAACGCGCACCCAATGTAATCAGGAGGTCGGCCTTTTGTAACGCAGTAACAGCACCAACAGTTCCATGCATGCCAGGCATACCAAAGTGTTGAGGATGGCTATCAGGAAAAGAACCGAGCGCCATCAAAGTTGTGACAACCGGTGCTCCAACTAATTCAGCAAGCTGCATTAGCTCCTTTGAAGCATTTGATTTGATGACTCCGCCACCAACGTAGAAAACTGGCTTCGAAGATTGAGCGATCAATGCCGCGGCATCCTTAATAGCTTGATTCTCTGGCTCAATTTGCGGATGGTAGCCAGGCAGTGACAAATCCTTAGGCCATACAAACTCTGTCTCTTTTTGCAGAGCATCTTTTGCAATATCTACAAGAACCGGACCTGGACGTCCAGACCCTGCGATGTAAAAAGCTTCAGCGATTGCGCGAGGAATATCTTGTGGATCGGTAATTAAGTAATTGTGCTTTGTAAATGGCATCGTAATTCCGCGGATATCTGCCTCTTGGAAGGCATCTGTTCCAATTGCAGCTGAGGGAACTTGTCCAGTGATGGCTACCATCGGAACGGAATCCATCGCTGCATCCGCAAGAGGCGTAACTAGATTTGTAGCTCCTGGCCCCGATGTTGCAATGCAGACGCCAACGCGACCAGTAACTTGGGCGTAGCCAGTGGCAGCGTGCCCTGCCCCTTGTTCGTGACGAACCAAGATGTGTCGAATACTGCTGTCAAAGATTGGATCGTAGGCAGGAAGAATCGCACCACCCGGAATTCCAAACATCACATCGACGCCGGCAGACTCCAAAGATTGCACGAGTGAACTAGCTCCACTCATCTTCTTGCTCATATCCATCTCCCTTCGCTCAATAAGCTTTGTGGCCAATCATTTCTAGCTGTGAAATGAAAAAACCCTCAGATAACTGAGGGTGGCGCATGATCAGAAACCGATCACGCGCCTTTAAATCACCACCACAAATGTTGTGCTCATGGGCTTATTCTCCAATGAAGCAGGCGTGCGCGTCAAGGGTTGAGATGGAGATCTCACATTTTGGGAAAAAAGCTTGTGGGCAAATCCCTTAGCTGCAGACCGCGCCTTTTGAAGCCGAGCCCACCAGCTTTGAGTACTTAGCCAGAACTCCCGTTGAGTACTTGTGTGACAGTGGAGTCCAGCCAACTTTTCGTGCTTCCAACTCTGCCGGATCTACCAAAAGATCAAGTGTGCGATTGGTGATATCGATTCGAACCATATCGCCATCTTTGATAAATGCGATCGGCCCCCCATCTACCGCTTCGGGTGCAACGTGACCTACGCATAATCCCGTTGATCCGCCGGAAAAACGTCCATCTGTTAAGAGCAGAGTAGATTTTCCAAGACCTGCTCCTTTAATGGCACCGGTAATCATCAACATTTCACGCATTCCAGGTCCACCCTTTGGACCTTCGTAACGAATCACAACTACATCACCAGCTTGGATTGTTCCATTTTCAAGTGCATCCATCGCGGCTTGTTCGCGTTCAAAGACACGCGCTGGTCCTTCAAAGTTTTCGATTCCAATGCCTGCGGTCTTACACACAGCACCTTCAGTTGCAAGAGTTCCACCAAGAATTGTGATTCCAACATCTGTCGACATCGGTGATGAAACCGCTTTTAAGATCTGTCCATCTGGATCTGGTGGTGCAATCTCTTTGAGATTTTCCGCCATTGTCTTACCGGTTACCGTTAAAACATCACCATGCAAAAGTCCTGCATCGAGCAAGCCCTTAAGAACAACTGGAATTCCACCGACCTTGTCGACATCGCTCATGACAAACTTTCCAAATGGCTTTAAGTCTCCAAGCAATGGGACTTTGGAACCAATGCGATGGAAATCATCAAGTGAAAGATCAACGTTGGCCTCGTTGGCAATTGCTAGAAGGTGAAGAACCGCATTTGTTGATCCACCTAGAGCCATCAAAATTGTTATTGCATTTTCAAAGGCAGGCTTGGTCAAAATGTCTCGAGTAGTGATTCCTTGACGAATGAGCTCTACAACCGCCGCACCTGAAGCGATTGCGTAAGTATCACGTCGGCGATCTACGGCTGGAGGCGCAGCTGATCCTGGCAGGGATAATCCAATTGCTTCACCAATACTTGCCATTGTGTTTGCGGTGTACATACCGCCGCATGCGCCTTCACCTGGACAAATTGCACGTTCGATTTGATCCACACGATCTTGCGTAATTAAACCTCGAGCACATGCACCAACCGCTTCAAATGCATCAATAATGGTGACATCTTTTCCATCAACCTGTCCTGGCAATGTAGAGCCTGCATAGACGAAAACACTTGCAACATCGATACGTGCTGCAGCCATCATCATTCCGGGCAAAGACTTATCGCAACCTGCAAAGGTAACCATTCCATCGAGACGCTCTGCCTGCATTACGCATTCAACAGAGTCGGCAATTACTTCGCGAGAGACTAGAGAAAAGTGCATTCCTTCGTGGCCCATAGAAATTCCATCAGAAACGGAAATAGTTCCGAACTGCATTGGGAATCCACCGGCATCAATAACGCCTTGCTTTGATGCCTTCGCTAAACGATCCAAGGAGAGATTGCAAGGTGTGATCTCATTCCATGATGATGCAATTCCAATTTGAGGCTTAACCCAATCTTCATCGCCCATTCCAACTGCGCGTAACATTCCACGGGCTGGCGCTCTTTCAAGTCCATCTGTTACGACTCCAGAGCGGGGTTTCATCGTTGCCATGAGAGAATGTTACCTCTTGATATCAAAGCAGTTAATCTGAATTGGAGCTTTCGCGTGTCTCAAACCACCAAAATTGAAGGTCTTGACCCAACGAGATGGCGAACCTTGTTCGTTGTCGCTATTTCACAGTTAATGATCGTCCTGGATAGCTCCATCATGAATATCGCTATCCCAAGCGCAAAGGTAGATCTCGGAATCTCAGATGCTAATCAGCAATGGGTAATTACTGCATACACCTTGGCCTTTGGTTCACTGCTTTTGCTAGGTGGTCGAATTGGCGATTACATGGGTCGAAAAAAGATCTTTTTAATTGGCTTGCTGGGTTTTGCGGCAGCTTCAGCACTTGGCGGCGTTGCATCAACACAGGGAATGCTTTTTGCATCTCGCGCACTCCAGGGAGTCTTCGGTGCACTACTAGCACCAGCTGCCCTGGCAATTATTTCCGTAACATTCACGGTTCCTAAGGAACGTGCAAAGGCTTTTGGAGTAATCGGTGCAATTTCAGGTGGAGGCGCAGCGATCGGCCTCATCCTTGGTGGAACCCTTACTGAATTCTTCTCATGGCGTTGGTGCTTAGGGGTAAATACACCTATCGCAATCTTCGCAGCTGTTCTTGCCATTAAGTTTGTAAAAGAATCGAAGGCTCAGGGCGATAACACATATGACATTCCAGGTGTTGTAACTGCAACTGCTGGCTTGTTCTCGCTTACTTATGGTTTCAACGAAGCAGCAACTAAGGGTTGGACAGATTCACTAACAATCTCATTCTTGGTAGCCGCTGTTGTTCTTCTAGTCATTTTCGTGGCAATCGAAATGCGCGTTAAGAACCCATTGATGCCACTTCGCGTCGTTACCGAACGCAACCGAGGGGGTTCATACCTTGGTTCACTTGTCGTGGGAGCAGGTTTGTTCTCAATGTTTCTGTTCTTAGGTTTATATCTTCAGGTAATTCTGGGTTACAGCCCTCTGAAGTCAGGATTTGCATTCCTTCCATTTACAGCTGGAATTATTGTCTTTGCGGGAATTGCATCAACCTTGCTTCCTAAGGTCGGACCTAAACCTTTGATGGTTCCGGGATTATTAGCAGCAAGCCTTGGTTTGCTCATGATGACTCGTATTACCCCTGAAACCTCATATACGACACATGTTTTGCCATCTCTATTGATCATGTCCAGTGGAATGGCTTTGGTGTTTATTCCGTTGACTTCAACTTCTCTCCATGCGGTCTCAAACCATGACACAGGAGTTGCAAGCGCGATGGTTAATACCAGCCAGCAGATTGGCGGCTCTCTTGGAACCGCTCTTCTCAATACCGTTGCAGCAACAGCTACGACAACATTTGCTGCTGCAAATACTCAACTAGGTGAGAAGGTAATGCCATTTGCGATGACTCACGGCTTTACCGTTGCATTTAAGTTCAGCGCAGCGTTGCTCTTTGTTGGAGCGTTCGTTTTGTTCTTCTTTATCAACATTGGTAAAGAGTCACTTGTCGAAAGTGAAGGCGCAGGCTTTCACTAATTAATTACGAATAATTAATTAGCTTGACCAAGGTGGCCAAGTAGAAGCTCTCGTACGCGAGCAGCATCTGCTTGGCCCTTTGTCTCTTTCATGACCGCACCTATTAAAGCTCCAGCTGCAGGTAAATGTCCGTTGCGAACCTTCTCTGCAGTTTCTGCTTGATCAGCACAAACCTTCTCAATTGCGGCCATCAGTGCGCCGTCATCATTAACAACCTTGATGCCACGCTTTGCGACGACTTCAGAAGGTTTGCCTTCGCCTTCAATAACACCTTCGACAACTTGGCGAGCAAGTTTGTCAGTCAACTCTCCTGCGTTAACAAGTGCCACAATATCTGCAACATCTTGGGGAGTAATTGCTAGATCTGCAATCGCAACATCTTTGTCATTTGCAATACGTGAGATCTCGCCAAGCCACCAGCTGCGAGCCTTAGATGGATCTGAGCCAAGAAGCACTGTTGCTTCAACAATGTCTAGAACATCTGCGTTAATCATCGCAGCCATTTCCTTTTCAGGAACAGCCCATGCTTCTTGCAAGCGCTTACGGCGAATCGATGGGCGTTCTGGCAAAGTTGCACGTAACTCTTCGATCCATGCAGCATCAGGTGCAACTGGCACTAGATCTGGCTCTGGGAAATAACGGTAATCCTCAGCCTGTTCTTTTGAGCGACCTGAACGAGTAAGTCCTGTGTCCTCTTGGAAGTGACGAGTTTCCTGTACTACTCGCCCACCAGCGTTTAATAATTCTGCATGGCGAATCATCTCGCCACGAACCGCGCGCTCAACAGAGCGCAAAGAGTTCACATTCTTAGTCTCACTGCGGGTGCCAAGTTTTTCTGCACCAATTAGTCGCAAAGAAACATTTGCATCGCATCGCAAGGATCCTTGCTCCATCTTCACATCGCTTACTCCAAGTGCGCGCAAGATGTCTCGGAGTTCGGCAACATAAGCCTTTGCTACCTCTGGTGCGTACTTGCCTGTGCCTGGAACAATCTTGGTCACGATTTCAACTAGAGGAATTCCGGCACGGTTGTAGTCAAGCAATGAGTATTCAGCGCCATGGATACGCCCAGTTGCACCACCCACGTGCAATGACTTACCTGTGTCCTCTTCCATGTGAACGCGTTCAACCTCTACACGGAATTTTTTGGGACCTTCATCGGTTTCGATTTCAACATCAACATACCCATCAACACAGATTGGCTCGTCATATTGCGAGATCTGGAAGTTCTTTGGCATATCTGGATAGAAGTAATTCTTGCGAGCAAAACGTGAAAATGGTGCGATCGAGCAGTTAAGCGCTAAAACGATTTTGATCGTTGACTCAATTGCCTTTTCATTTACAACAGGCAGCGCTCCAGGTAAAGCCAAGCAAACAGGGCAAGTTTGAGTGTTTGGTTCTGCACCGAATACAGTGCTGCAACCACAAAACATCTTTGAGTTGGTGTTGAGCTCTACGTGTACTTCAAGACCTAAAACCGGTTCGTACTTAGCTACTACATCATCATATGAAATCGTCATCGCGCACCTCCTAGAACTGGAGCCTTATCCAGTAATGGCGCACCCCATTTGGTAAGTAGTGCCGCTTCTAGAGCTGCACCTACTGAGTACATGCGCTCATCCTTCATCACAGGTGACATGATTTGGAAACCAACTGGCAAGCCATCTTCATCTGCCAAGCCAGATGGAAGTGACATTCCGCCGATTCCAGCCATGTTGACCGGAATCGTTGCGATGTCATTGAGGTACATAGCAAGTGGATCGTTTGCCTTTTCACCAATCTTGAACGCTGTAGTTGGGCAAGTTGGAGAAACCAATACATCAGCTTTCTCGAAAGCGTTTGTGAAATCTTGAGTGATAAGCGTACGAACCTTTTGCGCACTGCCGTAATAAGCATCGTAGTAACCAGATGACAAAGCGTAGGTTCCCAAAATAATGCGGCGCTTAACCTCTTTACCGAAACCAATTTCTCGGGTCAGATTCATGACAGATTCGGCTGAAGCTCCATCAACATCGCCAACGCGCAATCCGTAACGCATCGCATCAAAACGTGCAAGGTTAGATGAACACTCAGAAGGTGCGATCAAGTAATAGGCAGCTAGTGCGTATTCAAAGTTAGGCGCAGAAACTTCAACAATCTCGGCACCAGCCTTTGCCAATAGCTCAAGTGATTCTTCAAAGCGGGCGCGAACTCCTGGCTGATATCCATCGCCATTGAGCTCCTTCACGACTCCGATCTTCATTCCCTTTACATCGCCAGATTTTGCAGCGGCAACTACTTGAGGAACTGGAGCGTTGATACTTGTTGCATCCTTAGGATCATGTCCAGCGATAGCTTCGTGCAGTAACGCTGTATCCAAAACTGTACGTGCGCATGGGCCAGCTTGATCCAAAGAAGATGAGAAAGCGACCAAACCAAAACGTGAAACGCCACCATAGGTTGGCTTCACTCCCACCGTTCCAGTAACCGCTGCAGGTTGGCGGATAGAGCCACCGGTATCTGTTCCAATTGCTAGTGGAGCTTCAAAGGCAGCAAGTGCTGCAGATGAGCCACCGCCAGAACCGCCAGGGATACGTGTTAAATCCCAGGGGTTATGCGTTGGGCCGTATGCAGAGTTTTCAGTAGAAGATCCCATTGCAAACTCATCCATATTGGTCTTACCCAAAATAACAACATCATTTTTCTTGAGATTTGCTACAACTGTTGAGTCATACGGTGGACGCCAGCCTTCAAGGATCTTAGATCCACAAGTAGTTGGAACGCCCTTTTGCGCCATGACATCTTTCAGTGCAAGTGGAACTCCTGCAAGTGGCGACAACTCTTCACCCTTTGCGCGCTTTGCATCAATTGCAGCGGCTTGGGCCAATGCACCTTCGGTGTCTACATATAGGAATGCGTGAACATCTGTATCTACCGCTGCAATTCGATCAAGATGTGCTTGCGTTAATGCAACTGATGTAATTTCTCCTGCAGCTAGTTTTGCTGCCATCTCGGATGCAGAGTTACGAATCATTCTTCACCCAAAATCTGAGGAACGCGGAAACGTTGCTCTTCTTGTGCTGGTGCTCCTGAAAGTGCTTCTTCAGGGGTAAGACTTGGTACTACTACATCTGCACGGAATACATTTCTCAAAGGCAGTGGGTGTGAAGTTGGCTCGACATTGGCACCGGCAACTTCCTGCACGCGTGCTACAGCATCCAAAATAACGGTGAACTCATTAGAGAGATTGATTAACTCTTCTTCGCTCATTTCGATGCGGGCTAGGCCTGCAAGTTTGGCGACATCATCGCGTGAAAGACTGCTCATGTGGGCAGTCTAATTAAATCCACGCCTAACTGCGAATTTGCCCATTTCCGGTAACAATCCAAGTTGTAGTCGTCATCGCCTCTAGCCCCATAGGTCCACGAGCATGGAGCTTCTGGTTTGAGATTCCGATTTCAGCCCCAAAACCCATCTGCTCGCCATCCGTAAATCTGGTGGATGTATTGACCATGACCGCTGCGCAATCTGCCAAAGCAATGAATCTCTTAACAACATCCCTATTTTCAGAAATGATCGCCTCTGTGTGCTGAGTGCCGTACTTGGCGATATGCGCACTGGCGGCATCTACTGAATCAACAACAGCAACATTCATTTCAAGAGTTCCGTATTCAGTACAGAAATTCTCATCGGTTGCTTCAGTTGCTGGGATCCCAGCCGCCTTGGCAATTTCCAAAGTTGCGCCATCGCAATGAAGAATTACTCCCGCTTCATGTAGTGCCTTCAAAGCAGTAGGCATGAACTCTTCAGCAACAGCAGAGTGAACCAATAAAGTTTCGGCCGCGTTGCAGACACTTGGTCGCTGAACCTTGGAATTCAAAATGATCGGGACCGCTTTGCTTAAATCAGCAAACTCATCGATGTAGACGTGGCAAACACCTGCGCCTGTTTCGATTGTTGGAACTGATGACTCATCAACAACCATTCGAATGAGTGCAGCACTTCCGCGAGGAATCACAAGATCAACTTTTCCGCGAGCATTGAGTAGAGCCTTCACAGTTTCGCGATCTTCCGAAGGTACTAACTGAATTACATCAGGTGAAATCGAAGTCATTGCCAATGCATCGCGCATTACGCGAACTAAAACTTCATTGCTATGAGCAGCACTCGATGAGCCGCGAAGTAATGCAGCATTTCCAGACATCAACAAAATTACCGCGGCATCGACCGTTACATTGGGGCGGGCCTCGTAAACCATTCCGATGACTCCAAATGGAACAGTAATTTGTTCAAGCTCAATCCCGTTGGGCAGAGTTGATTTGCGCAAAGTATTTCCAAGCGGATCTGGAAGCTGACTAACTTGTCGCGCTCCCCCAGCAATCGCTTTAACTCGATCAGGGGTGAGTAAAAGTCGGTCAAGAAGTGATGAGTTCAAAGCTGATGCTCGGCCTGCTTCCATATCCTTTTCATTGGCTGCGAGAATTTCTGCACTTCTGGCTTCAATCGCATCGGCAATCACATTCAATGCAGATTTGCGCGCCTCACCCGTCGAGGCGCTCAAGGTTCTTCCAGCAGCGCGCGCAGAGTCTGCAAGCTCCGAAATAAGTACCTTGGCATCCATAGGTTCAAGCCTATCGGGAGTTACCCTGTTGCTGTGTTCACATTAATCCGCAGAGTCGCAATCGTTATCGTCATTCTTTACGCAGCACTATTTGGCCTAACAAAGGTTATTCATTACCCCGAGCCCATTGCAGCGATACGACTTGGATTAGCGCCTGCTTCAAAGACCCCGGACTTAATGCCGGCACACATCATCAGTTCCAAGCCCGGAACTCCATGGGCTGTTGGAACCGGTGAAGAGATAACAACTGTAACCTGGAACGGAAAATCAGTTCCTTTCGAACAATTTTTGGATGAAACCGACACCAATGCATTTCTTGTAATCCGTAAGGGAAAAATTACTTACGAGAAGTATCTCAATGGCAAAACTGCATCGACCGTACTTCCCTCTTACTCAGTTGCAAAGACAATGACATCTTTAGTTATTGGTCAGCTCATCGATGAAGGAAGAATCAAAGAAAGCGACACCTTCGTAAGCATCTTGCCGGAATTCAAGGCTGGCACATCCTTTGACAATGTAAC
>JACCED011822589.1_pt1 | contig 11139 bp, 7 predicted proteins | sample 7455021 | NCBI WGS metagenome assembly JACCED01 (sample SAMN15323456, study PRJNA562643) | freshwater metagenome | isolation source: river surface water | place: USA:Blue River Watershed | collected 2017-08-19 | reverse complement strand
TTAGTAAGACCCACATTAAGGTTGTGCCCGAAGCCGAGATAATCAAACAACGCCAAATTACTTTGGGAGCACGCGAGGTACGCCACTGCACTACCCAAAGCCAGAGTATGGTGATAAAGAGAGCAATCAATAAAGTAATCCAACTAAATTGCACCTCAAAACCTGGTATGTAGCGAGCCACATTGTTAGCAGTTGCCGCTGGAAAGCCAGTGGTTTTCGCAAACCAAATTAACCAGATCGCAATCGCAATTAAGGTAAAGCTCAGCATGGCAAACCAATCAATGAAGCTAATCACACTGCGACGCAGAATTGGTAAGCTAAAAGCAGCCAAGATCGCCATGGGAGGGATCAAGATAATCAAATCATGCTCGTTCGCATCCACCCGAAACAAGACATACATGAAACCTGCAATCAATAGACCAAGTGGAATACACAAATGAGGAGCGCGCCATGCACCAGCATCTTCGTACCGAACCCAGTGAACTAAGGAAACCAAGGCTAAAGGCCATACCGGCCATGCGTAAGCCCAGAAGTTGACCCCAATAAATTGCAAGGAGTTCCAGGCAACATACCGGTGCATTGCTGGTGTATCTGCCCACGCATGCAAGGCTGACTCTTGAAGAGTGGGCGACACCGAAAAGATTTGCCACAGAAGTGGCCAAATACCAATACCAATGATTGCAATTACAAGCGAGGTGATGGTCCAACGAAAGCGCAGACGAACCTGGCCAAACCAAACAGCAAGGGCAGTAGAAATCGCAATCAAAATGGTGAGAGCCCAATTACTGGATAAGCCTAAAATGATTAGACCTAAACCAGTCCATGCGCCACCTTGCCAAGGCTTATCAAAACCGCGCACGGTTCCATACATCACAATCGATAAACCCATTAGGTGCGCCATCATCGGGGTAGTTTCATGAGTACGTTGCGCAAGACCGACGCAGGCCAGAAATATTAACAATGCACCATCGGCTAAGGTCATGCCGTAATCGCGCGCATTGGGTTGACCACCAAGTGCAAAACTCATCGGTTGTACTTCCTTGCGCCGACCCAATAAATAACAGGTGTACCAAATTGCGGTGGCAGTCACAAAGAAACACAGCGCAGAATACAAACGGGCGGCATTGGCATCGCCGATCAAAGACCCGAACAAATCAATAAAACCCCCACCCAACCAATAGGGAAGTGGGGCGCCCATCGCTTGTGTGCGACCTGTTAAGGTCGGAACCAACCAATCTTGCCATGTGCCTTGATGTAAATGCCACATCACACCAAAGCCGATTGAGTCTTCATTCTTCCAAGGATCACGACCGAATAAACCCGCAAGCCCATACACAACCGTAAGGGCAAAGATCACAATGCGAGGGATGGAAGCAGTAGCAGCTGCTGTTAGTTTGACCATACTAGTTCATCGTGTTGTTCAATACTACCGCGATCTTCTTCGATAAAAACAACTTGCATAAAACAAAAAAGGCAGCGAATGCTGCCTTCGGTAAAACAGATCATGAATACCTGATGACCCGAATAATCACTTCGCTTTCTTGGCAGCGGTCTTCTTGGCAGCAGGCTTCTCAGTCTTCTTAGCCTCAGCTGCAGCAGCACGCTTCTCAGCGGTCTTAGCTGCACCATCGCCAGATGCCTTAGCAGCAGATTTGCCACCAAATTTCTGACGGAACTTCTCAACACGACCAGCGGTATCCACAATCTTCTGCGTTCCCGTGAAGAATGGGTGCGATTCCGAGGAGGTTTCGATCTTTGCTAATGGATACTCTTTACCGTCTTCCCACTTAATGGTTTCTTTGGTAATGATGGTAGAGCGGGTCTTAAAGCTGAAGTTGTTGGAAACATCCAAAAAAACAACTTCGCGGTAATCAGGGTGAATGCCTTGTTTCATCGTTTTATCCTTTGTACAGGTAGCCGTTGCGGATGATTAATGAGATCCGCAATACTTGCCCAGGGTTTAATACAGCAAAAGCGAGATTATGCCACAAAATCAATGCTTAAGCACCTTGGGCTAGCCGCCACGGCGCATTAGCTCAAAGAACTCGGAGTTGTTCTTGGTGGACTTGAGCTTATCCACAATAAAGTTCATGGCCTCGATCTCGTCCATATCGGCCAAAAGCTTACGTAAGACCCAGATCTTCTGGAGGTTCTCAGGCTTGACCAAGAGTTCCTCACGGCGCGTACCAGACTTATTGAGATTAATCGCAGGGTAAACACGACGCTCGGCAAGGCGGCGCTCAAGATGAACTTCCATATTGCCAGTTCCCTTGAACTCTTCGTAAATTAAGTCATCCATCCGGCTGCCGGTCTCAATCAAGGCAGTAGCTAAGATGGTTAATGAGCCACCTTCTTCGATATTACGAGCGGCGCCAAAGAAACGTTTAGGACGTTGCAAAGCATTGGCGTCAACACCACCAGAAAGAACCTTACCCGAGGAGGGCACTACGGTGTTGTATGCACGGGCTAGACGTGTAATCGAATCCAGCAAAATAATGACATCTTTTTTCATTTCGACCAGACGTTTGGCTTTCTCAATCACCATCTCGGCAACTTGTACATGACGCACTGCTGGCTCATCAAAGGTAGAAGCAACCACTTCACCACGAACCGAGCGTTGCATCTCGGTAACTTCCTCGGGGCGCTCATCAACGAGTAAGACGATCAAGATGGCATCGGGATAGTTTTGGGAGATTGCATGAGCAACGTGTTGCATCATCACGGTCTTACCAGACTTGGGTGAGGCAACGATTAAACCACGCTGACCAAAACCAATCGGTGAAATCATGTCAATAATGCGACCAGTGAGATTCTCTTCGGCTTTAATGTCGCGCTCAAGCGCAATATTACGATTAGGATGTAAAGGCGTAAGGTTCTCAAACATGATGCGGTTTTTGAGATCCTCAGGAGCCATGCCATTGATCTTGTCTACCTTCACTAGGGCAAAGTAACGCTCACCTTCTTTGGGGGTGCGAACTTCACCTTCAATGCTGTCACCGGTATGTAAATTAAAACGCCGAATCTGGGCTGGTGAGATGTAAATGTCATCCGGAGATGCCATATACGAAGACTCAGGTGAGCGTAAAAATCCAAATCCATCGGGCAAGACCTCAAGCACTCCATCACCAAATACTTGTTCACCGGCTTTGGCACGCTTTTTGAGGATCGCAAACATCAGCTCTTGCTTGCGCATACGCTGCGTGTTTTCAATCTCTAGGCTGGCTGCCATTTCGAGGAGTTGGGAAACGTGGAGGACTTTGAGTTCAGTTAATTGCATGATGTGTACTTAGGAAAAACAAAAAAGAAACGATAAAAAAAGAAGAAAAGTTGGAAGAGGGTTTTGAAATAACCGACTCAAAAATGATGGGTCGATCAAAAAACAGATTGGGTAATGCGATTAATTAACGATAGCTTCTTAGAGTTATTGGAAAAGGGGTGAAAACGATTAATTGGGGGAAAGTACCAGAAATTTGGGTCAGAGCCTGAATGACTCTCTATTGAGATTGAATATTACACCAAAAAACACCAAATGCCTTGGTTTTGTAGCCGCCTGTTGGATTTAAGCCCCAGTTTAAGGCCAGGCTCGGTATTTGAGCCTGATCCAAGACATACTAAAAGCCTACCAATTAGATATTGCTATCGATAAATGCCGTCAATTGCGATTTGGCGAGAGCGCCTACTTTTTGAGCAGCCACAGTGCCGTTTTTGAACAGAATCAAGGTCGGAATGCCACGAATATTAAATTGGGCGGGGATCCCTTGGTTCTCATCCACATTCATCTTGGCAATCTGGATACGATCACCGTACTCGCCAGCGAGCTCTTCCAAAATTGGCCCGATCATTTTGCAGGGACCACACCACTCAGCCCAAAAGTCGAGCAGAACGGGTTTATCAGACTTGAGAACATCCTGTTCAAAAGATGCATCGCTTACTTGTTTAATGCCGGCACTCATGAAAATTCCTTATGGTTTATATCGGTAGGATGACCCTGCGAAGAGCCACCGAAACCCTATATTATCAATAAGCCGAGATTCATGCCGAAATACCCCCTCAAGCTTTATTGATCGCATCACCAATCCAACAGTATTCATGCATACGCACTCCATCACACCAAACCATGATGCGTTAACGCAAATGGCGCAGTGCATCTGGGAGATTGCATGCACTAGTAATACTCGACCACTCGTGATTTTGCCAACCGCAGGACCAAACTCGAGTCTGCGGTTAGCCCTTGAAAAAAATCGTCCGGATCCTCATCGATTACTGCCAGAAGTTCGGAGCTTGTCAGACTGGTTGGATTTAGCACCAGATATCTTTACCTTGCCGGATGCGCAATCAACTACCGAACGAATCCTACAAACTTACGCTTCAATTGATAGCAATCCGGAGTTGCGCCAATGGTTTGAAGCCGAAGGTGAGGGAGGGGCGTGGAGCTTAGCTAAAGCGATCGTGAGTGCATGCGAGTTACTCTCGCAAAGCATCGTGCCTCAACTCACGTGGGACCCGACAACGATCAACTTAGAAGCTGGTCTTGATCAAGTGCAAGCGCAATTTAATGAAGCAATTCAAGCTGCGTATCCAGCACTGGCGCAAACGCTGGTAAGCAAAGAGGCAGCAGTGTTATTCGCCTTCTGGCGTTATTTGAGCTCAGTGCGAGATCCGGTGGTCCGTCAACATCTTGCATTAGCTTCGTATGCAAAACAATTTGCACAGACGCCAGCAGCGCGACGCCCCTTAATTTGGATCGAGACCGTAACCGAACAAGTTGCTCAGGCACGCACCCATGAACAATTTCTGCAAATCTGCGCAAAACATATTCCGGTTCATCGCATCACCATGGATTGGTCTGAGCTTGGTCTTTGGTCGGAGACCTTGGACGATCAACAGCAAGGCTCACACATAAACACTCAAATTGAACGTAATCAGCAACAGTTAAGCGATAAATCGATTCGCTGCATCAGTGCAAAACGTTTTGAAGATCTGGCTTGGGAAGCAACGCGTTGTATCGAGTCTCATTTGCTTTTGGGTCGTACGCAAATTGCATTGATTGCCCAAGATCGGCTTCTTGCCAGACGAACTCGAGCGCTCTTGGCACGATTGGGAACAGGGCTTGCCATTGAGGACGAGACCGGTTGGAAGATATCCACCACGCGTGCCGCTGCTGCATTGCATGCCTGGTTAGAGTTGATCCGTAGTCCCAAAGCTGGCCCGACCGCAAGCACGCTCTTGGAGTTTCTAAAAAACCCATTCATTGATTTGGCGCATGTCTTGCAAACCACCGAGTCAGCAACACAGTCTTTAGTGGGTGAGCTTGAGAACATTTTGCAACTCAAACAAGCCCGAGCATCATGGGTGAGCTTTTATCTTGCCATTGAAGCAGGAGCAAACCCAGAGTTTGATGCGCGTCTGCCGCTACTGTTACAAAAAGTGCGTGAACAGGTCGAGCGTTGGCAACGAGCAGAGCTACAAAACCCCTTATGTGCCAATGCTCTCACTCAACTCTTAGACGATCTGCAGTTCTTTGGCATGCAGCAACAATTTGAACAAGACGCAGCCGGAGTGCAGCTCCTTGCGATGCTGCAAAACCTTGGAATGCAACAAAACAAATTAGGCGCACTGCGAATGCCTCTTAATGAGTGGATCATTTTGTTAAAGACCGTGATGGAAGAAGAGGTCTATCGTGAGCGAGGCGGGGAAGCAAAGGCGCGAGTGACCATCATGCCCTTAAGTGCAACGCGCTTACGTCATTTTGATGCCGTTGTGATGGTTGGTTGCGATGAACGTCAACTACCGAGTTATACCGAGCAACCATTATTTTTCTCGGAGACGCTTTGTCAAACACTTGGGGGTACAGACCGCGCTTGGCAGTATCGCCAACAGGCGCGGGATCTCTCCCAGCTACTCGCTTCCTACTCTCATATTGATTTGCTGTGGCAAAGCGAAGGCGCTAGTGGTGAGCCACTTCGAGCCAGTGCCTGGATTCTGCGTTTGCAAAGTGCCTTAACCACCCTTAAAACACGCGAGGCAAGCAATACAGCTCGTTCTGGCCAAACAAAAATCACCACCATGGCGAGCGCCAAACGCTTACCTCAATTACCCATGCCGACTCGGATGAGCCCAAGTGCATACCGCGCCTTGCGCTCATGCCCTTATCAATACTATGTTCGAAGTCTCTTGGGGCTGCGCAAGCGCAAAGGTTTGGATGAAGAACTCGATGCTTCCATTATTGGTCAAACCTTGCACCAGATCTTGCGTAACTTTTTTCAGGAACTCAAAACAACGCAAGCCCGCGATGCAAAACGCATGAGTGAGCCTGAGTATCGCAAGCAGTGGATGATCGATCACCTCAATCAAGCATCAATGCAGGGCTTTGCTAAATTGGTCGAAGGGGATCGACGAGTCTTAGGATCCTTACGCGATTGGCAAAAACAAATTCCGAGTTTTATTGAGTGGCAACTCGAGCGCGAACACAATGCCTGGCAATTCCATGATGCCGAATGCAAGGTTGGCTTTGAGTTCCCATTTACTGACACTCATCAACACGAGCACAGCATTCGGATTGAAGGTTACGCCGACCGGATTGATATCAACCCAAGCAACCAAACTCTGGCGATACTTGATTACAAGCACCAAAGTCGTAAGAGGGTGGAAGAGCGCTCTGAGCAATTGATGGACGACCCACAACTCTTGCTATATGCCAAAGCCATCAGCGAGCAATACTCAAAGCAACAGGGCTCGGTTACAGAACTTGATTGGGTTGCCTTGAAGATCGATCTCAAGAAAAAAGCCTCAACCGATCGCACCATAGCGATTGAGAGCGTGAGCGAGGCAACTAATCAACTCGAACAGCAACTCCAAGAGGATTTGAGTGCAGTTTGGTCAGGCACTCCGATGCGCGCCTTTGCACCGGACAGCACCTGCCGCTATTGCGATGCCCGAGGTATTTGCCGAAAGGGAATGTGGTGAACGCTCAAGCAACACTGAACGTTGAACGCGTTTGCGATCCGCATGCGTCGGTCGTGGTCTCTGCGTGCGCTGGCAGCGGTAAGACCTGGCTCTTGGTTGCTCGCTTGACTCGGATTTTGCTTAACGATGAGTCACCTCGATCAATCTTGGCATTGACCTTTACACGCAAAGCAGCCCAAGAGATGCGCGAGCGCCTCTATCAACTTCTATACGAGTGGACCTTATTAGGGGATGCTGATCTCTTAAATGAGTTACAAGAACGCGGACTTAATGAACAGCAAGCCCGCGCTTTGATGCCAAAAGCGCGCGCTTTGTATGAACGTCTTTTATCGGATCCTTATACGATTGCTATTGATACGTTTCATGGATGGTTTGGTAATCTCTTAGCAGGCTCACCCGTATCGATGGGAGCACAGCAAGGCTTTACATTACGAGAGGATGCCAAACGCTTGCAACAAGAGTGTTTGGAGGATTGGTGGGCAGAGATGCCCGCTGAGATCGAAGCCCACTACGAGTATCTTCTTGATCAACTAGGTGCGCACGAGACCCACCAATTTCTGACGGGATCAAATAGCCTCTTACGCCAAAAGGGGGCTTGGGTATTTTTTGAACAAGCTTGTCAGGCTCAAGGCCAAAACCCACACGAGGTGTTAAGACAGTCCTTTAATCAATTAGTAATACCAAACCCACTGCTGACTAAGTTGAAAGACAGCTCGGCACTTGCTGAGTTGCAATTACTCTGTGATGGATTAATGAACGGTGGAACAAACGATCAAAAGTTAGGTTCTGAACTGCAAACTGCGATTGAACACCTGAGCCACAAAGATTTGGATGCCACCCTAGTTGCAACCCTGCCTGCATTTATGACCCTAAGTGATAGCCCAAGCTATCGTAAAGATAACGACAAAGTCAGCAAAGAGCTCCAAAAATACCTCACTAAGATCAATCAAGATAGCGAACAATTTATTTCTATTCGCCAAGCTTGGGGTAGAGCGTGCGAACAATATATTGAATGGCAAGCACAACATCAAGCACTCAAACTCAATGAGGCATGGTTCGCTGTGAGTGCAGCGATATTCAAACACACGCAGCGAGCTAAAGAGCGCTTACGCGTTCGGGACTTTGATGACCTTGAACTTGGGGTTGCTCAAATGATTACGGATCCTCGTGTAGCTGCTTATTTGCAAGCTCGTTTGGATGCGCGCTATCAACAAATACTGATTGATGAGTTTCAGGATACCAATCCATTGCAATGGCAAATCCTCAAAGCATGGCTTGCTGCGTATGGCGATGATCTGGCTAAACCCAAAGTATTTATCGTAGGGGACCCCAAGCAATCCATCTATCGCTTTCGACGTGCTGACCCCCGATTATTCATTGCGGCGACACACTTTTTGCAGCAACACTTTGATGCTCACCTAGAGCTACAAAATACAACCCGCCGTAATGCGCCACAGATCGTTAACGCAATCAATCAAATCTTCAGTACAGCAAACCTGCCGAACAGTTATCCGTTTCAGACACACCACACCCTCTGGAGTGCGTCAATCAATGAAGCAATTAAAGACAGTTATAAGGCAGGAGAAGCCTATCGCTTACCAATGGTGCCGTATGTCGAAGAGTTACAAACACAACGAACCGGACATGCGCTAGAAACACCATTCATTGATCCGCGCGAGACGCCAGCAAAACATCAACGCATCATAGAAGGTCAGCGCATTGCTGCTTTGATTCATCATGTGATTGCCACCCGTTTGGTATTAGATGAACAAGTCGATCCCAACAGTACACGACAAAAACGCAAGATCTGGCGACCTGCGCGACCTGGTGACTTCTTGCTCTTGGTCAAACGTCGCCAATATCTCCCGCAATACGAGGAAGCATTGCGACAAGCCAATCTTCTATTTGATAGTCCAAGGCTTGGAGGATTACTTGAGACCCTCGAAGTCGATGATCTGATTGCCTTACTCACGATCCTTGGTAATCCCAGTCATGACCTTGCACTTGCGCAAGTACTGCGTAGCCCTCTATATGGATTGAATGAGGAGCAAATGCAAACGCTTGCCGAGCTAGTGCAGAGTAATCAAGGTTATCGCAATTGGTGGGAAGCACTTTCCGATTCAATCGAAAATCAACAAGGGCATCCCTTCAAAGACAAATTCCAGAGCATTGCGAAGCAAATTAGCGAATGGATGGATTTAGCAAAACATCTACCAGTCCATGATTTGTTGGATCATATTTATCACTCAGGAGACCTGCGTTACAAATACGCGAGTGCGTGCCACGAAAGTGATCGCGATCAGGTTCTGGCTAATTTGGATGCCTTTCTAGAGCTTGCCCTTAATTTAGATGGCGGTCGTTACCCCAGTCTTGGGCGTTTTATTGATCAACTTAATCAAATGCGGCGCGGTGATGAGGACGAGACCCCTGATGAGGGAGAGATGAGTGGTGAGAACTATGGGGATGAAGAGTTTGGGGATAATGTTGAAGATGCCGCCACGGATGAAGAATCTGACCCAGAGACAATTGCAAATCGCCAGCAACGTGTGCGCTTGATGACCATACATGGTGCAAAAGGACTGGAGTCTCCTTTTGTTATTGTTCTCGACACCAACAATACTGCCATGCCAAATTTTGGTCGGGGTATTTTGCTCGATTGGGATCCTGATACTAATTCCCCACATCATTTATCGATGTTTACCAAAACAAGCTTGTCACAAGTACGCTCGCATCTGAAAGAGCAAGAGAAGGGCATCGCATTGCACGAGAACTGGAACCTACTGTATGTCGCACTGAGTCGTGCTAAACAGGGCTTATGGCTAAGTGCTGTTGAGAGCTCTAAAAACCGAAAACAAAATGGTTTGCTAAAAGACAGTTGGTATGACCGCGCGATGCTGGCGTCGATCCCATTGTTTGAAGAGTTGGATCTTGATCAAACCATCGGTTCATTAAAAACACCTCAACGCACAGAGAGCACATCAAGCATTGAGAGTCGGTTTGAGTATCACGATATTGTGCTGAGTTGGCAGGGTGATGCTACACCTATAAAAAATATCGAGCCGATTAGTATGGATCAACAACGACGCATGGATGAGGGTGATTGGTTCCATCAAGTAATGCAACGAATCACGCCACAACAGTATCGCCCTGTAGTCAATACATTGCCAAGTACGCACTCAATTTCTCGATTACTGAATATCAGTGAAGCAGATGCGCAAAAGACATTACAACGTGCTCAACAGGTCTGTAAGTGCAAGGATTTGATCCAGTATTTTGATCCATCGCTTTACATCGACGCCTGGAATGAGCTCGATCTCATCAATTACGAAGGCAAGAGCCTTCGAGTCGACCGCTTAGTGGAGTTTGAGAACGAACTTGTGATTTTGGATTACAAACTGAGTATTCCGGATCAAAGCGATCCGCTCTTTGAGCAATATCAAACGCAGTTGAGTAATTACCGTGAAGCTCTCAGACCCCTGTATCCATCGAAATCAATCAAAACTCTTTTAATTGATTCGTATGGACGAAGTCTTCAATTCCATTAAATCTCAACGATCATCTCGATTTCAACGCAGGCTCCTAGCGGGATTTGTGCAACCCCAAAAGCGCTACGCGCATGTTTGCCAGCATCGCCAAACACCTCAGCCAGAAGTTCAGAGCAACCATTGATGACCAAATGTTGTTCAATAAATTCTGGGCTTGAGTTCACCAGTCCCATTACCTTCACAATTCGTTTGACACGATCAAGTGAACCGAGATGAGCTTGTAAGGTCGACATTAAATCGATCGCAATGCTGCGAGCTGCTGCCTTACCAGAGGTGGTGTCCATATCAACACCCAACTTGCCAACCCACGGTTTGCCATCTCGTTTGGCGATGTGCCCTGAGATAAAAACCTGATTACCGCTGGTTACAGCCATCACGTAGGCGGCGGCAGGTGCTCCCGGAGGAACTAGGGTTATTCCTAGGTTCGATAGTTTTTGTGCAATCAAGCTCATGAATATCTTTCAAATTAAGCAAAATAAAGGGCTAAAAGCAATAAAGTTTCTCAGTATAGGGAATGACAAATTTGCCTGACAGCTTTCGCTGTCCGCTATACTTCAGCCTACAAAATATTAATCATTTTGCAAACCGATTACGCACATGAAGAAAGCCATCGTTACATCATTTGGCA
>JACCED011702487.1_pt1 | contig 11139 bp, 9 predicted proteins | sample 7455021 | NCBI WGS metagenome assembly JACCED01 (sample SAMN15323456, study PRJNA562643) | freshwater metagenome | isolation source: river surface water | place: USA:Blue River Watershed | collected 2017-08-19 | reverse complement strand
CAATTCAATCCATCCATATTGAGCGATCGCACTCACCGCACTCCCGACGATCAATAACCCACTAACTACGGGACAAAGTAACCATTTGTTGAATAACATTTTCTAACCTTGGTTCAACTTGTTTCTTGATCGATTCTCCCACTTTTTGATCGCCATTTACGGTAATTGGGATATTAATTACAGGAGCGATTGTTGTAGAAGTTTTCCCGACTCCAGTCTGTTGTAATGCACGTGACAAGTCCTGAGAAATAGACGGGGTAATACTTGGGGTCAATGCTGCGGGAAGCATTAAGGGTTCACGGGACTGAGGTAATCCTCCACCCCCACCGGACAAACCGCCTGTTAGCCTGTAAATCTCACTTCCTGCGGTTCCCGTAGCACCTGAAAAGCTTCCAGTATCCCCTCTAAGGCTTCGCATTTGTTCTTCTGTTGATAAACCACCAGGAAGTCGGGTACTGCCTTTTAAACCTGATTCTCTTAGGGCTTGATTAGCTGTTGCTGATGAGCGACTGGTGAGATCAGAAACACTGTCAACTCCAAAATCACTTAAAACATCTTCTCTAATTTCCTGTAATCGTTGTCGTTTCAACCCTCTGTTAGCCGTGTTATTTGCCACATCCAATTGAGCGGATCTAATCATGCCTTTATTTCTAAAATCCAATGCCTGACGCTGAAGCTTGAATATCTCATCTTGATTTTCCCGTTGCCCTTGCAATAGTCTCAAATCTTGCTCCTGATATCCAACATTCTCCCGCGCTAATTCAGCCTCTAATCGCAAAGCCTCCAATTGTTCGGGCGTTGTCCTGGGGTCTTGTTGGGCAACAGACAAAGCAGCGTCAGCCCGTTTTGAATCTAACTTAGCTTGATTAATGGCGGAACGTTTAGCAATTTCCTCACGCTCAAGCTCGATGGTTTTCATTTGTTGCTGCATGATTAAGGACTGCTCTTCAAACTGAGCTTGCTGAAGGGCTGACTTTAACTTAATTCCGGCTATTAATTCAGCTAATTGTTTCTTTTTCCGTTCAGATCGTTCCCCTTGAACTAAAGCATCTAATTCTCCTTGATAGAAGCTACTCGCTGCATCAAACACACCTTTTTGTGCGTCTTGGAGTTCTGAGCGCATTTGGAAGGCTTTGGTTAACCCTTCTAACCGCTTAGTTTGACTGTCTAACTCCTTATTTTGTCGTTTGATGCTGTTCTCATATTGTTGACTTTCTTTATTTAGTTTTGCTTCGTAAAGTTTGACATTGGCATCAATCAAAGATCCCTGAGCTTCAGTGAGTTCAAGTTGAATCTTAATTCGTTCGTTAACATCGGTTTCTAATGATAACCGCTCCTCAATCTTTTTAATAGATTGTTGAGCAACTTTTAGATCATATTCCTCTCTTAAAATCTTGCCTTTGTTCAACAGTCCTTTAAGACCAATTAATTCAATATTGTTAATCGCTTCCAAGTCAGCCATCCGTTTAGCTTTCTCGGCTTCTCTTAATGCTTTGACAGCTTCAAGTCGTTTCTTTTCTATCTCTACAATTCCCTTTTTATCGGTTGTGGCTTTTGCCTCTAATTCTATTAATTCAAGGTTGTCCTTAGCTTGTTGGAGTGCAATATCGTTCTGGGAGATTTTACCAGCTAAATAATCTCGACTCAGTTGGTTAAGTTCTTTGGTATTCTCCAATTCTGCTTCAGCTAATCCGAATTGTTTCCATGCTGCACGTTCAGACCCTAATGCCTTCTCGATCTCAAGTCGGAGGGATGCTTGATTATTGATGTCCTTTTCTCTACTTAGTTGAGTCTGCAACTCCCGAACTTTGTCAGAGGCAGATTGAGCATCAGAAAGTTCTCGGAGGGCTTTTCCCCCGTTAATCTGTTTCTCAATACTTAATAATCGAGCATTGTTTTCACGGGTTATCCCTGCTAACAAAAACTCAGTATGAGTGTCCCATGCAGCTTTTTCAGTCTTTAGAAACTCTAAACTTTGTTGTAATCCTTGTTGTCTTAACTTTCTAATTTCAGTTTGACGGTCGGCTTCTAATCGAGGATCGGATAAAGGCGATTGTGCCTTCATCTTATTAAGTTTTTCAATGGTCTTGTTATATTCAGCCTCAATTGTTTTCAGGCTTTCTCTGGTGTTTTCTTCCTCTATAGATGTCTGATCACCCCCATCTTGATTAAAGGCTTTTTGACGTTCAATTTGACGCTCTAATTCCGCTTCTTTGACTAAATCAACGGTTTTTTGGAGTTGTTTCTCTAAGGTAGAAAGCTCTTGATCATAGCCTTCCTTGATGATTTTCTGGCGTTGAACTTGTAGTTTTCCAATCTCGGCGTTAATCGCTTCCCGACCTTCCTTGTCATCCCCTGCTAACTTCCTTAACTTGTTTTGCTGTTGTCTAATTTGTTCATCTAATCCCTTAAGTTGCAACTGTGTTTTCTGAGCGTTAAAACGTTCCTCAGTTCCTAATCCCTGAGCTAAATATCCCTCGATAATTGATTGTTGTTCCTCAAAGTTTTTAATTAATTCGGCGTTGCGTTTAGATCTTTCCTCTGCAACAGCTTTGGTAATATCCGCCTCTATTTTCTTGATTTCCTCCCCTGCCTTCTCTGCTGCTTCTGTATTCCCAAAGGATTGTTGTTCAGACTGAATTTGTTGTTGTGCCGATTTCCGTTCTTCTAGCTCCTTAATGGTTAGTGCCGTGATTTGTTTTTCTGACTCAAATGCTCCCACCTCCCCATTTTTTTGTAAGGCTTCAACTTCGGCTTTTTGACGACCAATAACAGCTAGACGTTCTTCACTCTCGGACTGAATAACCTTTGTAATAGTCTCCTGAGCTTCGCGTTGGACTTCTTGATCTAATCTCGTATCATTAGCTAATTGGCGAAGTTTGGCAATTACATCTTTATCAATTGTTTGACCCATCTCCAATAGAGCCATGTTAAGCTCAATCACTTCTGAAGCTTTGGATTTAAAGATTTCCTGATCACCGGATGGCTTTAAAATTGCCTCCATTGCTTGATCGGCTTTTTTCTTTAATTGCTCCAGTGTTGACCCTAGTATGGGAAGATCTTTAGGTTCGATTTTGATGTCAGATGAGAACTCATTTAATGAGGTTTTTAACTTTTCTAATTCAGTAATCTGAGATTGAATATTGGCTTTATTGGCATCTCCTTTGACGGTTTTCTCCTGTTCTTTGAGAGCAGATATCTGATCTTCTATTAATCCAACCCTGAGTTTGGCTTGATTTTGGAGTTTTTGATTGTTTTTATATTCTTCATCGGTCAATCTAATCCCCAATTTCTCGGATTCCTGCTGTTTCTTTCTGGCTGCCGACAATTGTTGAATAGAATCAATTGCTAGATCTCCAAATTCTTCGGTTCTATCTGCTAAAACCTCCGTAGCCTCCGTAGAGTCTTCCAACGTCTTACTATAAAGGATTAACCCAATTCCCCCAACAACCGCAGCAACAGCCGTTAACGGGGCAAGTAGTGTGGCCGTAGAGATTAGCAGTCCTTTCATGGCTGTGGCTAATCCTCCAATTGTTAAGGTTCCAGCACTCGCAGCCGTTGACAACCCTACCAAAGAACTCGCGGCACTTCCGGCACTTACAGCCATCCCACTCAAACCCAGAGAACCCAAGACCCCAGAGAGGACAGTAAAGGCGGTTGTGGCACTCCCCACGACTCCCGCCAATTGAATCTTGACAAACGACAAGACGGCAGGGATTAATTGAGCGCGAAAGGCGATCGCTAAACCTCCGACAACAATAGTAGAAGTGATTAAAGCTGATTGCCAAGACCCGATCAAGATATTGACAACCTCACCCAATCCCCCAAATACACCCCCCAGGACTTCCATTAGTCCTTTGTTTTTGAGGATAAATTCATCAATTACCTTGAACGCGGCAAAAGCGACAACAGCAACTCCAATGCTTTTAAGAACATTGCTTAACGCTGCGGTTGCAGCGGTGATCAAAGTCATGGCTCCGGGTATCTGTTGGAGATTAGTAAATAACCGTGTTGCTCCCGTTGCACTAAAAACAGAAGCCCCTCCTAAGTTAGTAAAAGCTGTGGCTAAAATTCCTGCGTTCCCTGCTACCAGGGGCAATAATTGATTCACACCAGGAAGCAAAACATTCCCTAAGACTCCAAAGGCAGAGGTTAAAACTTTGACACCAAAAACCAAAGCTTTGGCTTGCAAGGCAATAACTAGGAAACCACTGGCAACAGGAGCGATCGCACTCGACAAAGCGGAGAACAAATTTAACGCTGGACGCAATACCGACATCGTAAAGGCAAGCCCTTCATTTAATGCCTCCAATGCGTTGGCTAGTGACGTAAACAGAAATAAAGGAACGTCTTTAAAGACCGTCGCTACATCCCCAAAAATAGTTTTAAGAATTGACTGAAAAGCCAGTCCAGCCCGGAGAATTTGATCAGTGACTTTTCCGGCTTCAGCAACAATTAATTCAGTATTAACATTTAAAAAATCATAGACTTCAGTTAATCCCTGAACCAAAGGAACTAGAAGTTTTTCCCCTGCTTTCTGCCCAATTAGATCAAAGACTTCCTGAATATTAGAAGTCACCCCGGCAAAGCTCTGGGATGCCAATTTGTTTCCTGCTCTAAACGGCTCTAATCGTTTAGTTAATTCACTAACAAGAGTCCCTTGAGCCTTCCACTTGTTAACCATATCGTTGTTAATACTTAACGACTTGGCTAAAACGGAGTTCTGATCAATGTTCCCTTGGAATATAGATTGAATTTCCTGTTGACTTTGATACAGAGGGACTTGAAGGGTTCCTAATGCTGCGGCAAAGGATAATGTCAGTCCCCTTGCATCGGTCAAACTAGCTCCAATCGGGGTAATACCGGAAGCTACCTGCTGAAAGACCGGAACCAATTCCTTGGAAGTCACCCCGACTAACTCTAGGGATTCTTGCTTTAGTTGTCTAATTTGGTCGTTTAACGGTTGATTCAGGGAGAGGATAGCCTGTTGTGCGTCCTTAATCTCAAAGCCATTGCTGATAATTTTTGAGGTTCCAACCAACGTGGCTGCGGTGGAAAGCAATTGATCTTGAAGTTCAATAGTCTGACCAATTAGTAGCTGAAAAGGGCCGTTAGAAACCAACCCTTGAAGGGCTGACATCCCCTGACCAAAGAAACCGATTGTAGATGTTGTTTCTACAATTGCCCCGGTGATTCCCCCAAAGGATTCTTGAAATAGCTCAAAGATTTGAAGCGGTTGCCGAAGCCCTAATAAACTCCCCCCAAGTTCGCCTATAGCATCCTCAAGAGACTGAATAACATCCGTTGCGCTGTCATTAGCTGAAATTGTAATTTCTACTCCATCAAAACCTGCCATATCAAAGCCTCTTGATTTGCTATTATGAAATCAAGAGGAATCTTCTTTGTTAGTCATATTTTTATTTTAACCAAAACCCCGATAGTTTTATCGGGGTTCATTATTGGGTTTAGGGGGTGTAGTCAGAGATTTTTTGAATTTGTTTAGCTGCCATCACCCAGGTAGACTTTCGAGTTAAAGAGCCTTGGGTTTTTGTTTTATCGTCTGATTGATGGGAGCGGACATAAGCTTTGATTTCTTCGAGTGTAGCGTCTTTGGTGTTAAATGCACTCCCTACCGATTGCGATTGCGGTTGATGTTCGTGTTCAGATGTCGGTGTCGGTGTCGGTGTGGGCGTGGGTTCGGGTTCAGGTGTGTCTGTATCTGTCACTTCAACCGTGATCGCGTCATCGTCATCGGTCGGGTTTTGGGGTTCGGGGGTGGGTTCGGGTTCCGGCGTGGGTTCGGGTGTTGCTTCTGGGAGTTGTGCGATCGCTCCTTTTTGCATGGCGTTCATAGCTTGCCAGAAGGTTTCGATCAGGTCAGTCCGTCCCATAGAATCGGCGGCGTTAACAAAACTTTGAGATTGACTGATTGCTGACTCGGCTGCACCTTCAAGGGTCAAGACTGTTTGGAGTTCTGCTTCGAGGTTGGACTTGTCGTTGCGTAAGCCTTTGAGAATGGCTTCTAACTCATCGATCCGGGATTGGATTGCAGTGATGCCGGAATTCAATGTGTTGATGTGTTGTGTAAATAACATGGTTTTCCTTGGTTGTAGTTACTGTGGCGTTTTGGTTTTTGAGGGGGTTGAGTTGTATCGATTTCTCTTCCCCTCATGTATAACAATATAACTGCTCTGTTTTACTTTGTCAACCTGTTTTACATTAGTCTTACTTATAGGGATTATTTAAAAGTAAGACGTTTAACTTATTGCCAACCGAGTGAAGCTTTGGCGGTGGTGATTTGGGATTCAGTCAAATCCGAGACAACTCTTAGTCGTGGGTTTAATGCTTTTCCGTTGTATACAGTCATCAAGGGCATCGTGGGTTTGTTGACATCTCGTTTGACCGCTTTGATGTGTTTACACTCGACTTTACGGAATGTGTGATCAGGACAGGAGCAGGTGTACGAGGAGTTCGTAACGACTTCGTAAACGCTATTCGGGTTTAAACTGTTTCGGACTTCGTAGCGTTCACCCGATAACTTAATAACCTTGATAAAATTCGATTTTGATTCGCGCTTAGATTCCTGAAACTCCGGTGTCCGACGTACTGCGATAATCAATGAGCGATAGAGATTGCTCGAAGCTTTTTTGGAGGGTGAAGAGTGGAAAGTTGGATGGCCAGGAAAGGTGACTTCTTCATTCTCAATTGTAAAACGCAACCCGTTGACATAACCTCTTGTTTTATCGATCCAACTGACCCGGATTTCAAAATGTGCGATATTGGTGAAAACTCGTGCTACCATTGGTTTAGTCCTTACTTGGATTGTAAGAGTTGGTTGGGAAGCCCTGGTAAGTTACCCTTCCGACTCTGTTGTTTTTGAGGTTTTCTTAACCCCTTATGTTTTACATCTTAACTACTTTGTCTTACTTTGTCAAGTAGTAAAACAGAATCTTTGATTAGTCTTACTTGTCAAACTTGCGTGTAGATGGGCTATCGGCTTATGAGACGGTTAAAACCCCTTTAGGGAGGGGTTTTTGGGAGGATTATTTAATTTGTTTTTTTAACCATGCGATGATTTCGGTGATTCTCGCTTCTCCACTGAAGGTTTTGCTCGATTTAAACTCTTTTGAGGTGTACTTAGATTGCGCGTATTCCGCTTTAATGTCGCCATCGAAGGTGAGTGTCAGCCACAGTTCCGCATCTTCCGGTAAATACTCAATCCCTGTGTCGTTAAAACAGTAGTAGAAGCCTTCTTCTGTAACCATTTTTTCTGAACAGAAGGTTAGGAAGCGTTCGGTTTGGTTATTCATGGTGTTTAGGTGCTGTGTAGTGTTTTTGAGGTTTTCTTAACCCCTTATGTATAACAGTATAGCTAAACGTCTTACAAATGTAAAGAGGTTTTACTTCAATCTTACTTATAGGTAAAACAGAAAATAGATTGTTATACTTATATGTCTTACTTTCCGTTATACGCTGCTATAATGCAGTAAAACAACGGAGTGAGAATATGGCATGGCAACTAACAAATTAATCAATTTCAGATGTCCTGATGACCTCTTAAACGCTATTGAAACCTATGGACGAGAGAAATACCCCGCAGTACCCAGTAAACGGGGTAGTATCGAATACGACCAAAGCAAGGCAATCCGAGACATTTTAATCAGTGGACTCGAAGCCCTAACCAATGGGGAAGTGAAGATAGAGAAACAAATTTATCCAGCCCCGGACAATAAATCAGACGCGATCGCCGCGCAAATAATAGCCCAATTCGAGGAAAGGTTTCAGAAGATTGAAAATGCTTTATTTGGAGAATGAACCGACAAAAGCCGAGGAATAAGCCCCCGGCTTTTTCTTGTCTCATAACCTAAAAACACCTAGACTGTGGCTTTTTCTAGTGATGCAATCTCAGAACTCAACGCCTCCACCTGTTGCTTGAGTGCCATGATTTTAGGTTCATTTTGGAAAGAAGGGGATACAGGGGCTTCTTTGGTTGAAACCTGGATTCCCCCTAATATCAGGTTAAACCGCAGATCCGAGAATTGCTTGCTGATTTTATCAACAGCTTGACGAAATAAAGCAACCTTCTCCTTAACGTCTATCTTCAGAGATGCTCTTTGATCTTCTGGGATAGATTCAATCACCTGAATCCGTCGCTCAATCACGCATACCATCAATTTAGCCACAAAATCTATGATCAGGTAACTATCAATCAATGGGATAGTGTATTGGGCATCTAAACCGTAGAAGTAATCATTGGGGACAGAAGGACAAACCGCCTTAATAACTTTAGCTATTTTGTCTAATGATTCTTTGCTCTTAAACTCATCTGCCGATGCCTCCATAGCCCAATTAAGCAGGAAATCAATTGGTTTCTCTAAAGGGTATTTATTACCATCTAATTCAAGTGTATTAAAATCCATATTCAGCCCTAATTTTTATTGATCATATCATTAAGCAGTTTAACGTTGTCTTACGACTGCATAAATAAAATCGAACATTTCAGGATCGTTTTTGGCTAAATAGATTGTAAGATGTTGGCTTTTCGCATTGGGGTTTTTTCATTTCAAGACTTCACCACTGATCTAATTGGTTTGCTTTGTGTTGATTTTTCTTTGAGATACCCCAGAGGTTTTATCTTTAATCGCGCCTTCCGCATTTAGCTTGCCTTTCAACGCCTTGAGTTTACGAGATGGGGCAGCAGAGATCCCGTATTCAAGTTCAAGGTTATCAATTTCATCCATATCGACCAGGATTTCATCATCTGTTTGAGATTCGTTATTCATGCTTTTACCCTTAAATGATAGTTATATTTTATCTTATTTTAGTGTTTTCTCATATTCCTTGACAAATGCCTTGGCTGATTTTTCCGACAGATGAAAATATTCAAATTCATATCCATATTTAGCACCTTTTTCAATGCGTTTTTTAAAACCAACCGATTCATAAAAAGGTTCCGCAGATGCTAACGCCTCTAGCTTTATCTTCCCTTTAAATCCTCGCTTTACACTCTCTTGAATAGCGTGGTATATGATTTGTTTCCCCACTCCTTTTGTATTGGTTATTATGTTCGATGGATTAGTACCTAAATATTCTATATACATAGATTCTTTAGATTTATCGTTTCCTGTAAGGAAAAACCCCTGAGATTTCCCAGATTCATCTTTTAAAAAAAACGCATCGTGTAATCCTGGCTCTAGTTCTGCTGCCCAAGCTAGACCCGCCGACACAGCATTTGAGTCATCAACTAAATCTTTTCTTTTCTCCAGAACATCTCGCTCAATCACCTCCTTATTGCCATACTTTATAATTTTACCGTACGGGGACTGCTTCAATGCTTCCTCCGCAGTAGCAACGTACTTACTAGATTTATCAATCCATTCTTCTGCCGTTTTCTTTATCTCTTTTACGGATGCAATAAAAGGCATTAATTTTCCGACTCTTTGCCCAGGGGATTGCTGCTGTTTTTGTTTTTCTAGCTGTTTTTCTAGCTGTTTTTCTAGCTCTTTTTGTTTTTCTAGCTGTTTTTGTTTTTCTAGCTCTTTTTGTTTCTCTAGCTCTTTTTGTTTTTCTAGCTCTTTTTGTTTCTCTGGCTCTCTTTGCCTTTCTCTTGCACTCTTGAGTACAAGAGAAATCTCCTTATTTTTTTTAAGAAGATAAGATTCTCTTTCTTTTTGCTCCCCATGTTGTATTTTGTACAGTTCATCTAAATACAGTTTTTTTAACTTGAGTAACTTATCGATCCGTTCCTCAGAGAAATCATCATCAGGGTTAGCTCTACAGTTTTTGTTGATATTGATACAAACACTCCCACAATTGTAGGACGTAGGCTTAACGCACTGGGCTTTTCCCTTCCTTGTGCCTTGGTTATCTGTTCGATAGGAATAACCTTCTGAAAAGTCCTCCCACGCCTCAACATTCAAACCCGTGCTATCAATTCGAGCCACAAAAGGCTTATAAACGACCGACTTCTTGGTTATCTCAAAACTAAACACACGGGGTCGAGAGAGGTCTTTAAACCGCCCCGTTATTTTGTCTGTGTCCTTATCCCCTAAATCAAAATCCAACACCATCACGGGTGAATTATAAGCAAAGGGCATGGACAGGATTTGAGCGATCGCCTGTCTCATTTGAGCTTCAGATGGAATCATAATCACCTCTTCAATAGATGACTTCTTCGTCTGTTTCAGGAGGGATTATAGGATCATCCATCACCGTCCCATCAAAGGTTTTTGCCATCTCCGTTGCTATCAACCAATCAGGGTCGGGAGTGGCAGGGGAATTAATCCAGAAAAAAGGCGAGTCCGGGTCTATGGCTGCCATCTTCTCTATCTTTGTCATATTATTGAGAATTCCAGCATAATGTGGGGTTGAAGATGTCCAAACCCCATTCTCTATAATTGATATAACACCATTGATCTTGACACGATAAGCCATTATCCTCTCCTAACCACTGAGTAAATAAAATCGAACATTTCCGGGTCTTTTTTGGCAAGGTAAACCGGATTTCTATACATTAATTCTAACCCCATAGAGATTATTTCCGTTGATCCGTCTGAGTAAACCTTACCCATATAAGGATTAATCCATTGATCAACTTTTGTGATTTCATCATTCCCATAAGTAGGATCAAATGTTTTTAGTTTAACTGTTTTTTCTCCTTCTGTTCGAGAGTTGTAAAAACGTTTGGCTTCATTTGCTATACCAGAAACAGAAGATTCGATCCAATGCCCCATCTCGTGAATTAGTGTGCCCGGATCGTCGGTTGCCATTGTAATCGTTAGACTATTGCTGTTGTAGCCACTCCGAGTCCCTAGTGTTTTTGCGGTCGCCAATGTAACAGAGCTCTTTAATTTTGGCAGATCTACCATTTTCGACAATATATCAATCCCTTTTTTATACAAGTGCTGATACAAAACTGAGTCGTTCTCCTCTTTTATTTTTACTTTTAAAGGCGTAGGATTATCCACCTCCAACAAAAACTTCCTTGCCTCTGCCATAAAATTAGAGAGTTCCATTAAAGCGGGTTCTAAATCATTTTCAATGCCTTGATATAAAGCTTCAGCTTGAGATGGATTTGTTCGCGTTAAAGCAAAAATCTTTTGTCTTATGTCGTTTATTTGTTTGTTGATATATTTTTCT
>JACCED012430363.1_pt1 | contig 11146 bp, 8 predicted proteins | sample 7455021 | NCBI WGS metagenome assembly JACCED01 (sample SAMN15323456, study PRJNA562643) | freshwater metagenome | isolation source: river surface water | place: USA:Blue River Watershed | collected 2017-08-19 | reverse complement strand
TGTTTTTGATTTAATATTATGTCTATAAATAAATATTAAATAATTTTTATGAATTTGAATAAATTAATTAGTTCTCTTGATTTAAGAGAAGATTTGTCAAAACCAGAACTATATTCAAATATTAAATTAATTTCAGACTATATAAATCCAAATTTATCAACTTTAAATAAACCAGAATTAATAAAGTTAATTTCTGGATTAAAAAAATATATCCAAAATAAAAATACAAAAGAAAACCAAATATATATTTTTGGTGATAATAATATAAATTTAGATAAAGAACAAATAGAAATTGTTCATACAAATCCAGATACGAATATGAGAGTTATTGCTGGTGCTGGTTCAGGTAAAACTACAACTGTTTTATGCAGAGTAAAATATATATTAGATAATTATACTACCCCTGATAGAATACTTATACTTACTTTTAATAAAGATTCTGCACAAAATATAAGAAATAGAATAGGAAGTTTATTTGGTTTTGATATATATATTCAGATTTATACGATTGATGCATTTTGTTGTAAATTATTAAATTATTATAAATACGAAACCGATACAAAAATATATTCGCTAAGTGAATATTCAAATACAGGATTAGCTTTGATGAAAAAATATGGTAAAGAAATAACATCCCAATATAAATATATATTTTTTGATGAATTTCAAGATGTTAATGATGTTCAATTTTCTATTTTAAAAATATTTGTTGACAATGGTTGTTATTTAACAGTAATAGGTGATGATTGTCAAAATATTTATCAATTTAGAGGAACAAATAATTATTACATGGTTAATTTTGATAAGATTATAAAATCACAAACACACAAGTTAACTACTAATTATCGTTCTACTAAATCAATTGTAGATCTTGCTAATAAATCAATTAGTTTTAATGAATTTAGAATAGAAAAAGAAATGAAAGCAAATAAATCTAATATTAAATATATACCAGAAACTGATTTGGAAATTTCAAAACCAAAATTTGTATTAGCAGGCTCAGAGGGTGAATCAGTATCTTATATATGTAAAAAAATTAAATTATTAATAGAAAATGGTGTTAAATTAGATAGAATTGCTGTTTTAGCAAGAAATTCATACCCATTAAAACTTATAGAAACACAATTTACGAAGATTGGTTTAGAACATGTAGCTTGTATTTCAGATAAAAATACTGATGATATTAAAAGAATACTTCTTCCAAATAAAATTGCTGTTACTACTATACATAAATCTAAAGGTTTAGAATGGGATGTTGTATTTATTTTGGGATTATCTCATGAACATTGGCCTGCTCATTTAAATAATAATATTAAAAATATTGAAGAAGAGCGTAGATTATTTTATGTAGGAGTAACAAGAGCAAAATATTCTTTATATTTAGTATCTAGTATTAACGAAATACCCTTGAGTATATTTTTACATGAAGTATATGATCATTTTGTACAAGTAAGATATAAATTAGAAAATAAACTGGATAAAAAAGAATTATTTAATTTTTCAGAAGTAAATTTAGTTATAAAAGAATCTTATGGGGTAAACGAACTTGTTACATTATTAGATCCAAATGATTTATTAGAATTAAGAGAAAAAAAGTTAATTCCAAATATTGAACCATCAATTAATAAAATATTTAATACTTCTCAAGATATTAATTTTACTTTTACTCCAAAAATTAAATCTAATACTTTTGAACCTGATATTGGTGAATTTTGTGATAGATATATAACTAGAGGGATTATTTGTAAACAACTGAAAAAATTTAATGATATTGATACTGAATTTATTGTAGGTACAAAAGAACTAGATGAACAAGACTATTCGATGTTGAACTTATTAAAATCAAATCCAAATATTTTTAAGATTTCTAAAAATAATAATAATGAATACAAACATCTCATCGAAATTATTGAACTTATCGAAAAAAATGGTCTAAATTGTGTTAGAAAATTTACCTATCCTAAAAATATTATTAATATAATTAATAAAGCTTATGAAAGAGTCAAAGACTTTAATATAAATAATAACGAATTGATAGAAGAAATATATTGGGTTTCACTATGTAGAAATTTTAGAAATGACAGAAATAGACTTGTGTATAAAAATATTTATAGTTTAGTAAAAGAAAATCTTGAAATAAAATCTAATGAAACTACACTGCTTAAAATGATGGATAAAATTATAGATTTTTTATCAAATTTTAAGACAGAATGTAAAATAAATGTTATTCATAAATTAAAATCTTCTTTTGATAAAAAATGTTTGATTTGTGGTGAAATAGATTTTATCAATTTAGATAAAAAAACTATTATAGACTTTAAATGTTCTGAATCTGATTTTAAATTAGAATGGTTAGTTCAATTACTTATTTATTATAGTTTGTATAAGGAAAAAGATTTAATAGATAAAATTTCTATAATTAACATTTTTAATGGCTTAGAATATATATTTGATGTACCAAAAGACTATAATACTGATGCTTTAATTAAATTTTTAGAAGAAAAAATAATTAAAGATCAAAATAGTATAAGACCTAAGCCTTCCATTGGTTTTGAAAGTATTAATACTATTAATAAAAATTTATTAAATAATAAAAATATATTTGAGATAAAATATAATTTGTTATCAGAAGAAAAAAGAATTTATTCAATGGTATTAGATACAGAAACTAGCGACTTTAATGGAGATATATTACAAATTAGTTGGATAATTATAAGAAATTCTGACTTTAAGATTGTTTCTGAATCTAACTATTTTATTAAAAATAGATTACCATCTAAAGAAGCTTTTGAAGTTCATAAAATTTCTATTGATAAATTAAGAAAAATTGGTAGTGATTTTACTGTAGTTATTACTAATTTTATTCGAGATATAGAAAAATGTACAAGTATTATTGGACACAATATTGGATATGATTTAAGATGTTTATTGAAAAATATGAGAAAATATGATATATCAATTGTTAATTCTAAAAATACCGTTTTTAATATATTTGAATATTATGATATTATTTGCACTAAAAAATTATCTGGAAATAAATCATTAGATAAACTTTATTGGGATTTATATAAAAAAAATATTGAAGATGCACATGACTCTTATTTTGATGTTATAAATACCTATAAATGTTATATAAAAATTATTGAACAAATCGAAAAAGAAGTATCTACAAAATTATAATAAATATTATTTAAGATATTCTAAATATTAATTAAATATAATAATGTTTAAAGTTGATTTTGAAGAAACAAACGAACATGAAAACAAAACTATTCTCATAAATTATACATTAGGAGAACATAATATTAAGGTACATTATATTAAAAAATCTGATAACGAAATTGGTTTTTGGATTGATAACTCACTTAATAAATTTCTTATTGGTAGTTTAGGTAAAACTTTTCCAGATATGATATTTTTTGCTGATATGTTTTTAAAAATGTTTGAACCTGTAGAATTAATTTTTGATTTAGATACAAAAAAAATTATTGAACTTTACTATAATAATAATAAATTTGATACAGAAAAAATTAAGTTTGAATTAAAAAAACATGTTGATTATGAAAATGCAAGTTTAGCTGAAATTATTAAAAATATTGATCCTCTCCATCCTGATAATGCTAATATTATTGAAGATAATGATACTGATATTGAAGGATTAGATTTTCTTAAAGCATTAGTTGGTGATAATAGTATGGATGAACATATTGATAAATGTGAAGATGAAGATGAAGATGAAGAGCTAGAAGAAGAAGATGAAGATGAAGATGAAGATGAAGATGAAGAAGAAGATGAAGATGAAGAAGAAGATGAAGAGGAAGAAGAAGATGAAGAGGAAGAAGAAGAGGAAGAAGAAGAGCAAAAGCAAGATCAATTTAATATTCCAAATATACCTCTTCCTATGAATTTGGATATTGGTATGATGTTATCAGGTTTACTTAAAGGAGGAGTTGCTAACGAGATAGGAAAAGAAACTCCTCTTAATATATTTACAAACATAACAAATACCTGGACAAAAGATTATTATGATGCTAAAGAACAAGAAGAACTTGATGATTTTCTACTTAATGATGAAAATAATGAAGAAAATGAAAATGAAGAAAATGAAAATGAAGAAAATGAAGAAGAAGATGAAGAAAAAAATTGTGTAGATTGTGAAACTAATATATTAAATATGTTTAATAAAGGATCAAATGGTAAATTATCAAGATATTTAGGAAAAGATACATCAAATTTAGCATTAGAATGCGTTACAAGAATCACCAAAGAGAAAATAGAGAAAATTAAAAACACCTTAGAAAGAATAACAACTAAAGAACAATATGAAGAATTAATAACTGATTATAAAAAAATAAATTCAGAAAAAAGATCAATAAAGAGCCCGATTAAACTGTTACCAAATATTCAGACACTCTTAGAAATAAAAACAAATGAAAATAATGAAGAATATATTGTATATAACCTAGAAATAACTGGTGATAATATTGAAATAATTATAGACTTTGATTTCATAGTTAACATTAAAGAAATGGTAGTAAAAATACTATCACTTTTAGAATAAAAATTGATTTTTTAATATGATATTGTTTTAAATAATATAAATAATATCTGATATCTAATATTAAATAATAGATGCCGCCAAAAAATAAAAAATCCAACAAGTTAGATAAAGTTACTAACAAATGTCAAAAACAATTTACAAATATGTTAGATAAAAATACTAAAGGATCAGAAGATTCAGAGGAAGAATCGGAAAAAGATTTTGAGGAAGATTCTGATAACGAACCAGATATCAAGTCAACAAAAATTAAAACTAATAATAAATTTAGTTTTATAATGGAGGATTCTGACACCGAAACCGACTCAGAGTCAGAAACTGAAACAGAGTCAGGATCTGAAAATGAAACTGAAACTGAAACTAAAACAGAATATGAAACAAATGTAGATCTAGATTTAAAAAAAAAAGATATTAATCCAGAAAAAATAGATAATAAGAAAGAAATTAATGATAAAACAAACGGAGTAAAACTAAATAAAGCAATGAGAGATGAACTAAAAAAAAATAAGAAAGAAAGAAAAGAGATATTAGATATAAAAGGATTAGAAAAATTAAAAACAATTGAAGGTGTAAGAACTATATTTTCGGATAAAGTAGAGATATTAGTAAATGGTGTAAAATTAATTGGAGAATCTAATATAACAATAAATGAAAAAACAAAATATGTACTAATTGGAAATAATGGTTGTGGAAAAACCACATTAGTAAAATATTTATATGAGAGGATAAATGATATTGATGATGTATTAATGATCGAACAAGATATACAAATTGAAGATACTGAACAAAAAGTATGTGACTTTATATTGGGAGCTAATCAAGAATTATACACTAAATATTTGAGGATGAAAGAATTAGAAAAACTAATAGACACAGAACAAAATATATTATTAGATGAATATCAACAATTATCAGAAGAAGTTTATGGAAATGATTGGGAAAAATTTGAGGCAGAATCAAAAAGAATTTTGAATGGTTTAGGTTTTACAGATCTGAATATACCAGTAAGAATTTTGTCAGGAGGTTGGAGAATGAGATTAGCATTAGGTAAAGCACTTTTACGTTGTCCTAATGTATTAATTCTAGATGAACCAACAAATCATTTAGATTTAGATGCAGTAATATGGCTAACAGATTATTTATATCATTATAAAAAAACACTAATAATAATAACTCATCAAATTCATTTGATGAATACAATTGCAGATACTATTTGGTTAGTGAGTAATCCTGAATTAACAGGAACCAAAGTTTATACAATAAAGGGAAATTATGATAAAGTTATAAAAATGATTGAAAATATGGAAAGAGAAGTTAATAAAAATTATGAAAAGTTTACAAAGAGAGTTGAAGAATTAAGAAAGAAATCAACACCAAAAAAAGAAGTAGATGAATTTATAAAAAAATCAGGCATACCTCGTCCACCAAAACCATACGAAGTAAATATAGATTGGGAAAAAATAAATCAACTAAGTTCAACTAATATCATAGAATTTAGAAATGTTGACTATTCTTATGGTGATAAAAATATTTTTGAACAAATTGAATTTAGTATAAGTATGGGTCAAAAGTTAATTATTGTTGGTCCTAATGGTATTGGTAAAACAACATTATTCAAATTATCATCAGGACAACTTAGTCCAAGTAAAAATAATAGTAATGAAACCGGATACATTATAAAAGATGATAGATTAAGAGTAGGTTATTATCATCAACAAATTATTGATAATTTACCATTAGATTTAACTCCAATACAATATCTACAAACATTAAACCATAGACTAGATAATGGTGCATGTAGAGGAATTTTAGGAAAACTAGGTATTAAAAAAACTGAAACTGTTGATTTACCTAATATAAAAATAAATTTATTATCAGGTGGACAAAAAGCTAGAGTATCTTTATCTTCTATACAAATGAATTCTCCACATTTAATATTATTAGATGAACCAACAAATCATTTAGATCTAGAAAGTATAGAAGGATTAATAAAAGGAATAAACGAATTTAATGGAGGTATTGTAATAATTACTCATGATATGTATTTAATAGAATCAATTCATAATGCATCAATTTATGAAATAAAAAATAAAAAGATAATTAAATTTAATGGAGATTTTAGTGATTATTGTTCGTCAATACTAAAATAATAAAAAAATTTTTTTAACCAGTATTATAAATAAAATATTTAGTATAAATATATATAATAAATATTATGACTTTAACAATCGATTATGAAAATCAATATACATATGTTCAAATTAAACAAGGTGGTAAATCTGATGCACCAAAAGTTACGGGTTCAACGAAATATTTGTTTAGGATATGCAATCCAACAGAAGGCATTCGTATAGGTCCTTCATCAGGAATATTATTAATAAGTAAAAAAATAAGTGCTGGAAATTATATTTTAGAAATAGAAGTTTTTGACTCAAATACAAAAGAAGGTGCTAAAACAAGACATGTCGTATTTGTAAGAGATCCAAATAATAAATATCCTGGAGACGATGATGACATAACTGATATTTCTGAATGCTCAACTTGTAAACCAGTTAAAAATAAAAAAATTACTAAACCTATAAATCATACTCTTAATAAACATAAAGTTTGTCAAGTTCAAAATAAAAAACAACAAAATAATAAATTAGAAACAATTAAAGAAAATAAGACATTAAATTTAAAAACATTATTAAGAGGACCTAATATTAAAGTAGATAATGTTAAAAAAAATATGTTGAATAAAAGTACTATTGATGAAAAAAGGAAGACTTATTATATAACTCTAATAATATTAGGATTAATAGTTACATTTTTTAGAACATTTATATAAATCAAAATATTTAAAATTTGGATACTCATATATATAATATATCCAAAAATGATAAAAATAAATTATTTAAAACCAGAACAAAACGAATCACCTGATGATATATGTATATATAATTTAAGAATATCAGATCAATATAGAAATCTTAAAACTTTTTCTCAATCATCAATAGCATGGTTAAAAAACGATCCAAGTCGTGATTATCAAGATCTTGAAATACTTTTAAGAAATCTTGATTTGGATACACATCTAATTGCAAAACCATTTGACCAAAATGAATATAAAGATCTAATTTTATCTATACCAAATAGAATTACTCAACCTGATAATTTAAAATATATGTTACTAATATCATGTAGACCAAAACATGAAGCAATTAAAGAATTAGAAAGTTATCATGATAATTATGAAATAAATTTTTCAAATTTAAAACTAACAGGTAGTTTAACTAATAAAAATACAGATTTATCAATAGAAAATGAAGTAAATAATTCACTAGATTATGAAAATGAAAAAAAAATAATTTCTTCAGAATTAAAATATGATTTTTCAATAGTTACTGGTAAACAATCAATTCAAATAATTTATGAAGATTTAGAGAAAAAATATAATAAACAACCTGAGAAAAAGATTTGTGGTAAATTAGGAGAAACAGATATTTATTCTTTAACTATTAATGGAGAAATAGCTAGTCCAATTGGTTGGATAGAATTAGAAAACGATTATAAACTGATTGATTTTAGAATGTTAAGAAAAAACTAATTAAATATATTTTTTTCAAAATCAAATATATATAATGATTAAATTTGATTTTAATGATATAAATAATGATATGAATAATCAAATGGATATATCAGATTATAATCCTTTTGTTTTTGAATTTGTTAATACATCAGAATATGTTTTATTTACATGTTCATATGATAAATCAACTATGCAAATATTAGGACCAGGTAAAATTATTATTCCTTGTGATTTTTCTAATGTTTATATTAAAAGTTTATTAGAAATTGATATGAAAAAAACAACAAAAAATGGATATAAATATCTATATGAAAAATACATTTTAACAAATCAACTAGTTAATTCACAAGAATTAGGATTTATTGAATTTGAAGGAGGATATTATGATCCTGGTTCTTGTGGTTCAGTAGAAGCATTTTCAGTAACTAATGCTACTGGAATGTTTTCAGGAGTTTGTAGAGTAGTTAAAGATTTTACTCAACCAACTAGAACATTATATTTTGTTAAAAAACTTGATTATTAAATTAAGATAATAATATTTTTGCTAAAACCTTTGCCATATAAATAGTTTCATCAATATTAAAACTATCATTATTTCTACCACTAAACTTGTGATTTAGAAGTGGATTAAATTTAGTTTTATTTTTAAAATAAATAGTTAAAAATGATTTTAAAAATGAATATGCATACATTTGTCCAGCACATTTTCTAACTCCAGTACCAAAAACAAGATTTTTATTATTATCATTATAATTATAAAAATTTGTTAGTTTATCCAAAGGTATAAAGTATTGAGTTGATGTTTCTGGTTCAAATCTTTCTAATATAGGGAATGGATGATATGAATATATTATTTTATTAATTAATTCAGTACTAACCTGATCAGAATTATTTATTAAAGATTTATCTATAAGAATTTGTGCATTAACCATTATATCAGAAATATTAATCATGGGACTAATTATAAATGGCTGTAAAATAACACTATAATATTCAGGTTTTTTCCAATTTTCTCCAAATATGTTATAAACTTTTTCATTTGACTTAATTAAATCTAAAATAATTTTGATTGTAGCAAGCTTAATACTATAATTAGCCTTACCTTTTAATGATATTTCTTTTCTCCATTCTACTGAACCCATATATAAAATGTCAAGATCACTTTGATTAATTTCTTTATCTAATATAAATTTACAAAAAGACTGAACAGTTATTTTACTTATTAAAACTGAGTCAATAATTTTACCCATATTAATATATGATTGTGAATAACTTTTAACATATTCTCCTAATATTATATTATTTAATTCAATCTTATTCATAAAATATAAAAAATTGTGTTTAACAGTTTCCCATTCTTCATTATCAGCAGATTCTAGAGATATTATTGGTTTCCATGCAGGTGTTGCTACTAAACACTCTATAAAATTTCCTTTAATTTTTAATTGTAATACTTTGTTAATTTTTTCAAGAGACTTGTTGTCTAAATTTTTAAAATAAACAACTTTTTTAATTCCTTGTTTATATGCTAAAGCCCAAAAAAATATTTCCTTGAAATCATAATATCTTATTAAATATATTAATATTAACAATATTATAATAAATAAAAAAATTATTAATATTCCAGAAACAAAAAAACTAAACATATATTATATAAATGTTAAACAAAATATTTTATAAAGGTGTGGATAATGTTGTATATAATTTTTGTTTTTTTATTATTGATTTATTTAAAATAGAAATTGAAGTTAAATATAATACAAAAAATTTCTACAAATTAAGTATCTCAAATCATGTTACTGAATTTGATGTTTTTCTTTTATATGCATTTTTTTCAAATGAGAATTTTAAATACAAGTGGGTTTCTGATGAAAGATTTAAAAAATATCCTGTTCTAGGTCCTTGGGCTACATTTAATGAAACAATTTTTATCAGTAGGAAAGATGGAACAGGATCTAAATCTATAAAAAAAAATACAAAACAATCAGATAATGTATTTATTTTTCCAGAAGGAACATTGTATTATCAAAAAACAATAAACATTAGTAACGATACATGTAAAAAACTAGCTATCCAACCTTATAATAAAGTTCTTTGTCCAAAAATTAATGGATTTTATACATTGTTAAATATATTAAAACCAGATTATATTACTGATATAACACTTGATTATATATTTGATGATCCAAATATTCTTAAAAAATCTAAAGAAGCAATGACGATAGCAAATATGTATAAAAATCCTCCTAAAAAAATTATTATAATTGTAGATAGAATAAAATGTAATAATAAAGTTGATATTAATGAAATTTTTAGAAAAAAAGATATTTCATTACTATAAAAAATTGATTTTGTTTATATATATATCTAATTTATATTAAATAAATATAAAATGTCTAATATCACACAGTATTCTAATTTTGAAGTAGAAGTATCTGAACAAGTTACTCCCTTTGGAACTAAAACTCATACTGATTTAGTTTTTAGAAGAAATCTTGATCCTGATGTTATTAAGTATTTAACTGATATTCTTGATACTGACGAAGTTTATAATGACCCAGTAAAAATATGTCCTGAGGAGTTATATCCTCATATTAAAGATTTAAATAAAAAAATCCAAGAAAGTGAAGCATTTTATCTTTTAGATTTATCTGAATGGCTAGGTGAATATTTTAAGGGTAAAATAGAACAATTAGACAGACTTGAAGCTGATGGGAAAATTAACTTTTCTAATTTAGAACAAATATTTAAAATTGGAACAAAATGTATCGGTAATTTTATTGAACTACCTATAGGTTTTATCGTTAGTAGAACTGAAAGAACTGTTGATTCATTTGGTTTACCTGTATTTGCGATATATGGTAAAGTTACTGTTTCTCGAGGAGATAAATTTATTCAATATGATAAATCATTTACAATTAATTCTTTTGGAGGTGCTCAATACATTAAAAATTTACCTGTTAGACCTATTAATGATGAAGAGCTTACTATGTTAACTGAACGTGGTAGAAAATATG
>JACCED010423179.1_pt1 | contig 11148 bp, 8 predicted proteins | sample 7455021 | NCBI WGS metagenome assembly JACCED01 (sample SAMN15323456, study PRJNA562643) | freshwater metagenome | isolation source: river surface water | place: USA:Blue River Watershed | collected 2017-08-19 | reverse complement strand
TTAAGCGGCGAGTGCGAAACGTTCGTCGTTTGCAGTTAGTTTTTTTCTGCGGTTTTACGAGGTGACAGAACCTCGACATGCCCTGCTGCGTGCCCGAACCCATGTCGAAACCAATGCAGCCCCAAGCTTCCTATTTTACGCCTGTTCCAGAATTTTCAAGAGGGCCAAGGGGTGATCGATGATGGCGTCGGGTTGCCATTCGCGCACGTCGCTGCGCGCGCCCAAGTAGCCATAGGTGGCGGCCACGGTGGGCATGCCTGCGGCTTTGCCTGCTTGGATATCGCGTTCGTCGTCGCCCACGTAGAGGCATTGCTCGGGAGACAGGCCTATTTGGCGTGCGGCTTCGAGGAGCGGCGCGGGATGGGGTTTGGGGTGGGGCGTGGTGTCGCCGCTGATGACGGTGTCGGCGTCGTGGAGCAAGGGCATTTGGCGCACGAGGGGATCGGTGAAGCGGCGTTGTTTGTTGGTGACGATGCCCCACGCGAGCTGTTGCGCGCGCAAGGCACGCAGGAGTTCGGCGATGCCGTCAAAGGGCCGCGTGTGCACCGCGATGGCGTTTTCGTAGTTGTGGAAGAACGCTTCTCGGTAGGTGTCGTACTCGGGGTGTTCGGGGGTCATGCCAAAGGCAACGCCCAACATGCCGCGCGCGCCCGCGCCGGCCATGGACCGGTAGTCGGCCAAGGGAAGCGAGGGCAGGCCGCGTTCGACGCGCAGTTTGTCAGCGGCGGCGCCGAGATCGGGGGCGCTGTCGATGAGGGTGCCGTCAAGATCGAAGAGGACGGCGCGCAGGCCGGTGAATCGCACGCTCATCTCAAGCTGCCGCGCGCTGGGTGGCGACGAGGTAGTTCACGCTGGTGTCGTGGTCCATCCAGTAGCGCCGGGTGAGGGGGTTGTATTGCATGCCTTGGGTGGCCTGCACTTGCAGGCCGCTTTCACGGGCAAAGCGGATGAGCTCGCTCGGTCGGATGAACTTGTCGTAGGTGTGGGTGCCGCGCGGTAGGAGGTTGAGCACGTACTCGGCGCCGATGATGGCGAACAAAAAGGATTTGGGGTTGCGGTTGAGGGTGGAGAAGAACACCCAGCCACCGGGTTTGACCAGCTCAGCACAGGCGCGCACGATGGCCGCGGGATCCGGAACGTGTTCGAGCATTTCCATGCAGGTGACCACGTCAAAGCTCGCGGGACGCTCGCGGGCGAGGTCTTCTACGCTCACTTCGCGATAACGCACATTGGGGGTTTGCGCCTCTAATGCGTGGAGTTGAGCGACTTTAAGGGATTTTGACGCCAGATCGATACCCAAAGTGGTGGCGCCCGCGCGCGCCATGGCATCGCTCAGAATGCCGCCGCCACAGCCCACGTCGAGCACTTCGCGGCCCTGGAGGGGCGCGAGGGACTGGATCCACTGCAGGCGCAAGGGGTTGATTTGGTGCAGGGGGCGGAATTCGCTCTCGGGATCCCACCAGCGGTGGGCAAGGTCGGAGAACTTGGCGAGTTCGGCGGGATCGGCGTTGGGGGTTTGGGCACTCATGGGGGGATTGTCCCTGATCGGGTTCGGGCATGAAAAAACCCCGGCGAGCCGGGGTTTTGTGTTCCGTCTGTCAGGCTGAGCAGAGCCGGCCTGACTTCAGGTGAGTCGATTAGCGAGCGGCGCGGGTGCCGACGACTTCGATCTCCACGCGACGGTTCTTGGCGCGACCTTCTTTGGTCTTGTTGTCAGCCACGGGCTGCTTCTCGCCTTTGCCTTCGGTGTAGATGCGGTTTTTCTCGATGCCTTTGGTCACGAGGTAGGCCTTGACGGCTTCAGCGCGACGCACAGACAGCTTCTGGTTGTAGGCGTCGGTGCCGACGGAGTCGGTGTGGCCCACAGCGATGATCACTTCAAGGTTGATGCCCTTGACTTTGCTCACCAGGTCGTCCAGCTTGGCTTTGCCAGCGGGCTTGAGCACGGACTTGTCGAAATCGAAGAACGCGTCAGCAGCGTAGGTCACCTTGGTGGCGGCCGGTGCGGGTGCAGGAGCGGGAGCCGGGGCAGCAGCGCGGGGGGCCGGAGCCGGTGCGGGTGCTGCTTTGGGGGCGGGCTCAGGAGCACCGCAGCCTTGGGCTGCCGTGGCAGGGGTCCAATTGGCATTGCGCCAGCATTCGCCGGTGGAGGTCTTCCAGGGCTCGCCAGCAGCGTTACGCCAGTTGTCTACGTTTTGCGCGGCGGCCACGGTTGTCAGGCCGGCTGCGGCAAACAAAACTGCCAAGTTCTTCAAATTTTTCATGATTCACCTCAGAGGTCATTGGAAAGCCGCAGCGAGCGCTGCGAATAACAGCATTTTATGCCTTTTTGACACATACCGCTGGAATCATTGTGCCACAGGCAACGTTCAGCCCTCTACCCCCTCTTCATCTGGGCGGTTTTGGCGGGGCGATTGTTGTACCCATGCCACAACCTAGCCCGCCTAAAATGGCAGATTGACTTTTCTACCCCCTCTTCGAGTCGCACACCCATGACCCAGTTCGCCAAAGAAACCTTGCCCATCAGCCTAGAAGAGGAGATGCGCCGCAGTTACCTTGATTACGCGATGAGCGTGATCGTGGGCCGAGCCCTGCCCGACGCCCGCGACGGTCTCAAGCCCGTGCACCGCCGGGTGTTGTTTGCGATGCATGAGCTCAACAACGACTGGAATCGCCCATACAAGAAATCGGCGCGTATCGTGGGTGACGTGATTGGTAAGTACCACCCGCACGGCGACAGCGCGGTGTACGACACGATTGTGCGCATGGCGCAAGATTTCTCTTTGCGCCACATGTTGGTAGATGGTCAGGGGAACTTCGGCTCCGTTGACGGCGACAGCGCCGCGGCCATGCGTTACACGGAAATCCGTCTCTCCAAGATCGCCCATGAAATGCTGGCCGATATCGACAAGGAGACGGTGGACTTCGGGCCCAACTACGACGGCTCGGAGAAAGAGCCGCTGGTGTTGCCCACGCGGCTGCCGAATTTGTTGGTCAACGGCTCGGCTGGCATTGCAGTGGGTATGGCGACCAATATCCCGCCGCACAACCTCAACGAAGTGGTGGACGCGTGCTTGCACTTGCTGCGCCAGCCCGAAGCGAGTGTGGACGAGTTGATGGAGATCATTCCGGCGCCAGACTTTCCGACGGCGGGCATTATTTACGGCATCACGGGCGTGAAGGAAGCCTATCGCACGGGGCGTGGCCGCGTGGTGATGCGCGCCAAGTGCCACTTTGAAGACATTGACCGCGGCCAGCGCCAAGCCATCATTGTGGATGAGCTGCCCTACCAGGTGAACAAAAAGACCTTGCAAGAGCGCATGGCCGAGCTCGTGCACGAGAAGAAGATCGAGGGCATCAGCCACATTCAGGACGAGTCGGACAAATCCGGCATGCGTTTGGTGATTGAGCTCAAGCGCGGCGAAGTGCCCGAGGTGGTGCTCAACAACCTCTACAAGCTCACCCAGTTGCAAGACACCTTTGGCGTGAACATGGTGGCGCTGGTCAATGGTCAGCCTAAGCTGTGTAACCTCAAGGACCTGATCTCGGTGTTCTTGAGTCACCGCCGCGAAGTGGTGACTCGGCGCACGGTGTTTAACTTGCGCAAAGCGCGTGAGCGGGGCCACGTGCTCGAGGGTTTGGCCGTGGCGTTGGCCAATATTGATGAGTTCATCGCGATCATTCGCAACGCGCCCACGCCACCGGTGGCCAAATCGGAACTGATGGCGCGCAGTTGGGACAGCGCCCTGGTGCGCAGCCTTCTCACCCGCGCTCGCGAGGACGGCACGGCCGTCAACGCCGATGACTATCGCCCAGAGGGCTTGGAGCGTCAGTACGGCTTGGGTGGCGATGGCCTCTACCGTTTATCGGAGACGCAAGCCCAAGAAATTCTGCAGATGCGCCTGCAACGCTTGACGGGGCTGGAGCAGGACAAGATTGTCAATGAGTACAAGGACGTGATGGCCGAGATTGACGACTTGCTCGACATTCTGGCCAAACCGCAGCGGGTCTCGACCATCATTGGCGAAGAATTGCAGGCGCTGCGCACCGAGTTTGGCCAGACCAAATTGGGCGCGCGCCGCAGCCAGATTGAGCACAACGCCCAAGATCTGGCCACGGAAGACTTGATCACCCCCACGGACATGGTGGTGACGCTCTCGCACTCGGGGTATATCAAGAGCCAACCGCTCTCGGAATACCGTTCGCAAAAGCGTGGCGGCCGTGGCAAACAAGCTGCGGCGACGAAAGAGGACGACTGGATTGATCAACTCTTTATCGCCAACACCCACGACTACATTTTGTGTTTCTCCAACCGCGGCCGTTTGTATTGGCTCAAGGTGTGGGAGGTGCCCGCGGGTTCGCGCAATTCACGGGGGCGTCCCATTGTGAACATGTTCCCCTTGGCCGAGGGCGAGAAGATCAATGTGGTGTTGCCGCTCACGGGCGATTCGCGCAGCTTCCCCGCAGACCACTATGTGTTCATGGCGACCTCGATGGGCACGGTCAAGAAAACCGCCCTCGATGAGTTCTCTAACCCGCGCAAGGCCGGCATCATTGCTGTGGACTTGGACGATGGCGACTTCTTGATTGGCGCAGCGCTCACCGACGGCAAGCACGATGTGATGCTGTTCTCCGACGGCGGCAAGGCGGTGCGCTTTGATGAAAACGACGTGCGCCCGATGGGACGCAATGCGCGCGGCGTGCGCGGCATGATGCTTGAAGAAGGCCAAAGCGTGATTGCCATGCTGGTGGCCGAGGACGAGCAGCAAAGCGTGCTGACGGCGACTGAGAACGGCTATGGCAAGCGCACCTCGATCGTGGAGTACACGCGCCATGGCCGTGGCACCAAGGGCATGATTGCGATTCAGCAGTCCGAGCGCAACGGCAAGGTGGTGGCCGCCACCTTGGTGCACGCCGACGATGAAATCATGCTCATCACGGATACGGGTGTGCTCGTGCGCACCCGTGTGGCGGAGATTCGTGAACTCGGCCGCGCCACGCAGGGTGTGACGCTCATCAGTTTGGACTCCGGGGCCAAGCTCAGTGGCTTGCAGCGCATTGTGGAGAACGATGCGAACGACCTCGTGGATGGCGAGGCCGATGGCGCGGAACCGCCCGCAGGCACGGACGCCGAATGAGTCGCGCCTGGAACTTTTCTGCAGGGCCGGCGGCGATGCCGGTGGAAGTTCTGCAACAAGCAGCCGCCGAGATGACCGACTGGCGCGGCAGTGGCATGGGCGTGATGGAGATGAGCCACCGCGGCAAGGAGTTCATTGGCATTTATGAACAGGCGGTGGCGGATTTGCGCGCCTTATTGGCCATTCCGAGCGAGTTTCGGATTTTGTTCATGCAGGGCGGTGGCATTGCGGAGAATGCGATCGTGCCCTTGAACCTCTCGCGCGCGGGCCGTGTGGACGTGGCGGTGACGGGCTCGTGGAGCCAGAAATCTGCCGCTGAGGCCCAGCGCTACTGCAGCGTGAACGTGGCCTGCGACGCGAGCGCGCAGGATTTTCGGGATGTCCCGAATCCGGCCCAATGGCGGCTGAGCGCGGATGCATCTTATGTGCATGTGTGCACGAACGAGACGATCCATGGCGTGGAATTCCACGAATTGCCGGACTTGCGGGCTTTGGGCTCGAATGCGCCGCTGGTGATTGATTTTTCCTCGCATGTGCTCTCGCGACCGGTGGATTGGTCCCGTGTGGGTTTGGCGTTTGGGGGCGCGCAGAAAAACATTGGTCCGGCTGGGGTGACCCTGGTGGTAGTGAGAGAGGATTTGATCGGCCACGCCCTGCCCATCTGCCCGAGCGCGTTTGATTACGCCACGGTCGCCAAGCATGACTCGATGTACAACACGCCGCCCACGTTTGGGATTTACATGGCGGGTTTGATTTTCCAGTGGATCCAACGCCAAGGTGGGGTGGCCGCGCTGCAAGCGCGCAATATCGCCAAGGCCCAGTTGCTCTACGACTTCTTGGATCAATCGGCGTTCTTTGAAAACCGCGTCTCGCCTGCTTGGCGTTCGCGTATGAATGTGCCGTTTTTCCTCAAGGACGAGTCGCGCAACGAGGCTTTTTTGGCGGGCGCGAAGGCGCGCGGATTGCTGCAGCTCAAGGGACACAAATCGGTGGGCGGGATGCGCGCGAGCATTTACAACGCCATGCCGCTCGAAGGGGTGCAGGCCCTGGTGGACTACCTGCGTGAATTTGAAAAAGAACAGGCCTGAAGTCATGGCACAACAACCCGTTCAATCCGATGCCTTGGCCGCCCTGCGCGTGAAGATCGACGCGCTTGACCAGCAGCTGCTGCACTTGCTCAACGAGCGGGCCAAGGTGGCTGAGGCGGTGGGCGAGATCAAGCGGGCCGAGGGTTCGCCGTTTTTCCGGCCCGACCGAGTGGCACAGGTGATCGACAAGATCACCCAAGCCAACCCAGGCCCCCTCAAGGGCGAGCATGTGGCGGCCATTTGGCGCGAGATCATGTCGGCGTGTTTGGCGCTCGAAGCGCCTCAGCGCGTGGCCGTGCTCGGGCCCCAAGGCACTTTCTGCGAGCAAGCGGCGATTGAGTTTTTCGGCAGCGCGGCCAGCTTGATTTATTGCGCCAACTTTGATGAGGTCTTCCATGCCACGGCGGCGGGCACCGCGCAGTTTGGTGTGGTGGGCATGGAGAACTCGACCGAGGGCGTGGTGGCGCGCTCACTCGACTTGTTTCTGCGTTCGCCGGTACATGTGGTGGGAGAGGTCAGCCTTCTGGTGCGGCACAACTTGTTGCGCCAAAACCCAGGCGATCAAGACATTGAAGTGGTGATGGGCCACCCGCAAGCGTTGGCGCAGTGTCAAGGTTGGTTGAGCCAACATTTGCCCCTGGCCGAGCGGCGGGCGGTGTCGAGCAATGCCGAAGGCGCACGCTTGGCGGCCACCAACCCCAAATGGGCGGCTCTCGCGAGTGAGCGCGCAGCGGCGCAGTTTGGCTTACACATCGTGCACCACGCGATTCAAGACGAGGCCTACAACCGCACCCGCTTTGCCATCATCAGTTTGCCTCAGACCATGGACACGCCGCCGCCCTCGGGCAAGGATTGCACGAGCTTGGTGGTGTCGGTGCCCAACCGTCCTGGCGCGGTGCACGATTTGCTTGTACCTTTGAAGAAGCATGGCGTCTCCATGACCCGCTTTGAGTCGCGTCCGGCCAAATCGGGGCAGTGGGAGTATTACTTCTACATTGATATCGCGGGCCATATTAGCCAAGCCCCGGTGGCGCAGGCCTTGCAAGAACTGCAATCGCTTTGTGCCTTTTACAAGGTGCTGGGCTCATACCCAGTCGGAGACTGAGGCCATGCGCGTCGAGCGTCTGGCCATCATTGGATGCGGCCTGATGGGCGGCTCCTTTGCCCTGGCATTGCGTTCCCTCGATCTGGTGGGTACGGTCGCGGGTTACAGCGCCAGCGCGAACACGCGCGCGACGGCGCTGGCGCTCGGCGTGATTGATGAGGCCTGCGAGAGCGTGGCGCAAGCGGTCACAGGCGCCGACGTGGTGCTGCTGGCGGTGCCGGTGCAAGCGACCGAGGTGAGCTTGAGGGCCATGGCACCGCACCTGGGCGCGCAAACCTTGCTCATGGACGTGGGCTCGACCAAGTGCGATGTGGTGGCCGCTGCACGCACGACCTTGGGCAGCGCGCTCTCGCGCTTTGTGCCTGCGCACCCCATCGCCGGCAAGGAGATGGCGGGGGTGGCGCACGCGGAAGCGGCGTTGTACCAAGATCGCCAAGTGATTCTCACCCCGCTGGCGGAGACCGATTCTGCGCTCGCCGCGCGAGCGCAAGCGCTTTGGGAGGCGGTGGGGAGTCGGGTCTGCCGGCTCAGCCCCGAAGCGCACGACGCCGCCTTTGCCGCGGTGAGTCATTTGCCCCATTTGGCGGCTTTCGCGCTGGTCAATGCCGTGGCGCGTCAGCCTGAAGGGGCGCAATACCTGGCACTCGCCGGCCCCGGGTTTCGGGACTTCTCGCGCATTGCCGCGAGTTCTGCGGCGGTTTGGGGCGATATTTTGTTGGTCAATCGCGAGCAGGTGCTGCACCAATCCCAACTCATGCGCGCCGCGTTGGCCGAACTCGAAGCGGCCATGAGCGCGGGGGACAGCGCGCGCTTGCGGGCCTTGATTGACGAAGCCAGCCAGACGCGATCGCGCTGGCGCTTGGGCGGACAGCCCACAGACCTCTGAGGACGCATGTACGCCACCGCTTTTCTGGATCTCCCGCCCCTCAACGCCGCAGAGGGCACGGTGACGCTGCCCGGCAGCAAGAGCATTTCCAACCGGGTTTTGTTGCTCTCGGCCTTGTGCGAAGGCACGACGGTGGTGCACGACTTGCTCGACTCCGACGATACCCGCGTGATGTTGGCGGCGTTGCGCCAGCTGGGGTGTGGCGTGGCGGTGGCGGGCACGACGGTGACGATTGAGGGCTTGGGTGGTCGCGCCTGGCCAGCGCAAGCGATTGAATTCTTCATGGGCAACGCGGGCACGGCCATGCGCCCCCTCACCGCAGCTTTGGCGGTGCAAGGGGGAGACTTCGTGCTCAAGGGGGTGCCCCGCATGCACGAGCGGCCCATTGGGGATTTGGTGGATGCATTGCGCGAATTGGGTTGTTCCATTGACTACCTGGGTAACCCCGGTTACCCCCCGCTGCGGGTGGGGCGGCCGCAGTTGCAGTTGGACAAACCGATTCCGGTGCGCGGCGATGTCTCGAGCCAGTTTCTGACCGCACTGCTCATGGCCCTGCCCTTGGCTGCGGCTCAACGGGCCATCACGATTGAGGTGGTGGGCGAGCTGATTTCCAAGCCCTACATTGAGATCACTCTCAATTTACTCGCTCGCTATGGCATTTCGGTGCAGCGTGAGGGCTGGCAGCGCTTTGTGATTCCCGCCGGGAGTCGCTACCGCACACCTGGGACGATTCATGTGGAGGCGGACGCTTCGTCGGCCAGTTATTTCATCGCGCTGGGGGCGATTGCGCCGGGAGCAGGCATTCGGATTCAAGGGGTGGGCGCCGATTCAATTCAGGGCGATATTCGCTTCATGGACGCTGCCGCGCAAATGGGCGCGGCCATTGAGAGTGGCCCGAACTGGCTGGCGGTGCGCAGGGGCTCCTGGCCACTCAAGGGCATCACGCTCAACGCCAATGCGATTCCCGACGCGGCCATGACCTTGGCGGTAATGGCCTTGTACGCTGATGGGCCGACCACCCTCACGGACATCGCGAGTTGGCGCGTGAAGGAAACCGACCGCATTGCCGCGATGGCCAATGAGTGCCGCAAGCTCGGGGCGACGGTGGAGGAAGGTCCGGATTGGATTCGGGTGCACCCGCTCGCCCCTGGGCAGTGGCGCCGCGCGAGCATTCACACCTACGACGACCATCGTGTGGCGATGTGTTTCTCGCTCGCTGCCTTCAACCCCGACCGGGTGATGGTGCGCATTGAAGACCCCAAGTGCGTGGCCAAAACGTTTCCCGATTACTTTGAGACGCTCTTTGGCGTGGCCACGGCCCATGCGGCCGACATTCCCGTGATTTGCGTGGATGGCCCCACCGCCTCGGGCAAAGGCACGTTGGCGGCAGAGGTGGCGGGGCGATTGGGCTACCACTACTTGGACTCGGGGGCTTTGTACCGGGTGACCGCGCACGCGGCGATTTTGGCGGGTTTGTCGCTCGACAGCGCCCATGAGGAAGCGATTGCGGCGCTCGCGCGGGCCCTGCCCGTGCGCTTTGAAGGGGACACCGTTTGGTTGGGTGAGACGGATGTCACGGCTGAGATTCGCAGCGAGACGGGCGGCATGCGGGCGAGCCAAGTCTCGGCCTTGCCCGCGGTGCGCGCCGCCTTGGTGGATTTGCAACACGCGTTTCGCCGCTTGCCGGGCTTGGTGGCCGATGGGCGCGACATGGGCACAGTGATTTTTCCCCAAGCGCCGCTCAAGGTGTTTTTGACCGCCTCGGCCGAGGCCCGCGCGCAGCGGCGCCATCAGCAAGTGCTCGGACGTGGCCAGGTGGCCGATTACGCGACCTTGCTGGCCGACTTAGAAGCCCGTGACGCACGCGACACACAACGTGCCGCCGCGCCCCTCAAGCCCTCTGCCGATGCCCACGCACTCGACAACACCACGCTGTCCATTCCCGACTCGGTGGCGCAGGTGCTCGATTGGTGGGAAGCGGTGCGCGGTCTGCGTGAAAAATAATCACTAATAGTTATTTTTGCCGGAGATCGGACGCGGATCGGCCCCGTCTCGCGTTGCCACCGCCGGCCTGGGCCCTCTGCGGCCAGGGACCGGCGAGGGTGCAAAAAAGTTTGCAGTTGCATGGTAAATCGCTATAATTTGGGGTTCAGCTTACTGGGCTGAATTTGGGCCCCCACAGCTCCCGTCCGCGCTGCATGCGCATTGGCTTTGGGGTTCTCTCACATAACCGCGGCGCTTTGCCGCAAACACCTCCGGTACAGACCACGTGGTCCAGCAATGGGGCTGGCCTCCTCCCTGCGACCGGACAAGGAAAATCATGTCTGAATCTTTTGCCGCCCTGTTTGAAGAATCCCTCAAGCGCTCCGAGATGCGCTCTGGCGAGGTCATTACCGCCGAAGTCGTGCGCATTGAACACAACCACGTTGTGGTGAACGCCGGTCTGAAGTCCGAAGCGTATGTGCCCATTGAGGAATTCAAGAACGACCAGGGCGAGCTCGAAGTCCAGGCCGGTGACTTCGTCTCCGTGGCCATTGGCAGCGTCGAGAACGGTTACGGCGACACCATTTTGAGCCGTGACACCGCCAAGCGCCTGGCTTCTTGGATGAGCCTGGAGAAAGCCCTGGAGTCGGGTGAGTTCGTCACCGGCACCACCAGCGGTAAGGTCAAGGGTGGTTTGACCGTGTTGGTCAACGGCATCCGCGCTTTCTTGCCCGGCTCGCTCATCGACACCCGTCCGATCAAGGACCTCTCGCCCTTCGAGAACAAGACCATGGAATTCAAGGTCATCAAGCTCGATCGCAAGCGCAACAACGTGGTGCTGAGCCGCCGCGCTGTGGTGGAAGCTTCCATGGGCGAAGAGCGCGCCAAGCTGATGGAGACCCTCAAAGAGGGCGCCATCGTCACCGGCGTGGTCAAGAACATCACCGA
>JACCED012324715.1_pt1 | contig 11154 bp, 9 predicted proteins | sample 7455021 | NCBI WGS metagenome assembly JACCED01 (sample SAMN15323456, study PRJNA562643) | freshwater metagenome | isolation source: river surface water | place: USA:Blue River Watershed | collected 2017-08-19 | reverse complement strand
GGCGTTCGGCCGTATTGCCGGATGTGCCCACGGTTGCCGAACAAGGCATGCCCGGCTTTGAGGCCACGGCGTGGTTTGGCGTTTTGGCGCCCGCCGCCACCCCGCCTGCCATCATTGCCCGCTTGGGCGCGGAACTGGATGCCATCGGCAAGGAAGCCGAATTCAGAAGCCGCATTGCCGGCTTTGGCGCCGAAGCACCTGGGCTGACCCCTGATGGCGGTTCCAGCCCGGAAAGCTTCGGCGTTTTCATGCGGGCTGAGATTGCACGATGGACCGATGTGGTACGCCGTGCCGATATTCGCGTTGAATAAGGGGAATCTAGACATGAGCAACCAATACAAGCTGCAGCGCAGATTATTCCTGGCGGCTATGGGCACCAGTTTGGCAGCCCCCAGCATCGTGCAGGCGCAGGCTTTTCCAACGCGCCCCATCCGCTTGGTCATTCCCTTCCCGCCCGCTGGCACCACCGATATCGCCGGGCGGATCATGGCCGAGCGGCTGGCTGCCCGCATCGGCCAGCCGGTGATCGTCGAAAACCGCGCCGGCGCCACCGGCAATCTGGGCGCCGAAGTCGTCGCGCGGGCGGAACCTGATGGCTATTCCCTGCTGATGTGCACAATTTCCACTGCCGCGATCAATTATTCGCTGTGGGGATCGCGCATGGCGACCAAGCCCGAGGATCTCGCGGCGGTCGGCCTGCTGATTCGCGTGCCCAATGTGGTGTTTGTGCCGGCCAATTCGCCCTATCGCACCATTGCTGACCTGGTTGCCGGGGCCAAGGCCAATCCAGGCAAATTGAATTACGGCAGCAGTGGCAGCGGCGGATCGCCCCACATGACCATGGAAATGTTCAAGCTCAGGGCCGGTATCGACATCACCCATGTGCCCTTCCGTGGCGCTGGGCCGATGCTGGTGGAAAGCGTGGCCGGGCGGTTGGAAGCGGGCTGCGACAATATGCCTTCCTGCATCGGTCACATCCGCGATGGGCGGTTGCGCGCCCTGGCAGTGTCCAGCGCCACCCGCACCACGACCCTGCCCGACATACCGACCCTGGCGGAAGCCGGCGTTCGCGATTTCGAGGCAACCGCGTGGTTCGGTGTTCAGGCACCGGCCCGTACGCCGCGCCCGATCATTGAAAAACTCGGCAGCGAGATCGACGCGATCACGCGTGACCCATCCTACATCGCCCGCATTGCGGAACTGGGCGGCAGCCCGCCGGCGCTGACCCCGGCAGGCGGCACGTCGCCCGCAAGTTTTGAAGCCTTTATCAGGGCGGAAATCACCAAATGGGCTGAGGTGGTGAAAGTTTCTGGCGCCACAGTGGATTAATGGCTTGGGGGGACGGAAAGCTTGCCGTGCCCCCACGCTTCTTTCTAGTCTTGCATTCTCAGCAGGGAGCAATCGAAATGACGATCAGCAGACGTGGCCTTGGGCAGGGTGTAGCCGCTGCCGCAGGTGGCTTGGCTTTGGCAGGCATTGGTGCCGGGCCAGTGATGGCGCAACGCAGCGCCAATACGCTGCGGGTCGCCTTCCGCGACGCCGTCCCCAATGTGGACCCCTATTTCAACAGCCAGCGCACCGGCATCATCATTGCACACCAAGCGATGGATGGGCTGGTGCATCGCGATCCGGAGACCTTCCGCAATGTGCCGGCCCTTGCGACCGAATGGGCCTGGCAGGGCAATACGGCGCTTGATTTCAAAATCAGGCCCGGCGTGAAATTCCATGATGGCAGTGATTTCAGCGCCGATGACGTTGTCTATACCATGAATGGTATTGCCGAATTGGGCGGGCGGCTTTCGACTCCGGGGAATTATTCCTGGATCGAAGGCGCCGAAAAACTTGATGCCAATACGGTGCGCATCAAAATGAAGCGTCCCAACCCTGCCGCCCTGGATTATCTGGCAATGGTGACGCCAATCTGGCCAAAGGCTTACCGCGAAAGGGTGGGGCCTGAGGGTTATTCCCGCATGCCGATCAGCACCGGGCCGTATCGCTTTACCAAGGTGGATGTCTCGAACGGGGTCGAATACGAACGTTTCGATGGCTATTACCAGGGTGGCCCCAAGGGGCGCCCAACCATCCAGAAAATCACCGCCCGCTATCTTTCCGATGCCGCGACCGAATTGACGGAATTGCTGGCACAGCGTGTGGATTGGATCTGGAACATTAATCCAGACAATATAGCGAATGTGAACCGCTTGCCCTTCTTGCAGGCGGTGCAGCAGGAATCCATGCGCGTGGGCTATCTGACCATGGATGCCGCTGGGCGCACAGGCGCTGGCAATCCCATGACCAATCTTAAGGTGCGTCAGGCAATCTTCCACGCAATTGACCGCAAATCCATGGCCGATAAGTTGGTGACAGGTGGTTCGCGTGTGCCCGGGGCGCCCTGCTACCCTTCACAATTCGGCTGCAATGGCGATGTCGCGGTTCAATATGAATACAACCCGGCCAAGGCTCGGCAATTGCTGGCCGAAGCAGGCTTTGCGAATGGTTTTGACGTGGAGCTCACTTCCTATGTGCAGCCGCGCCAATGGTCGGAAGCGGTGCAGAATTACCTGCAAGCGGTCGGCATTCGCGCCCGCCTTAACCTGATGCAGGTGGCCGCCCAAATCCAACGCTCACAACGCGGTGAATTGGCGCTTGGTATGGGAAGCTGGGGCAGCTATTCGATCAATGACGTCTCGGCCTTCCTGCCGCAATGGTTTGGCGGCGGTAATGAAGATTATGCTCGGGATCAACAGGTAACAGACCTGATCAATGAAGCGGGCAGTTCAGCCGATGAGGCGGTGCGCAAGCGCGCTTATGATGCTGCGATCAAGCGCATCACTGAGCAAGCTTATTTCGTGCCCCTGCACACTTACGTGAATACTTACGCCTTCCAGAAGCAGCTTGACTTCAAGACCTATGCGGATGAATTGCCGCGCTTCTATCTGGCGAAGTGGAAGTAAGGGAAAGCGCTTTCCCCGAAAGCCCCGCCCGGTCCTGCCGGGCGGGTTTTTTATGTTCAACTAGCCAAATGGCATTCCACCAGCCCATCTTCCAGGCTGGTGATGCGCGGTGCCGTCCCCGCACATGGCGCGAAACAGGACGGGCAGCGCGGATGAAAGCGGCAGCCGGGCGGGATATTCGCCGGGTCCGGCATGATATCGCCAAGCCCGACATCCGGCACGCCGAGCCCCGGTTCGGGGGTCAGCACGCTATCCAGCAGCGCGCGGGTATAGGGGTGGCGCGGGTCACGGAACAGCGCCTCGCTCTCGCGCTTTTCCACGATACGGCCAAGATACATCACGGCCACTTCACTCGCGACATGTTCCACGACCGCAAGATTGTGGCTGATGAACAGATAGGTCAGCCCCAGATCGCGCCGCAATTCCGCCAGCAGATTGAGGATTTGCGCCTGGACGGAAACATCCAGGGCGCTGGTTGGTTCATCGCAGACGACAATGCGCGGGCGCAGCACCAGGGCGCGCGCAATGGCGACACGTTGGCGTTGGCCACCTGATAACTGCGATGGAAAACGCGTGCCCTGTTCGACAGAAAGCCCGACCCGTTCCAGGGCTTCGGCGACGCGCCGATCAATCTCTGGCGTCGTGACATTGCCTTGCGCCACCAACGGCATGGCGATGATATCGCTGACGCGCCGGCGGGGATTGAGCGAGGAAAACGGGTCTTGGAATACAGGCTGGATCAGCCTGGCACGCGCCCGGCGATCCATGCCTTCCAGCCGCTTGCCATCCACCAAGACCTCACCGGCGCTCGGTTCCATCAGGCCCAGGATCATGCGGGCCAGGGTTGTCTTGCCGCAGCCGCTTTCGCCCACCACGCCAAGCACGCTGCCGGCGGGGACGGAAAAGCTGACATCATCAACCGCCACCACACGGCGCGGCGGCGCGAAAAGCCCTTGGCTTGCCCGGAATTCGCGCCTTAGGCCGCGCACTTCAATCGCAGGCGTGCTCATGCTGGCACCCCTTCCGGAAGGATGCAGAGCATTTCATGCGCAGGCCCCACGTTGCGGCGCGGAATGGCATTGGCGCAGGCGGCTTCGGCAAAGCTGCACCGGTCCCGAAAGGCACAGCCGGTGAAGCCCGGCGGGATACGCGGCACCACGCCGGGGATGGAGCCGAGCGGTTCATCACGCTTCACCTTGCCCGGCACCGGGACGCAGGAAAGCAGGCCGCGCGTGTAAGGGTGGCGGGGCGCGCGAAACAGCTCAGCCGTCGGTGCGCTTTCCACCACTTCCCCGGCATACATGACGGAAACGCGATCCGCGACGCGCGCCACGATGCCCAGATCATGCGTGATCAGCAGAATGCCAAGGCCAAGGTCTTTTTGCAGTTCTGCCAGCAAGCGCAGGATTTGCGCCTGTACGGTTACATCTAATGCGGTGGTCGGTTCATCGGCGATCAGCAATTCCGGATCACACATCAGCGCCATGGCGATCATGACACGCTGACGCAGGCCACCTGAAAGCTGATGCGGAAACTGCCCAAGCCTAAGGCCGGGCGCGGTGATGCCAACGCGGGTCAGCAATTCCACCGCGCGATCCACCGCCTGCGCGCGCGGCGTACCGCGATGGCGGCGCAAAACCTCGGTCATTTGTGAACCCACCGTATAGGCGGGGTTCAGGCTGGTCATGGGTTCCTGGAAAATCATCGCCATGCGATCACCACGCAGGCGGGACATCTGCTTTTCATCGTAATCGCGAATATCATCACCGGCGAAAGACAGCCTTGCGGCTTCACGTTTGCCGCCCTTGGCGAGCAGCCCCATCACCGCAAGAGATGTCACGGATTTTCCGCAACCGCTTTCACCGACCAGGCAATGGGTTTCGCCCTTCTGCACCGTCAGCGATATGCCACGCACCGCTGCCGTGCCGCCGAACGTCACGCGCAGATCATCTACTTCCAACAGCGCACTCATCGCGACAAATCCGTACCAAGCATGTCGCGCAAGGCATCACCCAAAAGATTAACGCCGAGAACCAGGATGAATAGCGCAATACCCGGGATCATGATGATCCAAGCGCTGAAGAACATGTATTCCTTGGCTTCCGAAATCATCAGCCCCCAGGAAGGCTCGGGCGGTGGTACACCAAGTCCCAGAAAGGAAAGGGCCGCTTCCAGCAAAATGGCAAGCGCCATTTCAAGCGTTGCCACCACAGCCAAATGCGTCGCGATATTGGGCAGCACTTCCTTCAGCAACACGATCATCGGCGAACAGCCCGCACAGCGCGCCGCCGCCACATAATCCAGATTGCGGATTTGCATGGTGGTGGACCGCGCCACCACGGCAAAGCGGTCCCACAACAATAGCCCCAGCACCAATATCACCAAGGTAAAGCTGGTGCCCAGAAGCCCCGCTACAGCCAAGGCCACCAGCACCACCGGGATGGAAAGCCGCGCGGTGATGGCAAACACCACCGCATCATCGATCCGCCCGCCATAAAAGCCACCCATAACGCCAAGAAAGGTGCCAATAATGCCAGAGGTAATAACAGTCGCGACACCAATGATCATGGAAACCCGCGCGCCATAGATCAGGCGCGACAGGTAATCCCGCCCCAATTGATCGGTGCCGAGGATATTGGCCGGCGTGCCGCCTTCCATCCACATGGGCGGGATCACGCGCCGCCCAAGATCAATGGTGAAAGGATCATAGGGTGCCAACCAAGGCGCGAAGATCGCGACAAAGGTGATGAAGCCGACAATGCCCACCCCCAAAATCGCGCCCGCGTTGCGCCAGATCCGCCGCCGGCTACTGGCGCCGGCCGGTTGCAACACCGCGCTCATGCCGACCTCAGGCGCGGATCGAGCACGGCATTCAGCAGGTCAGACAAAAGCGTCAGGCCGATATAAATGAGCGCAAGTACCAACACCACGGCCTGCACCACCGGGAAGTCGTTCTTGCTGATGCTCTCCCACGCCAGATAGCCAACGCCATGCAGCGCGAAGACGGTTTCGATCACAATCGAACCACCCAGCATGAAGCCAAGCTGCACGGCGGCAATGGCCACCACCGGAATGGCCGCGTTGCGAAACCCGTGTTTCACCAAAATGGAAAGCCGCGAGAGCCCCTTGGCGCGGGCGGTGCGGATGTAATCGGAAGCAAGAGCTTCGATCATGCCGCTCCGCGTCAGGCGCATCAGTGAGGGAATGGCCGAAAAGGACAGCACGATGGAAGGCATGACGTAATGCTCCCAGGAGCCAGTGCCTGAGATCGGCAACCAGCCCAGGTTCAGGCCCAGCACAATCATCAGCGTGAGGCCGAGCCAGAAGGAAGGCATGGCCTGACCGATCAGCGCCACCATCAGCACGCTGCGATCCACCCAGGTATTTTCCTTGACGGCAGCCACAATGCCCAGGGGCAGCGCCACGCAAAGCGCAATTGCCAAGCCGCAAAGCCCGAGTGTCATGGTAATCGGCATGCGTTCCATGATCAGCCGCGCGACGCGGGTCTTGAAAAAGTAGCTATCACCGAAATCGCCCTGCAGCGCGCGCCACAGCCAGTCAAAATACTGCACCCAAAGCGGCCTATCGAGCCCATAGGCGCGACGGATCAGTTCAATATCTTCCTGGCTCGCATTCGGCCCCGCGATGGAAATGGCAAGATCACCCGATAGCCGCGTGAGCAAGAAGCTCAACGTCAGCACTGTCAGCGCGACCAGAATCGCAACCGTCACCCGGCGTTTTAGAAAATGAAGCATCCCGTGTGGAACCTAGGCTTGTTGGGCAGGCGCCGGCAAGGGGGCCATCACCATGCCCCTGCCCAGCCATCACGCCGCGGATCCGAAGCGGCCATCCTCACCCCATTTTCCAGCACTCGGATCGCCTCCACACTGCATGGGCCTTCAAGATCCGGGACGATTTTCAGCTGATGCCCCCGAGCTTCAAGCGCCGCGAAAACCTCCTCGCCCAGGCCGCGTTCCAGCGTCAGTAGATCAGCGCCACCATGGGGGTAGTTGCTTTCCTGCCCTGGCTGGGAAGAAGTCCAGCGCGGGGCTTCCAGCGCCTGCTGCGGGTCCATCCCGAAATCAGCACAGGCGACCATGACCTGTGTGTTCACCTGCACCTGATTATCCGCGCCAGGCGTGCCGAAGATCAGCCAGGGCTTGCCCTGCTTCATCAGCATTGGCGCATTCATGGTGTGGCGCACCCGCTTGCCCGGGGCCAGGGCATTCGCGTGATTCTCCTCCAAATGCCAATAGGACATCCGGTTATTCAGCAAGATACCCGTCTCGGCGCCGGTTACCCCGGACCCGAAACTCGAATTGATGGATTGAATGGCGGAAACCGCATTGCCATCGGCATCGACCACACAGAAATAGGTCGTATCCCCCTGATCCGAACCGCGCACCGGTAAAAGCGCCGCCTTTTCGGAAATGCTCCCCGCATGCATCGCCGCGTGCTCGGCCGACAACAACCGTTCCAATGGCGCTGCGACATGGCCGGCATAAGCCTCCCGGTCCAGAAAGGCGCGCTTTTTGGCTTCCACCATCAGATGGATCAAGGCCGCGCTGCCCCAACCGAGTGGCGCGAGGTCAAAACAAGCCAGGATCCGCGCCATTTGTGCCATGGCAAACCCCATGGAATTGGGCGGCGTCTGGCGCAATTCATAACCACGATAGGGCACAGCAATGGGCGGCGCAGCCACGGCGTGCACCCCGGCCAAATCGTCAAGGCTCGGCAAAGCGCCGGCTTTGCTCAAATCCGCCGCCAGGGTTTTTGCCAAGGCGCCGCGATAGAAATCCTCAGGCCCCGAAGCGGCCAAGCGCTGCAAGGTCCCGGCGAGTGCCGGTTGGACAATCAGGCTGCCAAGCGCCGGCGGAGCGCCAGCGGGCAAGAATAGAGCCGAACTTAGGGCATCGGGCTGAAGCCTGGCGCGGTTTTCTCCGCAAAAATGGCGCAGGGCGTGCGTCGCGGCAAAACCATCCCGGGCGGCCTCGATCGCGGGACCGAACACGGCCCCCCAGGGCTTTGCCCCTTCAGCGGCATGCAATGCCGCAAGACCAGCCACCAAGCCAGGTGTCTGGATGGAAAGCGGCCCATGTACCGGAATGCCGCCTTTTTCCCGATAGAATGCAATCGTGGCGGCCGCCGGCGCGCTGCCAGTGCCATTATAGGTCATGCTCTTGCCGGTTTTGGCATTCCAGTAATGGTAGAAACCATCACCGCCGAGCCCGGACATGTGCGGCTCAACCACGCCCAGGGTCAGCGAAACCGCAACGGCCGCATCCGCCGCCGTGCCGCCGGCACGCAAAATATCCATCCCCGCTGCTGTCGCCACCGGATGGTTGGAAGCCACCGCGCCACGGCGCCCCATGATCAAGGGGCGACGCGCCCGAATACCCTCATAGGCCAAGGTTCAGCCCCCCAGATTCATGCGCGCCACAATCGGCGCCCAACGCGCTACCTCGGCTTTAATATGCGCCGCAGCCGCGGAAGGCGATGGATCAGGCCAGGCCTCAACCCCTGCCGCTGCCAAGCGCTGCTTCACGGCAGGATCCACCGCCGCCCGCAAGGCGGCCTCACGCAGGGGGGCCAAGGCTTCCTCGGGGGTTCCCGGCTTCGCGAACAGCACCTGCCAGGCCGTGACTTCGTAATTGGTCATACCGGATTGCGCCAAGCTCGGCAAACCAGGCACCAGAGAGGATGGTTCCGTTGAACTGACGGCTAGCCCCCTCACCTTACCGTCCCGGATCAAGGGATTTAGCATGGTCGGGCTATCGATGGTGAAATTCATCCGTCCTGCCAGCAGATCCTGCACCGCATTGGCGGCTGTGCGGTAAGGCACAATGGTGAAGCTGGCACCGGAAATCTGACGGAATAATTCACCAGCCAAATGATTGGTGGCGCCAGGATTGGTGGCGCCATAATTGGCTTCTTCCTTTTTCTGCGCGAGCCACGCCAGGAGGGAAGCCACATCGCGTGCCGGCACATCGGGGTGCACCGCCAAGACGAAAGGCTGCCGTCCGACCAATGCCAAAGGCACGAAATCCGTCACGGGATCATGGGCAAAATTCGGATACACCGCCTTCATGACGGGGTGATTATTGGTGCCGATGAAAATACTATTGCCATCCGCAGGCAGGCGATGAAACGCCGCCGCGCCGACGGTGCTGCCGGCCCCGGCGATATTCTCGGGCACAACTGGTCGGCCGAGCTGCGCCTGCAAGGCATCTGCCAAAATCCGGCCAACCACATCGGTCACGCCACCCACGCCAACCGGTATGATCATCCGCAAGGGCCGCGCTTGCGCAATGGCCGGCGCAGCCAAGCCCAGGGCAGCCATCGAAAGTAAGGACCGACGCAACATGGAAAGCCTCTCTTTCAAATATTCGCTTACAATAGAGCGCATCGGGACCTTCGCCAGTCCCATGCCAATTCAGCAAGCCCAGCAAAGCCTGCAAACTGGCTCTGTTCGGCGCAGAATGCCTGCCCGCTGAACGAAGCGCCAGAGTCCGGGCTTGAGGAAGCGATACAGCCAGGGTGCAGAAGCCCGTCCCCATTCACCATGGCACAAGATCTGCCCCCGATTGCCACCACTGCGTTTTCGAGGAAAGCTCTCTTCATAACAAACCAACCCGGCACCTGCGGGTCGGATGAAGGGAAGCAGCCAATGTCCAGTATCGTTCTCATTCACGGTGCCTATCAGGGGGGGTGGATTTGGCGCTTCGTGGCAGAACGGCTGCGGGCCGCCGGACATGATGTTCATGCGCCGACCCTTGATGGCTGCGCTGAACGCAAAAACCAGATGCGTGCCGGGATCGATACCGAATCCCACGGCCAGGAAATTGCCGATTATTTATATTTTCACGATTTGCGCGATGTGGTGCTGGTAGGCACTTCGGCGGGCGGCATGGTGATGGCCGCCGCGGCCGAACGCGCGCGGGAGCGGGTCGGTCGGCTGGTTTTTGCCGATGCGCTCGCGCTCATGGATGGGGAGAAGCTGCGCGACATCGTCACGCGTCCCGCCGCCATCAATACCGATATTGCGCTGGGCCCCAGCCGGGAGGATGCGCTGAACCGGCTTTTCCTTGGCATGGATAAAGACTTGGCTTTATGGGCGGCCGATCGCATGACGCTGCATCCAGTAAAGACCTTCACACAGCCCGTAAAACTGCCCAGTTTTTGGCAGCAATCCTGGAAGGCTTCGGTGATTTACTGCCCACAAGCGCAAAACCCGGGTGAAGCGCATCAGCGCCGCTGCGCGGATAAGCTTGGCGCGCGCTGGCATGTGATCGACACCGGCCATTACCCCATGCTGACCACCCCGGATGAGCTTGCGCGCATCATCATCTCGGGCTGAAGAACGCAAGCACCGAAGGTCGTTCACCGCTTCAGCACCAGAAGCGCGATCTTCCGGCCTTGCGATAATCGGTCAGGGCAACAAGGGCGCGGAAACCGGCCAGCGCCTGCAACCGCTTGCTGGCCCGCGTTACGCCTGCCCACGTTCCACAAGCAGGCGCTTCACCTCATTCTTCGGGACCTTGCCGTAGCCGGAACGCGGTAGCGCATCCCACACCACGATCTTCGCCGGCCATTTGTAACGGCCAAGCCGGCCATCCAGATGCGCCATCACCGCCGCCGCATCAATCACAGCGCCCGCTTCTGCGACCAGTACAGCAACGCCGCTTTCGCCCCATTTCGCATCAGGCACGCCAACCACGCAGGCTTCCGCAACATTTGGATGTGTCAGTAGCGCTTCCTCTACCTCACGCGGATACACATTGGACCCGCCAGAGATATACATGTCCGAAGCGCGGCCCGTGATGTACAAAAAGCCGCGCGCATCCAGATGGCCAAGGTCACCGGTATGGAACCAGCCACCGGCAAAGGCCTTTTCATTGGCGGCATCATTTTCGAAATAGCCGGCGAAAACCGCAGGCCCGCGCACGCAAATCTCGCCGGTCTCGCCCGCCGGCAAGGGCTGGTTCGCGGTATCCAAAATCGCAACCTCGATCCCCGTGCGCGGATAGCCGCAGGAACCGATCGGCATGGCGGGATCATCTTCCAAACTATGCCAGGCGGGCGGCAGCACGGTGATATTGCCGGTCACTTCACCAAGGCCGAAATACTGCACCAGGCAAGGGCCGAGCTTGCTCAGCGCGTATTTCTGATCTTCCCGATACATCGGCGCGCCGGCATAGAT
>JACCED010195293.1_pt1 | contig 11154 bp, 9 predicted proteins | sample 7455021 | NCBI WGS metagenome assembly JACCED01 (sample SAMN15323456, study PRJNA562643) | freshwater metagenome | isolation source: river surface water | place: USA:Blue River Watershed | collected 2017-08-19 | reverse complement strand
TTGTCCCAATTGTCTTTAAACCACTGAATGGTAGTGCGTAGGCCATCTTCAAAGGTGGTTTTGGGATCGTAGCCGAGCAGTTCTTTTGCGCGATCAACGCTCGCCAGTAAGCGAGACTTCGTATCCCACTTGCGGCGATCGGTATACAGAAGGCCCGCCGTGTTGCCGGTCAGCTTGTTCACCATTTCTGCCATCTCAACGATCTCGATCTCGCGGGCAGAGGCGATGTTCATTTCTGCACCGATAGCGGCTTCTGCGATACCGGCACGCAATAGTGCATCAACGATATCTTCTACGTAAGTGAAGTCGCGTGTCATTTTGCCGTCCCCGGTAATTGGGAGCGGCTGACCTTTCATGGCCCAATAAATAAAGTTGGGAATGACGTTTCGGTACTGGCCGGGCACTTCACCTGGACCATAGGAGTTAAAGAAGCGAGTTTTAACGATATGTAGCCCGTAGTGGTGCCAGTAGAAGTTACAGTAAAGCTCCCCTGCCATCTTGGATATCTGATATGGGGTTGTCAGGTGCATCGACATGAACTCTTCTTTTAAGGGAAGAGGGGCAGCGGCACCGTAAATAGCGCAACCGGACCCAGCATAGATAAACCGCTTGAGATTACCTTGCAAGACCGAATACTCGAGCATTTTTATTGTACCTAGCTGGCTGACTAGGAGGTCTTTTTCTGGAAAATCAACCGAATTCTGATTTGCAAAAAAGGCAGCTAAATGAAAGATATAGTCTGGCTTTTCGTGAAAAACCCTTTTTAAATCAATGTCATTAGTTATGCTGCCTTTGACGAACAAGACGTTGGGCAGGTTTGGAATGCTCCAATCATACGAAGCTGATAGGTCATCTAGGATGACCACCTTTGCTGCCCCAGCTTTAGCCAAAGCACGAACCAAATTGCTACCGATTGCACCAGCGCCGCCGGTTACGAGAATCGTTTTATCTTTATAGGGCTGGGTAACTATCATGCCTGCGCACCTCACGCAATCAGAACATCGGAAACCGTTGAATTGTAACGGTTTAAGTGTTTTTTGAGGGCGGCAGGTTTACTACCTTTGTAGCGGCTTTTGCCAGTGGTGTTCCCAGGTAAGTGAGTCTCTTCACCTCATGACGGCCTCGCGTCACATTATCTAAAATTAATCCGCAGGCGAATGAGAGTAGAGCGCACACCATCATTGAGGCAGACAAAATGGCGGTTGGAAATCTCGGGACAGCACCGGTCTGCATAAACTCTAAGACAAGTGGAATCGATATGACGATGGCTGCGATGGCAATTAAGCTTGCTAACAGTCCAAAAAACGAGAAAGGACGCTCGCTGACATAAAGCCGACCAATGGTCTTTAAGATTTTCCACCCGTCTTTGTAGGTGGATAGCTTGCTTTCAGACCCTTCGGGTCGAGCACCATAGCGCGTCATGACTTCGCCGTAGGGCATGCGCAGTTCTAGGGCATGTACAGTAAGTTCCGTTTCAATTTCAAAGCCGTGCGATAGCGCTGGAAATGATTTGACATAACGACGGCTAAATACACGGTAGCCAGACAGCATATCGGTAAAGCTACCGCCAAAGATTTGCATAACACTTTGGGTTAAGAGGCGGTTGCCCCATTGATGGCCGTGCCTGTAGGCGTGCGACGCAGTTTCCGCATCAGTTTGGCGGCAACCGACAACCATATCCAGTTTTTCGTCTATTAGCTTATCAATTAATGTTGATACTGCCGTTGCATCGTAAGTCGCATCCCCGTCGACCATCACATAAATATCTGCATCGACGTCCGCAAACATCCTGCGCACGACATTACCTTTGCCACGCAGCGGGACATGTATGACTTGTGCGCCTTCCCTTTTCGCGATTGCTGCTGTTTCGTCGTTTGAGCTGTTATCGAATACGTAAATTTCGAGCGCTGGCATAGCCAGCTTAAATTCACGCACGACCTGACCGATGGTCTTCTCTTCGTTGTAGCAAGGTACGACAAGCGCGATATTTAAATCTCGATAACGCATCTAATTTCTCTGTCAAAGATTATCTGAGTTCCTATGCTAACCTTTAGCCACATCCGGAGTAGATAGTTACAAATTACCTACGCAGAGGCGCCTGAGCGAGCATGCACGACTAAAAATGAATGTTGAACCATTTTACAGACAGCTTAGCAAGCGAGCCTCTGTTGTATTCGTTGCCTTATTGTTTTCAGGGTGCTCGCTCCTAGCGATACTGATCCCCCCATTCCAATCACCCGACGAGTTCGAGCATATTACTCGCGCCTATTTGCTCGGTCGAGGAGATATTGTTTTAAGTGCTCCAGCGGGGCAGCCCACTGGGGGTCAGATTGACACGGGCCTCATCCGGTACATGGAAAGTTTTTCAAGCTTGCCGTTTCAACCGGACAAAAAGCTGACGCGCTCAGGCGTCGAGGCGACAAAACAAATTGAGTGGACGGGTGAACTAGCGTTTCGACCCGCGCTAGGTATGGCGTATTACTTCCCGGGAATTTATGCGCTGCATGCGCTTGGGCTTAAGGTAGGGGAGGCGCTGCACCTATCCGTAGACGCTTCATATCGCATGACGCGAGCGATACTGCTTACAGCATGCTGTGTAATTTTGTATTTTGCTTTCTTGTTATACCAACCACCTTTGCTTGTTTTTGGGTTGTTGCTTATGCCGATGACCCTCTTCCAGTTTAGTTCGGCAAGCCTGGACGGAATTGCAACCGCACTCGGCATTTTTGTAATTTCTGCTTTCTTTAGCCTGATCGGCAGTCAAAACAAATCTAAAAATTTGCTATTTGCATTATTAATAGGCGCTTGGCTACTTATCGCTTCTAGCCGCTTACAACTATTTCCGATGATTTTGTTGCCCCTAATGGTTGGTCTAGTGCTACGCAAACATTGGTACGCTATCAGCGCATGCGTTGCTGCACTCTGCGTGATTGCTTGGCAAATGTTGATGATGAGAACTGTGGTTGACGGCAGGGTTGCCCTAGGTGCATCGACTGGTGAAATCGCGGCATATTATTTACAAAGCCCGATGAACCTCGTAAATGTATTGGTGATGACTCTGTCAGATGAAGTGCAAATGCGGGGCTACTTTAGTTCATTTTTTGGAATGCTAGGTTGGCTGGACACTCCTTTTGTTGGCAAAGAATATACGTACCTGTTCGCGCTAACCGTTCTGATTTTCTTCACCACAGTTGCGTATCGATCTTTGGTGTGCGACAAATTGATTCGAGTATCGCTCGTGATATGTGCAATCGGTTCATTAGCAATAATATTCTTCGCGATGTTGATTAGCTGGACTCCTCATCCTGCAAGGGTGATCGAGGGCGTCCAGGGGAGGTATTTCTTGATCCCGGCAATAATGCTTGTCTATGCGTTGTGCCACACTTTGCGGGAGCAGAGAGGCGCCAGAGCGCTAGTGGCGCTGAGCCTGGTCGTAATTCTAGGGTTGTACAGCATCGTAAATACTGGGCTATTGCTGCTTGCACGCTATCATTTCGGCTCGTAGGGTCCTTTTTAATTTAGTCAACGCTTATCTACGTGAAAATACACCGGCCAAAATCTAGCGCACTTGTAAAGGATAGCGAGCGGTATGGCGAGTTGTTTGCGCGACTTATTTTATTTTTCCTATTGGTACTGGGCCTTTCAGTTGTATCGGATTATGGCGTTACTTACGATGAATACGTTAATCGTAGAAATGGTGGGGTGTCGTTAAATCACATCTCGCAACTAATCGAGCGGCTACTTCAGATCCCCATATGGTCCAAAGATGAAGTCGTGGCGTCATATCGAATCCCTTTAGAGTCCTATATCGACAGAGACTATGGGATAGCTTTCGATTTGCCGGTGATGGCGCTTGAGCGATTTCTGCAGATCAACGATCCACGAAATCAATACTTGTTTCGACATGCGTTGACATACATAGTTTTCGCTTTGGGCTGCTGGTCTTTATACAAAACTATAGCCTTCAGGTTTTCAAGCGCGTGGTTAGGTGTCGTTGCGCTTGTGATGATGATTCTTAGCCCAAGAATATTCGCAGATGCTTTTTACAATAGTAAAGATATTGTGTTCATGTCTGCAGTTGCCATCGCAACCAATGCGATGCAGAAAATGTTTGATAGGAAGGATATTGCTTCAGCAATTTTCTTCGGACTCGCCACAGCATTTGCGATAAACATAAGGATCGTTGCAGTTATTTTTATTGCTGCAACGATTCTTATTGTCTTGTTCGAGTTACTGAACAGCAAGCGGTCGCTGCCTGTACAGACAGCACTTGTTTATGTCACGGTTGCCGTCGGCTTAACGGTTGTTTTTTGGCCTTGGCTGTGGGGCGATCCTGTGACCAACTTTATGTTAGCTCTCAATAATATGTCTAACTTTAGATGGAATGGTTGGGTCCTATACTCTGGGAATTATTATCCCAGCACTGATTTGCCGCGACATTATTTGTTAGTCTGGATTCTGATATCCACACCACTTTTATACAGTGGCCTTTTTTGTGTGGGTGTCTATTCAATCATTAAAACTACACTTCAAAACAAAGTTGAGGTATGGAAAAATTCAGCACAACTACAGGATTTAATTTTTTTAGGACTTTTTTTTAGCCCTCTTTTGTTTGTGTTTTTCAAAAGATCCGTGGTGTATGACGGATGGAGGCAGTTTTACTTTGTTTATCCGGCATTCATATGTGTTGCCATTAGGGGTTTAACCTGCAAGCCGGCATCGATTACATTGCTCAACCTGTATCGGGTAGCGCTAGCTCTATTGTTTTGTTTAACAGCAGTATCCCTGACGGTTTGGATGATTAGGCAACACCCATTTCAGAATCTGTATTTCAACGTGCTCGGGCCAAAAGGACCTGCGCAAAGTTTTGAATTGGACTATTGGGGTACTTCGAACGTCAAAGTGTTGCGGTTTCTACTCAAATATCAACCGACAGGTCCGATTCGGGTATTGCCTGTGGGGATTACCGCGCTCTCGCAGTCCCTAGTAATGTTGGAAGAAACGGAGAGGGAACGCATACAAATTGTCGATGAGTCCAGCGATGCTGATTTTAGTGTGACGAATTTCCGCTTTATAAATCCTCATCAGCGCGAGTTTTTCGATGGCTCCGCCTGGTCGTCGATTTATGAGGTTGTTGTAGATAAGCACATCATTTCAAGGGTGTACAAAAAGATGTGATTGACTTTGGGGTATTTCTGCGTATTCGCTAGTTAAGCAATTCAAGCGAAATAGCTTACTGCAGCGGCAACAATTATGCCGGTGATAGCGCCCGCTAGTATCTCAACGTGACTATGTCCCATTCTTTCGCGCAGCGTAGGTGCTGCAGAGTCTTGCGCCTTTGATAGCTGATTGATTATCTTGGCATGAGTTCCGACCTGCCTACGCAAGCTAGACGCATCTAACATCACGATGAAAGCGAGCGTAATGGCGACGCCAAACGCCGGATGTCCAAGCCCTTCTTCCAAGCCGATCAAGGCTGCCATGCCGCAAACAATGGCAGTGTGATTGCTAGGCAGGCCACCATATCCGATTAGATTTATTGCTGGTTTTTTTGCGATGAGGCTATTGATAAGAAATTTGAGTGATCCCGCAATAAACCACGTAATGAAGGGTGTGATGACGTACTGATAGCTCACGTTAGCTCCTATCCTAAGCTGGCCAAAGTGCCCAAACACAAACTCCGACCCATAGCATTAGAGTTCCGAGTAGTGGCCAGTCGCTCAATAAAGCATCGGTAGGCGATTCACCTGCGCCTAGTATGTCTACGACATACCAGTATCGATACAGACCAAACATAACGAGAGGAACGCTTACCACTAGTTCTGGCTTGGCAGCCATTACGAACATACTGTAAAAAACTAAGGCACAGGTCGCGGACATTTCTGCGTAACGGTCTACCAAAGATTGTGAATATTTTTTTAAAACTGCGCGGCCTCCACTGCCTCGTTGACTTAGTTCTTGGCTTCTTTTTACGGCCGCTAGATAAAGCGCCAAGCTTAGTGTCGTTGTGAACATCCAGCCTGAGATGGGCACGTCAAGTGCGACCGCGCCAGCGAAGACTCGCAGGACAAATCCTAGCGCAATGGAAAAGATGTCAAGGACGGGTTGATGCTTCAGGACGAGGGAGTACGCTACGTTGAGCAACAAATAGCCAGTAATGACCCAGATTACTTTTGAGCTAAACCATCCACCGATGAATAACAATGTGTAAAGAACGAACAAAAGCGTCAGGGCACTACGCACGGTGACAGCGCCCGAGGCTAATGGCCGTTTTTTTGCTTTTTCAGGATGCTGGCGATCACGAGCGATGTCTTGAATATCGTTAACGATGTAGGTGGCAGATGATGCGATACAAAAAAGCAAAACGGCAAGCAAAGCATGCTTGACTGCAGCAACATCAAGGAAGGACCCGGTGAAAAGAAGGGGAGCCAGGACAAAACCGTTTTTGATCCATTGTTTAGGGCGCATCAATGTGATGAGCGCCATGACGCTGCGCTGCTGTTTCAAAGGGTCTGCGGTATCATGCATATGGTTATGCTTGGGTCATTAGTTCGATTTAAACGGCTATCCAGAATAACTGAATTGTCCCATTAATTAACATCTCAGCCAACATCCTCAATCGTTTTAGAGCATATACATAACAGACATGAGACCTGTATCCTCTTGGGGGCGACTCAGTAGTTTGCCTCACGATGTATTGACGCTTGAGCCCGGCGGGATGACTCTCCCTGTGACTGCTAGCGATAAAAGAGCCATTGCCTTTGGAAATGGGCGCAGTTATGGTGATGCATGTCTGAATGGCGGCGGGGCGCTTTGGGCGACGTCTAGGCTAGATCATTTTTTGGGATTTGACCCGAGCACAGGTCTTCTGGTTTGCGAGGCTGGTGTTTTATTGCGAGATATTCAGTCTTGTTTTGTAGGCCAAGGCTGGATGTTACCGGTGACTCCAGGAACGCAGATGGCAACGGTTGGCGGGGCGATTGCGAATGACGTCCACGGAAAAAACCATCATTTGTTCGGCACCTTTGGCGAGCATGTGTTGCAGATCAAGTTGTTGAGATCGGACGGAACTTCCATCGTTTGTAGCCCTCAGCAACATCCCGAGTATTTTGCCGCCACCGTGGGGGGGATTGGATTGACAGGCGTGATCACAGAGGCAACGCTCCAATTGCGTCGAGTACCCAGCCCTTGGTTGGAGACGGAAACAGTTCCGTACGGTGACGTTCAGGAGTTTTTCGATCTGTCGCAAGAGTCGGAGTTAAATTGGGAATACTCGGTTTCTTGGATCGATTGTTTGGCCGGGAAAGGTGGGCGGGGGCTGTTTATGCGGGGTAATCATACCGAGCTCAAAGGGACTGCTACTCCAGCTGCTCGGGTACGCAGTTTCCCTCTGGTCCCACCGGTTTCGTTAGTGAATAAACTATCGCTCAATATCTTCAACAATGCATATTTTTATGCAAATCGCCTAAAGCGAGGACGACAGATAACGCATTATCAGCCCTTTTTTTATCCCCTGGACAACCTTCAGCACTGGAATCGAATGTACGGGCCGAAAGGGTTTTATCAATATCAAAGCGTTGTGCCGCTCGCTCAGGCAGTTCAGGTCACACAAGCAATGTTAGACGCCATTGCAATTTCCGGGGAGGGATCTTTTCTGGCAGTCTTAAAGAATTTTTCAAAGCGAGATGGGGTCGGCATGTTGAGCTTTCCACAAGAGGGTACAACCTTAGCGTTAGATTTTCCGAATAAGGGAGCCTCAACCGAGAAGCTTTTTAAGCGATTAGACGCTATTGTGCTGGAAGCGGGTGGTCGTCTGTATTTGGGTAAAGATGCTCGGATGACACAGGCAATGTTTGATGCGTGTTATCCACGAGCAAATGAGTTCTTGAACTATCGGGATCCGGGAATTAGCTCGGATATGGCGCGTCGTTTAATGGGATTTTAAGATGACCACAAGAAAAAAAATTGTCATTGTTGGAGCCACTTCGGCCATTGCGCTACACACTGCACGCATATGGGCGCAGGAGGGACATAAGGACTTCGTACTTATTGGCCGTGATTTGAAAAAGCTGAATCGCATTGAGACTGATTTAAGCGCAAGGGGCTTAGATAATCGCGTGCAAATTAGAGAAGCAAGTTTTTTAGATCCGGCGTCGATACAGCGGTTGGTAACAGACATCGCGATATCTGGGTCTGTTGATGTGGCTTTAGTGGCACATGGGTCGCTAAGCGACCAAGCGCGGGCGCAACGCGATCTTCAGTATGCTCAAGAGGAGTTGCTTATTAATGGAGTATCAGCGGTAGTTTTTGCTGAGGCATTTGCGACCCAGATGGAGCTTAATGGCCGCGGAACGATTGCGGTACTGGGCTCAGTGGCGGGTGATCGAGGGCGCAAATCCAACTATGTGTATGGCGCTGCCAAAGGGTTAGTCACGCGTTATATGCAAGGTCTCCAACATCGGTTCGCGGGCACCGAAGTGAAAGTGGTATTGATTAAGCCGGGGCCGACTGAGACACCTATGACGGCATCTCTTGCCGCTAGTGGAATCAAAATGGCCTCTGTAGATGATGTCGCGAAAGGCGTTGCGTTGGCAATTGATCGGGGTCAGCCTGAGGCTTACGTGCCCGGCAAGTGGTGGTTAATCATGATGATTATTCGGCATTTGCCACGCTTCGTCTTTAACAAAATGAATATCTAGTCATCAATATTATCGAGCGAAGGGGTAATCAGCAAAGCTACGCGACTCTGCTTAACGAGGCTAGCGGTACATTAATGCGTGTTGTCTTGCTCAGTATTTCAATTAACAGCATCGCACGGGATTCTCCGTCATCGAGCTCAAATATCCCCTCGACGCCTGCGAACGGACCCGAGGTAATAAGCAGACGCTCACCAGGCTGATGTATTTTGGTGGGCGCTTCGTTAATAACATTAACCTGCTGTTTTATATGTTCAATGAAGATGTCTGATGCTTTTGCTGGCACGCCACCGAATGACACCAAAGAAGAAACCCCTGGAGTCGAGCGAATGGGGCTCCAACTCTTGCCTGCAAGACTGTCATCAAGGTGAATAAAAAGATACCTTGGAAAAAGCGGCTCAAACGCCAGCTTGATGGCACCGCGGCTTAGTTTTTGTCGTCTGATTTGGGGCAGATAACAGTCATATCCCTGCGTAGACAGGTTTTCCAGCGCACGCCCTTCTTGGCGCACTTTTGTATGAACAACATACCATTCCATGGTGGCCTGAACAGTTAAAGAGTTGTACGCCGAGAGACCTTTGGTACCGAGCCGATGTCAAAAGCTAGGAATGCCAACATGAGTTGCAAGCCCATTAGCGTCGGTAAGGCGCTCAGCATGACTGTGCCAGCAGGGGTGGCAACATGATTGCTGGCGGAATTTATCCATTGCGTGACACCGAAAATTGTGCCAAACAAAAAAAGTATCAGCCCCAACGGCAATTCAATCGAGGCAAGCGACATGTCTCTAAGATAGTAGTTATAGAAAATACGCTTGCCGAAGTTGCGTAAGTGCTTGAATAGGAACTCACCTACGATTTGATGGATTTGCATGCTGCTCGATTCGTCTGCATATCGTGCGTCCATCGGGATATCTGCCACAACTGCTTTTTGTAAATTCAAGCGAAATAGCATATCTGATTCAAAAAAATACCGATTGCTAATTTTTTCGAGCGGAAGCTCACGCAAAATATCCGCGTGTATAGCCGTGTAGCCATTTGTTGGATCAAAAATATCCCAATAGCCTGAAGAAAGCTTGTTCAAAAATGACAGGCCAGCATTCCCAAAGAGGCGCAGACTTGGCATTTGCCGAATTTGATTAAGATTAAAAAATCTGTTGCCTTTAGTGTAGTCAGCACGACCTTCAATGATTGGCTGAACCATTCGGGGAATCAGAGCGGGATCCATCTGCTCATCGCCATCTATCTTTACAATAATTTGAGCCCCATCCTCTAAAGCGCAGCGGTAGCCGGCCATCACCGCACCACCCACTCCTAGATTTTGTTCGTTAAATCGAACAATGACGCGATGGTCTGTGCATTGCTGCAGCACGAACTTTCCGGTTTCTTCGGGGCACTGGTCATCAACAACATAGATTCGATCAACCTCACCACCGATCTCGGCAATCACATTGAGAATATGTTTTTTGACGCGATATGAAGGGATGACGACAGCTATGCGCCACAAGGTTTGTTGGGTCATTGTTTGATAATAGACAGGAGCATAGAGTTATTTAACAAAAATTAGCTTACACTGAAATGCCTTAAATCGCTTTAAATTTGCCGTGCTGGCAACCCAAGATTTTGATTGTTTGTTGACTTGCGGCTAACCCGTCCTTTTTTCTGCTTCGTTCCAGTGCTCAACACACCGATTGCTTACATTATCTTCAACCGTCCGCGACACACTCGCGAGACATTTGAGATGATCCGTGCCCAACAGCCAAGTCACTTGCTGATTATCGCCGATGGCCCTCGCCCCGGCCATCCGACCGACGCAGAACGGTGCGCAGAAACTCGTGCAATTGTTGAGCAGATAGATTGGCCTTGCCATGTACAACGTAATTACGCACACGAAAATATGGGCTGTAAGGCGCGTGTGAGTTCAGGATTAGATTGGGTTTTTGAGCAAGTGGAAAGAGCCATCGTTCTCGAGGATGATTGCTTACCCAATAAAGACTTTTTTTTATTTTGTGATGAATTGCTTGAACGCTACGCTACAGATGAACGCGTGTGGGTCGTGACGGGTAATAATTTTCAGCAGGGCAAGAGGCGTGGGGATGCTGCCTACTACTTTTCAAAATATAACCATTGCTGGGGCTGGGCGACGTGGCGTCGCGCATGGCAACACTACAGAGTTGACATACCCTTCTGGCCAGCATGGAGATTAACCAAAGACTGGCGAAGAAAGACATTGGATCATGTCGAGCGTAAAGTTTGGGGCGATATTCTTGACCGAATTAAACGGAATGAAATCGACACTTGGGATTATCAGTGGACTGCTTGCGTGTGGTATCACGGTGGGCTAACGGCCACCCCCAATGCGAACTTGGTTACAAACATTGGATTTGGGCCGGACGCGACTCATACCGTGAGCGCGAGCGACCAAGTAGGGCTAGCAACGCGTCCTTTGGGTGAGTTGACGC